>Ga0209381_1003313_pt1 | contig 17068 bp, 14 predicted proteins | sample DewCreD2012metaG_FD_184111 | JGI IMG/M metagenome (GOLD analysis project Ga0209381, IMG submission 184111) | Hot spring sediment bacterial and archeal communities from British Columbia, Canada, to study Microbial Dark Matter (Phase II) - Dewar... ...
TTCCCACGGGCTCCCCGGCTCGATGTACAGAGGTCGGATGCCCTGCCTCTCCAGCCACTCGCGCAGGGCGTCGGAGCGGAACTCCGGCCCGTTGTCGAAGCGAACGCCCTCCGGCTTCCCGTGTCGTCTGATCAGCTCGCCCAGCGTCTCCCGGACGTCCTCGGCGGTCTGCCGACTGCGCACCCGGATCCTCAGGCACTCCCGCGTGTGCTCGTCCAGAATCGTCCGTCCTTGTCGGCGGCCGGGCTTTGTATCGGTAGCTCGCCCGTCCGATCCCTACCGTCCGGCACGCCATTCGCTCGCCCACCCCGCAGCCGAGGAGTCGTCTGACTAATTCCCGGCGCCCCTCTACGTCCACTCTTTTTTTTGAAGCTCCTCCCGCAGGACCTGGTGCGCCAGCGCCTGTTCCGCTACCAGCTTCTTCAGTCTCCCGTTCTCCCGCTCCAGTTCCTTCAGCCTCCGAACCTTTTGGACGTTGACGCCCTGGTACTTCCGCTTCCACCGGTAATAGGTCTGATCCGCGATCCCGTGTTTCCGACAGGCCTCTTCACGCTTCCCGGGCTTCTCGCACTCCCTCAGGATCTTTACGATCTGCTCTTCGCTGAACCGTTTCTTCATGCCCCACCTCCTCCTGTTCAGGGCATCCTACACTAACCTTCCTGCTGGTCCAGTTGGAGGGGGCAAGGTCACAGTTCCGCGATGCGCATCTCCGCCTGCTTGCGCGCCTGGCGGATGGTCTCGGCCACGAGGGTTGAGTCCTTCCCGATGGCCCGCACCTGGTCCACCACGAACTTCTCGATCTCCGCTGCCGGGATGGACTTGGACGGGCAGGTGTGCCATCCGCGCTTCTGGGCGCTGAGGCAGACGTAGTACCGGTAGCGCTTGTTGCCGTTCTTCAGCGTATGGGAATGGACCATCGCGCAGCCGCAGGGCGTGCAGTATAAAAGCCCCTTCAGGAGCGCGCCGAACCGGTTCCGCACGTGCTTCCCGCCGGACTGCCCGTTCCGGTGCAGGAGCGCCTGCACCCGGCGGAACACCTCCGCGTCCACGATAGCCGGGTGCTCGGCGTCGAAAACCTCCTTCTTGAGCGTGATCTTGCCCAGGTAGAGAACGTTCGTGAGGAGGTGGTGAAGCGAGTTCTTGTCGAACCGTCGTCCGCCGGACTCGTGACCGTCCTGCGTGGTCCAGCGCTTGGTCGTCCAGCCCCGCGCGTCGAGCGCCTTGACGGTCTCGATGAGCGACTGGTGCTCGAGGTAAAGTTCGAAAATGGCCCGGACCCGCCGCGCCTCGTCCTCGTTCACAAGCAGCTTCCCGCCGCCGGGGGCCACGTCGTAGCCGAGGATTGGTCTGCCGCCGGACCACTTGCCTTTGCGCCGCGCGGCTGCAATCTTGTCCCGCGTCCGCTCGGAGATGATCTCCCGCTCGAACTGGGCGAAGGAGAGCAGGATGTTCAAGGTCAGGCGTCCCATCGAGTTCGTGGTGTTGAAGTGCTGGGTGACCGAGACGAACGAGACCCGGCGTTTCTCCAGGAGGTCCATCATCTTGGCGAAGTCCATGAGCGAGCGGGAAAGCCGGTCCACCTTGTAGACCACGATGCAGTCCACCTTCCCAGCCTCGATGTCGGCCATGAGACGCTTGAGAGCGGGCCGATCCATGTTCCCGCCGGTGTAGCCGCCGTCGTCGTACCGGTCAGGGAGAGCCAGCCAGCCCTCGGACTTCTGGCTGGCGATATACGCCTCGGCGCTTTCGCGCTGGGCGTCGAGGCTGTTGAACTCCTGGTCGAGCCCCTCATCGGTGCTCTTGCGCGTGTAGATCGCACAATCGGATGGTCTGGTTTTCAGGCATGATCGTCGCCACCTTTTAACAAGTTGAAGAAGTGGTAGCCGTTCCAGTGTGTGCCGGTGACGGCCTTCGCCACGGCGGAGAGCGACCGATAGACCGCGCCCTCGTACTCGAAGCCGTTGGGCAGGACGGTCACGACCACAGTGCGGCCCTTGTACTCGCGGGTGATGACCGTTCCCGGCATGGGCAGGCGCTTGTCCGACGAGACGCGAATCTCGGCCACCCGCGTGCGTTCCGGCGCGGCCTTGGCGGGCGTCCGAGGCGCGCTCATCCGAATGTCGGCGTCGCGCCCGAGCTCCGCAGCGCGCGCCCGGGCGCGTTCCGAAAGGTCGCCTTCCGCGAGCGATTGGAGCCGCCAGGCGATGCGCTTCACCAAGTAGTCCTTGTGGCGGGAGCGGGTCTCCTCGCCGAAGACCTCGGCGTACTTGGCCCGCAGCTCGGTCGCGGTCATATGCTTCAGGACCGCAATCTCTTTCCCGACGTTCATGAGGAATGTCCTCCTTTCTCCGGTTCTCGCGTGCGTTAACCGGCGTGAGGATCAGTCCTCGGGGGTGCGTAAAAGCCAAGGGCTTTCTGGGCGGAATCTTCAGATTCCTGCGGGGCGGCATGTCTGCCTGCCGAAGCCGCTTCGGCGCAGGCAGGTTCACCGGGCATGTCCGATGTGGCCGCCAGTTGCGGCCGGATGTGGAGCCGCAGGATCCCGGCGGCGAGGATGGCGGCGACTTCGCGGAAGCGCTCGTCCGGGGTGGGCGGGAGGTCGGTCGTTGACATGGGCACGCTCCTTTCGGGAAGCGCCCACAACGACCTCCGCTGTGCGGCCAGCGCGTTGTCCGGCGGGTTTCTCTCTGATGTATACTTACCCGCCGGAAGTTCGAGATGACGGATTGGGGGTGCGAAGGCTACGCGGTCGTTAACCCGGAGAGGGTTGTAAACCGGAGAATTCGAGAGTTCGGACGCGGGTCTTTGGGGTGCGGTCGCAACCATGATGGTTGCCTTCGCGCCCCAGACTCTCGGATTCGAACCAGAGAAAACAGCATCGCGGCGGGATGCGCTCGTAAGCCTTTGTGGCCAACGGGTTATGCAAGAACGCCGAGGGCGAGAGTCCTCGGCGTTCTCCGTTAACCCCAGGGGCACGGAAGTACCCCGTTGTTGTTATGGCTCCCCGAATGTACCGGTCTACTAACGGCCGGGCCAGCCTCGCCGAGCCCGAGGTCTGGTTCCGCATCGTCCACATCACCCTGGACGGCCAGGACGGCGCGCCCGTGGCCGCGTACCGCGAACATACAGTCGAGATCGCCCTGGGGCCCAAGGGGGCCTTCGAAAACGGCAACATCGGCCGCCTGACGCGCCGGGTGCCCGCCGACCAGGTGATCTCGGCCATCCCGCCCCGCCGCGGGATGCCGAAGCCGCCCAAGGAGCCCAAGACGCCCCGGGTGGTGGAGCTCCTCCGCAAGGCACTCGAGTGGCAGGCCCTCCTGGCCTCCGGCGAGGCCTCCAACCAGGCGGCCATCGCCCGCCGGGAGGGGATCACCCGCGCCCGGGTCACCCAGGTCATGGGCCTGCTCCGGCTCGCCCCGGAGATCCAGCAGCACATCCTGTCCCTTCCCGACATGGTCCACCGTCCGGCGGTCACCGAGCGGGCGCTTCGGCCCATCGCGCAGAATCCTGATCCCCGGCGGCAAATCGAGATGTTTCATGCTCTCCGCTCTTGAGCCTTGAGAGCACGCCTTATCACCCCCACGCAGCCTTCGGGATTCACATTCAGCCGGCATTCCCAGATGCGGACCACGCGCCAACCTCTCTCCCTCAGGAGTCGGGTGACCTGACGGTCCCGGGATTTGTTGGCATTCAGTTTCTTTCGCCAGAAGAGCTGATTGTTCCGCGGCATCTGGCAGTGCTTTGTACACCCGTGCCAGAAGCAGCCATCGACGAAGACAGCCAGGCGTGCCTCTCGGAAGACGAAGTCCGGCCTGCCCAAGACCGGCTGACCCCTACGCCATCCTGTCACACCTTCAGCCTTCATGGCCTTCAACAGAGCGATCTCGGTGTCCCAGTTACCACTCCCACGAATCCTGGACATCACCTCGGAACGCTTTTCCTTGCTGAACACATCCACCATGATCTTCACGAAGCTCCGGTCGTTGGCGGAGCGCCACCCTTCAAACGACTCACAACAACATCGAGGTTCAAGTCGGGCGTCCCGAGTCGCCCGATGTATCTCTGGAATCTTGCCGCCAAGGCCTCAGCAAAAGGGCTGGCCAGGGTAGCCAGGCACTTCAACCCGCGAACCTCAACCAGCTTGATGTGTTCCAACGTTTGGAAGTCAATCACCAAGTCGGGGATGTCCCAGACCCCCGGAAGGAAGTGATAGCGATCAGCAGATCCGAAATTCTTGTCGCGATTGTTTGAAAGCAACTTGCGAACCTTTTCCTCTTTCTTGCCGGAAGGGTCGGTCCGCCAGTCGCTCACCTCCTGCATATCAGTGAGAGGAACTGCTCGGGCACATAATGCGCACTCGGTCTTCGGACTCCGGCCGCCTGCGGAAACCATGTCGCAGCTGGGCCAGAGCACAACGAGGTGATCCTTCGTGGCGGCCTTCTCTCGGACGCGGATGTCGCCGAGCAGCGGGTCACTCCCAATGGGAGGTTTGATGTAGTACTCAGCCGGATGAACATGCTCTGGGTCATCGCCCGTGGCAGCAACGCCGTAGACCGTCGCCGTCATCTCACCGATTCCCTGGCGCGCAAAGGTCATGGCCAGACGCTGGAGGACCAGACGGAGAAACTCCGGCTTGTCCACGATTCCGCTGAAATCCGTCCAGCGCTGCTGAACGAAATCCCACATGTAGGAGCACAGCGACTGGTCCAGGTGATCGACCACCGCCCTGTGGAGCTGCGGGACCTTCATCCGAAAAAGGCCTTCGATCTCCTCCTTCAGCTTGGCCAGACCGCCGGCGTCCTTCCCGACCAGACGAACAAAGCTGCTCTTGTGTCCCTCCAATCCCTCTGGGAGCGCGGTGTATAGCACGACCGGCACAAAGCCTGATTTCTTGATGCTCTCCAGGATCTGGACGCCGGTCTGTTCCCCGCCCGGCCGTGCGGTCCCGCGGTAGACGTCGAGGATGATCAGGTCCGCCTTTCGCTCCTTGATGACGTTCAGGGCCGCAGGCAGATCCGTGATGTCCGATATGTTCAACTTGCGGGAGGCGAACTCCTCCCCCGCAAGGTACTCCTTGACTTGGCGTCGCACGTTTTCGTCATCCTCGACAACGAGAACGTTCCAGGTTGCCGTGCTTCCGTCAGGCATCCCCGCCTCCCAGTCGTTTCCTGAGGATGGTACGGAATGTAGCGCCCGGAAGGGGCCCCGCCGCCACCAGCTCAAGAGCACCATCGTATTCCGCAGCCGTCTCTCCCGCGATGGTCAGGCCGAGACCAACGCCATCCGGCTTCGCGGAGAAGTATGGATCGAAAATCCTGTCCCGGATGTCATCGGGGACGCCCGGGCCGCTGTCGGAAAACAGCACCACGATCTCGCCAGGTTTCCTGGTCACCTCCACCACGATTTTCCTGGAGTCCTCCGGCACCTTTGCAAGCCAGTACAGCGCGTTGTCCAGGAGGTTGACGAATATCTGCTGCATTTCCGCCTGATCGACGGTCACCATCGTGCTGCCCTTGGGAAGGTTGACATCGACATGGAGATCGGCGATGCGCTTTTCGAAGAGGGCGAACGTATCGGCGATGATCTTCTCGATGGCAACGTCCGTCGGGCGTCCGCGCTTTCGGCCGCTAAATGGTGCCAGACGCCGGAAGAGGGTGGAGAGCACTTCGGCCTGCTGCGATATGGTCTGAAAGCGCCCCTTCAGGGTTTCAACAGGGGCATTCTGCGGCGACTTGTCGAGATCCCGCGCACCAAGGGTCGCCTCATTGGAAATCGAAGCGACGGGGGTCCTGCCGTCATGCAGGACGACATCGATCAATTGTCCCAGGGTAGCCAGCCTCCTGTACCTCGCGAGGACCTGCTGGACCTGAACTACCCCGTGTTCGAAGGTCTTGCTTCTGTCATCGAGGAACGTTCGAAGTTCCTGGTCGTTTGGATAACGCTTCTCCAGGAACTCACGTATCGGCTTGATGTCGAGCTCCTGGAAAATGCCCGAGGGGGGTTCAGCGGGCCGCTGGGCACGGCGATAGGAGTCGCGCTTGATCTCCAGCTTCGACAGAAGCTCGATCATGGCCCACTTGAAGTCATCAAAGGCGGGACTGCTGACGATCCCCTCCCGGTTCGTCTGATCCCTGAGCCCCTTGTTCGCCTCGGCTGAAATGAACACCGACCCGACGACTTGGTTGTTGCTGAGGCGCATGGTTGGATTCTGGACGCGCCTCAGGTCCAGCCGGAGCCAGTCGTTGTCTCCGAGAAGGATGCGGAAGCCATCCCTGTAGATGCTGATGCCGCAGGCCGCATCTAGGTCCTTGCGAAGCTGCCGCACGGTGGAACAGAGTTCATCGGCGATGGGATTGAGCCCGGGTTGATCACGGTCCCAGACCCTGAACTCGAACCGGAATGGACCACTTTCAGGCGCGCGCCCCTTCTCAAGTGAAATGCGGCCCGACTCACGAACCGGCTGCTTGGTGTCGGGTCCCTCATACTGGGCCTCGAATCGTCCCTGCGCGTCGATGCTCCCTTGAAGCTTGTAGTGCGGTTTTCCAAGGATCGGGGGAGGCGTGACCGGACCGGCGTACTCCTTGAACCGCTCCGGGAGCTCGAGAACGATGCCGAACTTGCCCTGCCCTTCATGTGGGGACACGAGACGGGAGAGCTCGGCCCGCAATCGTGCAAAGCTTGCGGTCTCCCAGGCGTCGTTCAGACCGATGAGATGCAGGGCGGTGCCATGTTTGCGTTCCCTGGGAGCGCGGCTCTCCTCCCACCGGAACCGGACTTGGTCGAGGTAGAGATTCTCGTCGTCGAATGCCCCCCAGTCAAATCGCACGCGCACCAGCCGCCGACTTCGCTTGGCCAGTGTCGTCATTTCCAGAGCCTGGGCAAGCCGCGCTGCCGCGAAGCGGCCGATTCCCTTTTCGCCGGTGACCCGCCTGCCGGAAGGGGTGTGCGTGTTGCGGATCTTGGATGTGGTGGCTGGCTCGAACCATGCCTTCCGAACCACGTCGAGGGACATCCCAACGCCGTCGTCCTCAATAAGGATTCCGCCCTGAGTCGGTTGAAGGGGCTCTTCGAACACGATCCGCACAGTGGTTGCGTCCGCATCGTATGCGTTCTTGATGAGTTCGACCAAGGCCACGATCTCGTTGCTGATCAGATCCCGACCAATCGTCCGCACGATCCTGGCGCGCGGCCGAAGGGTTGCCGATCCCCGGCGGGTCCCTTCCCGGCTCATGGGCATGCTCCAGGAAAGAGCCTGCGCCTCACGTACTCCGCGATCCCCCACGCCATGAACGGCGGCACGGCGTTGCCGATCTGGCGGAACCTGTCCCCCATGTTGCCGAAGAACCTAAAGCTGTCGGGAAAGCCTTGCAGTCTTGCCGCCTCCCGGATCGAGATGGTGCGCGGCTGCGTGGGATGGATGTGCGTATAGCAGTCCTTCGACAGGTGTGCCGTGACCGTCCACGAGGCACGGTTCAGCATCAGCTTCTTGTACTTGTCCGGGAAGATGTCATCCCGATATCTCTTGAACCGGCTCGGCAGCTGATAATACTTCATGCCCTGCTTCATCGCCGCGAACGCTTTGACGTCCTGGCCGTTGTATCGCCGGCAGATGTGATCGGTGATCAGGCCGTTTGCTCCCTCGCGCATGAGCTGTGTATAGCGTGACGGTCTGCCCGATTGCGGGCGGTAAGGTACGGGGTCCTCCTCTGATCCGTTCCGGATCGGAGGGAGGTCGGAGATTGCATCGGCAACGGTCGTTTGCCGGGAAATCCGGAGGATCGTCTTGAGGAAGACTCCTGCAAAGCCCTCGAGGTCCGCGGCGTTCATCGTGAGCCCCGAGCCTTTTCTCGTTCCAATAAAGATCAGCCGCTGCCGGTCCTGGGGTACGCCAAACCAACGCGCGTTGACCAAGCTGTAGGTACAGTCGTAACCCGCCTCTTCGAAGTTCACCTTCACGACCTCGGCAATGTTCCGGTTCTCGATGGAAAGCATGCCGGGGACGTTCTCCATCACGCACACCCTTGGCTTGAGGTGGGAGACCATTTCGACGAAGCGGCGGTAAAGCGTGTTCCTCGGATCGGAAACCAGATCCCGTCCCGCCTTCCCGAGGGAGCGGATCTTCCCGCGCCCAACCTTGGACCAACCCTGGCAGGGCGGCCCTCCCACAATCGCCAGCACCCCATGAGGCTTCAGCCCGAGAAACCCGCAGAGATCCTCAACTCCGATCCTGTCCAGGTCCCTGTGGAGAACCAGTGGGTGGAGATGACCGAAGTTCATCTCGTGGGTGCGCAGGGCAGTCGAATCGTTGTCGATGCATGCCAAGGGAACAAAACCGGCACGGACCCATCCCCACGTGAGTCCACCCGCGCCGCAGAACAGGTCGAGGAAAGTCCAGCGGCCAGCCGGACGACCGGCCCCGTTGTCCGCCGTTCGCGTCACGGTGGTAGGATGCTCAGGACGTGCCATCACGACCTCGGATTCCCCTTGTAGAACGGGCATCGCCTCGATCCCTCAAAGGGGGAAAGGCCTCCGAGGATCTGGCGTTGGGGACATGGGTCATCGTGCGGCCCTCCCCCTGAGGTCCGACAGATCGTCGATGGCGAGTGCCTTCGCGCCCAAGGAGAGGAGGTTGGCGTTTTCCGGGGCGTCGATTGCGAAGAGGGGCTTGCCCATGGCGATGACTTCACGGCATAGGGCCTCGGTCTTGCCACCGGGCGCGGCGTGGGACACGAAGGCCATCCCCGCCAAGGCCGCTACGAGGCGGTTTCGCTGGTCCGTCAGCACCACCGTCGCGCGCCGGTGGCTGGACCCAAACATGGATACGAGCAACACGCGGCCCGCCTTGACCCCGTCCTTGACGCCCGCGGATAGCCGGATTCCGGCCAAGCCCCGCGGCGGGCAGATGACGATAGGCTGGGGGCCGCGCAGGAGGAGAGCGAGGCACTCCTTCTCCATGGGCGTCTGGAAGCCCCCAATGACGGGGAGCCCCGCTTCGCGCAGCGCCTTGGCAAGATCATACGTCTTCAGGATGATGTTCCCGGGGCACCTGATGGAGCAGAAGAGCCCGAGCGAATCCTTCTGGAGCAGCTCGGGGTTCCCAAGGAGGAAAATGCGCTCCGGCGCCCGGTTGCCGAGGTGTCGCGTCAAGGATTCTGGGTACGCAGCATCCCCTCGCTCGACGTGGACAGGCCCAAGAGAATCTTTCGCCGCACGCAGCCGCCCCATCATTCCTCGTCCTCCGCGGCGTCGCCGCCCATGCGGTACTTGATGTCGTAGTTGATGATGAAGTCCAGTTCCTCGTCGGTAAAACCGTAGTGCCTTGCGAGCGTGCAGTCGACCTTATCAATGATATCTTTCGCTTCAGCCGGGTAATACTCGTAATACGAGACTGTTCCAGACGGATAGACACGGGAACAACGCTTTGCTGTTTCACGCACGCGCTTCTCAAGTGCTCGCCCATGGCTCGATAGTGCGGCTTTTACATCATGACCCATTGATCCTATCGGGAACTCGTCCAGCTCTTTGGTGCCAAGATCTCTGCAGTTGCTAATGGTTTTGAAAAAGAAGTAGAACGTGCCACTGCTAAGGAGCGCTGCCATCGCAAAGGTGTCGTCCTCCGTCGCTGCGCTGATCCTGTGGTAATGGTTGGACCTATTGCTCTTCATGCCCTTGTTTGGCTCGAAGGGCAGTACGCGAATCCAGTAGGTTGGGCCGTCATGGAACCAGCAACCATAGTTTCCTGTCTTTTCCCACATACGCACTGAACCGGAGTGGCGAAGGATCTTTTCCAGGATTGCACGGCCGGAACGGGTGCCGATTTTAAATGGAATCGCACGTGACCCATGCCGGAGAGCCGTGGTGTACCTCAGGCAAGTTATGAGACGGGGCCGTTCTTCCTCGTACCAGTGTTGATAATCTGTTGAGTAGCCCCCGCCATGTCCGCAGGCGGATAGCACAATGGCGAGTCGCTGCTCCACGCCTTGAAAGAGCTTTCCCGGCCTATTGAAATACGTGCTGACATGAAACACATCGCCAAACGTCAGGGCCGCAATCGCCTTGTAGGATTCCCCGGAAACCAGACTGACTGGCACGATCATACCGAATCGCCGTGTTTCCGTTCCAAGCGACGAAAGCGATCTCTCCATTACGAAAGCGTACAGATTCCCTGATGATTCTGTCTGGAACTGCTTCGGTGGAAGGGCGTAGATGTGCCGAACCTTGGTGTATGAGACATACGGCGGATTGCCGATGATCACATCGAAGCCACCGGCGCGCATGATGCCGTAGAACTCAGCGAACCAGTGGAAAGCCTGATGGCTGGCCTTCCAGGCCTCGAAGTCCTTCGGCTTCTCCAAGTTGACGCCATACTCGCTGGCCAGAAAGCGGTCAAGCTGGGCGGTCAGCTTCTCCAAGCGGCTGCGGAGGTCACGTTTGTCCCAGTGAGTAACCCGGCCGCCGTGTGTGGTCTGTTGGGCCCGGAACTGCTGGAACGCTCGATCGACGAGCTCGGCTTCCTCTTCGATCCTTTTTACCTCATCCGCAGCAAAGGCAAGTTTGCCCTCCTGAGACTTGCGAACCTCCTCAAGAGAAGCAAACCCAACCAGTGTGTTCCCGGCGCCGATGTTGAAGTCAATGTCGGGGAGTGGCTCGATCTGCTCGACCGTCTCGACTTGCGCGACGAGCTTGAGGAAGAGGCGGAGTTTGCAGATCTCGACCGCCTCCTCCATGATGTCCACGCCGAAGAGGTTGTTGATGATGATGGACTTGAGGATGAAGTAGCGCTCGTTGGGGTGCTTGGCGATCTGGTCCAGGACCTTTTTGAAGTCGCTGAATTGCTCCGGGTGGTGCTTCTTCCCTGCCAGCTCCTCGACGAATCGTTCCATCCGCTCCAGGCAGTCGCCGTAGAGCGTCTCCAGAATGCGCAGCGCGGCGAAGAGAAACGCGCCGGAACCGCAGGTCGGATCGAGGACGGTAATCTTCTCGATGGCATGCCAGAAGGCGCGGAGGAGTTCCGGCCCCTCGCAGCCCGCGATGGCATCGCGTGCAAACTGCCAGAGGTCGAGGTTCAGGGTGATGAGATCGTTGATCTCATGGACCTCGCCCCTGCGGAGCTTCTCCCGGATTTCCAGACAGCGGTTTCGGCGGTTGACGTATTCGCGCCAAGTCTCTGTGACTAGGCGAATCGGATCGCCCGCCGGGGCCTGCTCGAGGTTATAGCGCTTGTCGAACATCCGCGCTTTAGGGTCGCGCATCCCTTTTAGAACGAAGTCGGGCAGTTCGCTCTCGGGCACGACGGAGCCGTCCTCGCGCACCACCCCGTGTCGCACGGCCGGATAGATGTATCGATCCGGGTCGTCGCGGAGAAGGCGCCACAGGGCCGAATCCGGCTTGAAGGCGATGGCGCACTTTTTTCTGGCGGCGTCGATCAGGAACGGAATGACGGTGTTCTTGCTGATGTACTCGGTGATGTCCTCCTTCGTGTAGTAAGCCCCCATCTGCTTCTGGTTGACGTACTTCTCGAAGATGTAGCCGACTACGTCGGGGTTGATCTCGTTGTCGGCGCGCAGGGGGCGCTCGTCGAGATGCCAGGAGTACTGGTCGAAGAAGTCGAAGAGCTTCTCAAAGGCCCCGTCGGGGATGTCGATGGCGTCCCAGCGCTCCTCCAGCTCGTGAATCTCGAAGAAGCCGCCGTTGAGGAACGGCACCTTGCCGAGCAGCTTTTCCAAGGTCGGGTCGAGCTTGCGCTCGTCCGGAGACTTGCCGAGCCCTTCATGGAAGAGCCGAAGCAGGAAGTAGCGGTAGAAAGTGTGAAACTTGTCCTTCCCCTTGATCTTCCGCACCATCGCGAGGCGATTGCGCAGGTAGTCCGCATCGCCGTCCAGGAACCCTTTCCTTTGGATGAAGTACACGAACATCAGCCGGTTAAGCATGAGGGACGTGTACCACTGGAGATCTTCGTCCGACTTGATCCCTTTGATGAGCTTGAGGAAGGCCGCGTGCTCGGCCTTGAACCGGTCGTAGAACCTCTTGGTGACCCTGTCCACGTCGAACGCGGCCCGGGCGCGGCCGGCCACGTCCACAACGGTGATCTTCTCCTCCTCATCGAGACTCACGGCAATCTGGTTGAGCCTCTGGATGAGGGGGGCGCCCGATTGGGAGGCGTCGAACCGATGGTCCCGGCTGGCCAGAGGCTTGCCCGGCTCCCGACGGACCCAGTGCCAGACCTGCTGTCCAGCGGGCTTGTCGGCGTAGATGACGAAATGCTCGCGGACGGACTTTGTCACGCGGTGGTCGATCTTCAGGCGCGTGGCACGGTCGGGGATAGTAGGGCAGATGAAGGCAACGAAGCCCCTTTTCTGCGCGACTGCTGTCAGGCCGACGGTGTTGCCGTCGACGCAAACGTCGAGGCGGCCCTGATGGTTGTCCCAGCCCAGGTGCTCCCGGAAAAGCGTCTGGAAGTCGAAGGACTTCAGGCAGTTCCTGACGGCGGCGACGTCGAATCTCATGTGGTTACGCCCTCCCCGCCTTGGCCGGGGCCCCGGCGGCCTGGCGTTCTGGTCGGCGGAGTCCGAGCGAGCAGATCACCTGGGGTTCACCCGGCTCCCCATCCTCGGCCACGCGGCACAGACGCGCGTCCTGCCGCAACGAGATGACGAGGGCCGCCAAGTCCTGGTCCGAGATGCCGCTCTTGAGCTGGCGGTTGAGCGTATCGGTCGCGGATTGGAGCAGGGGGTACTTGTAGATGTCCTCAATGGCCTTCAGCAGGTCAACTGAGGCGAAAAGTGTTCCCTTGATGGATTCGGCGTAGGCCTTGAGGCGCTCGTACGTGCGGAAGCGCGCGCCCGATGGGCGACCCAGCTGGCCACCGACGGACTTCTCGGTTTCGACGATGAGCCTGATTCCTTTGGCGACCAGCTCGTGATGATCCTCGGCGCGCGGCAGGGCCCGAGTGTCCGGCGCGCACTCGGCGGCCTTGAGAATGGTGAACTGCGACTCGGTGACGCTGTTCCCTTGCGTGTCGATCCAGGCCAGCGCGTCGTTGCCCTCGGCTGTCCGAAGGTAGACGAGCGCCCCCTCGGGCCGGTCTGACGTCGGTTGATGCGCCTTGGTGGAGTACACCACGTTAGGCATCGCCGGGATGATCTTCTCGAGTTCCGGATCCTTGTCGATGGCGTTCTTCCAGATCTGGTAGGCGTAGGAAGCGAGATCAACCTCGGTGTCCTCGTCGCCGTCGAGGATGCCCGCCTTTTCGTTGTAGAGGTTGAGAAGCGGCAGATCGTCCTTCTCGCCTTCGAAAAAGGCCTCGTCGGCGCCGACCACCTCCGCGTTCTCGCGGAGCCGTTGCCTCACCCGCGCGCGGAGGCGGATGATCCGTTCCACGCCGTCGGCGGGGAGGAACGAGTAGCAGAGGATCCTTTCCGACTGCTGGCCGATCCGATCGACGCGGCCTGCCCGTTGGATGAGCCGGATGATGGCCCAGGGGAGGTCGTAGTTCACGACGATGGAGCAGTCCTGCAGGTTTTGCCCCTCGCTCAACACGTCCGTGGTCAGCACGACGCGCAGTTCGTCAGATGGATCGATACGGTCGCGCCTCTCGTTGCTGACGGGGCTGAATCGGTACGCGACGGCCGTCGGATCGTCAGTCGCGCCCGTCACGGCGGCGACGGCCTTCAGGCCGTGCGCCTCCAGCTGCTCCTTCAGGTACTCGACCGTGTCGGCGAACTGAGAGAAGACGAGAACCTTGTCCCGCGGATGTTGCGTCGACAGGAGGGCCACGAGCGCCTGCAGCTTGGTGTCACGCTGGGAGTTCCACATCCCGGCGCGTTCCAGAACCTCCATCAACGCCCTGGCGTCCCTGCGTAGGTCCTCGGCAAGGGCCTTGTCGAAGAGCTCCGGCCTTAGCCACTTGAAGCGGCGTCGGAATTGGGATGAATACGTGTTGTAGACCTCCGAGGCCCGATTGCGCACGTCCCTTTCGGTCAGGGGCTGGCGCGGCGTTGCAGCGGAATCCTCCAGCGAACCGTTATCATCATCATCGGCCGCCGCGTCCCACAAGTCGCTGTCCTGATCGTTTGCCCACGTGTCGAGCAGTCCCATGTCCTGGGTCCCGACGGGCAATGGGAGGCTTTTCTCGATGGCGTGGAGGAAGATGTAGTTGCGGAGGATGTGGCGCTCCACCGACAAGATGAAGGAGTGGCCGCTGCTCTCGAGGCGTTTGAATAGGTTCGTGCGGCAGAAGCCTTTGAGGCGCGTCCCAGCGCGGGATAGGTCGGCCAGCACCTTCGCCTCTTCCGGCGCGGGCGGCTTGCGGGGCAACGGCTTCAGGTAGTTCCCCAACCCATAGCGAGGCAGGGTAAGGTCGTTCACCCTCCGCACGACGTCGTCGGTGAAGAGGCGCGCGTACTGGTCGTCGGGGTCCTTCTGGTCGATTTTGAATTTGACCGTCTTGGGAACGCGCGCCGGGAAGTAGGAGCGCGTGCCGTCCTCGAACTCGAGGTACTTTCGATTTTGGGCAGGGTCGAGTTTGGCGTAGTTGTCCTGGATGAAGCTGCGGGTACGGCGGACCAGATACAAGCGCATGAGGTCCCGCCAGTCGTCGGCGTGCTCGCTCTTCTCGAAGGCAGCGAGAGAACGGACCGGGCACTGGTGTCGGCGGATGAATTCGGTCTCCCCTAGCTCCCGAAGAAGTCTCTCCGGCCGGATGCCGATGTCCCTGGCCTCGTCAACGAACAGCCGGAGCTGGTTCGAGAGGTCGAGGTAGGTCTTATTGTATGGCGTCGCCGACAAGAGGATAACGCGGCTGTCGTTCGCGGCGATGTACTCCGCGATGGCGCGGTAGCGTCTGCCGTCGCGGTTGCGGAGGTTGTGACTCTCGTCGATGACGACCAAGCGGAATCGGCGGAGATTAGGAAGTTCGTGCTGGACTTGCGTGATCGACAGCACCTTGGCCCGGAGGCGGTACTGCTGCCGGTAGTCCTCCCACATTGGCACCAGGTTCTTGGGACAGATGATCAGCGTCTCGACGCCGTGGTCGTCCTCGAAAATCCGCGCCAGGGCCGTGGCCATGAGGGTCTTGCCTAGACCGACCACGTCGCCGATGACTACTCCGCCGCGCTTGTTCAGGTGGTGCGCGGCGATCTTGACGGCCGCCTTCTGGAACTCCAGGAGCCTATTGCCGAAGTCGCTCGGGATGCGGAACTCGGTGAGCCCCGCCCTGGCCTCCTGGGAAAGATGGTAGGCCGTCTTGATATAGATGTGGTAGGGAGGGATCGCTTCAGGCCGCGCCCAGCTCTCGTTGATGATCTCGACCAGTTCCTTGGAGATGTCGAGGCAAAACCGGTCGTTCCAGCGATCCTCAAACCACGTTGCGAGCTTGTCGCAGGCGTCATGGTCAAGGACATCGACGTTGAGCTCCCCCTGCTTGGAAAGCCCCGCCAGGGTCAGATTGCTACTGCCGAGGTAGCCGATCTTCGGGTTAAGCGGGTCCTGCCGAAAGAGCAGGTAGAGCTTGGCGTGGAGCGGATGGCGCAGGAAGAGCTTGACCACCACCTTCTGAGCGGCGATTTGAGATGCCAGACGGCGCAGCGCCGCCTCATCCTCGTTCGTTGGGATGCCCACGGTCAGCTGGTCGCGGAACTCCTGGGCCAGCTTCCGCTTCAGAACGATGGCGGTGGCCTGATCGACTTGTTGCTCGCCCTTGACGGGACTCAAGGCCTGCTTGAGCTGATCGTGCGGCATCTGCTGCATGCCGACCAGGAGCCGGCAGCAGTGGCCGGCGCCGCCGGTCCACTTGTCGACGAGGGAGGATACCTGCTTCCATCCGCGAAGGTTGAAATACCCGACGCAGAAGTCCGCCCGTTCCGAAAGCCCCATTGCCTCCGTAAGGGCGGACAGGAGATGCTTCTCGATATTGTCGAAGATTTGCGGCATGGCCTACCCTACCGCCTCCCTTTCCGGTCCTTCGGTGCTTCAAGGCGGTCCAGCTCCCGCTCGACAAGCGCTGCCACCCAGTCCTGGATGGTGACGTCACGCTCGGCGGTGGCCACGCGCAGTCGGCGGTGCGTTTCGGCGTCGAGCCGCACGTGAATCAGGCGCCCCCTTTTCGGAACTGGTGGCGTATCTCCGCTCTTCGACATCGGCTTTCCTCGCAGTCTGGTTATAGCCAGGATAGTTTAGTAGCCCATGATCTGCGTGTCAATCCCTTCGCGGCCTCGGGGCCTCGGGGACCTCGTGTCCTGCCGGAGAAAGGCCCGGTCGGCGTTCGACCGGGCCTGGTGAGGAGGGTTACGCCTTGAGGACGGCGCGGAGGCGGTTCGAGAGGGAGCCGCCCTTGTTGCCGACCTCTTCCCTCGGGCCGACGTGCTTGTCCGTGTAGCCGTAGGCGGCCTTGTTGATCGACTCCTTGAGGACGGCGAGGGGGATCACCTCCTCGGTCTTGGGCTGGCCCTTCACCATCACGCGGACGCCCTTGTCGGTCTTCTCCACGAGGAAGGAGACCTTCTCGGAGACGTTCGCGCTCCGGCCGCCCTCGTACACGCACTTGACGCCCGCCTTGCGGCAGGCCTCCCGGTAGGGAGCGATGGCAGCGCGGTAGGCGTCCTTCGCCTCCGCGACCGCCGCCCGCGCCTTCTCGGCGAGCGCCTTCGCCTCGGCCTGAGCCTTCTCCAGCCCGCCCTTCGCCGCATCGACCGGCTTGCGCAGCGCGTCGAGCTCCGCCTGGGAGACCTTCGGCTCGGCGGCCTTCTCGACCTTCAGGGCCTTGGCCTTCGCCGCCCTACCGCCGGCGGACTTTCCGGCGGCCGCCTTGCTGGCCTTGTGTATAGCTCGTAGTTCCTGGAAAACGCTCAGCTTGAGAAATCTCGCCTGGTATGCTGCCCCCGGGACCCCGGGCCCCCGGCTCGCTCCGCTCGCTGTGGACGAGGGCCCGGGGTCCCGGGGGGCGGCAGAAAGGAGAGATGCTCATGGGAGCGCCGTCCGAGTTGAGCGCCGCGGAGCGGATGGAAATCGTCCTGGCCCTGCTCCGTCGCGAGGAGCCCGCCGAGATCCTGGCCCGACGGCACGGGATCTC
>Ga0209381_1003320_pt1 | contig 17021 bp, 17 predicted proteins | sample DewCreD2012metaG_FD_184111 | JGI IMG/M metagenome (GOLD analysis project Ga0209381, IMG submission 184111) | Hot spring sediment bacterial and archeal communities from British Columbia, Canada, to study Microbial Dark Matter (Phase II) - Dewar... ...
TGTCATTTTGTATGTCCAAAACGACAGGTTTATATCCTTTGAAAGGATATAAACTCCTAAGCAACAAAGTTAGGGTAGCCATGCACGGTCAAACGTGCTTGGTTATCTTAATATTTCATCCTAAATCTGGAGAAGAAACATAAGTATTTAAGCTGTTCTATGCCCTTGCATATATTTGGCCATATATAGATTCAATCACATTTATATACTTTCGGCCTTAAAGAACTATGCATGACATTATGGCTTGCAGGGCTTTCCCTCGGAATAATCTTCGCTTTGTTTCTTGTTTATATCTACTTCAATGACCTATTCCTTCTAGCCAAGCAGAGCAAGATATTAAGGAGAATTTTAGGTCTTTTCTTGGTTATCATAGGAATTGCCGGTATCTTCCTGCCAATCATCCCCGGCTGGCTTTTGATTTTTCTGGGTCTTGCGCTCCTTAGGGTTCTTTTCTTAAAGAAGATAGTAAGAAAAATTGCAAAGAAGATGGGTGTCAAGATTAAGAATCACCATCTGCTTCGCCGCTGAAACGGGCAAAAATATATAAACCCCTAAACTCCCAGAAGTCCGATGGTCTTTGAATCTCTTACTACCCCGATGGCTGCTGAGATGAGGCCGTGGCAGATGATTCTTCTTGGCATTCTTTATTCAAGCCTAGGCGTCATGCTAGGTCTCTGGGTCTTCAGGGATTATGCCTCCTTAATTATGGTATTCATAACAGTAATGGGATGCATGCCTATTATGTATAATACCATTAAATATGAAGAGGAAAAAGATGAAGAGGATTTCCCTGAAACGACTCTTCTCAAAGAGCACTGGAAAGCTCTTGAAGTATTCATGTTTCTTTTCATAGGGGTCACGTTAAGCCTCTCGTTATGGTACGCTTTCCTGCCGCAGGACCTATTATCAAATCTTTTCTCTGCCCAGGCAGCAACTATACAGCAGATAAATCCAGTCACAGGTAGATTTACAGGACCGTTCAACCTATTCACACTTATATTCTTCAACAACTTCAAGGTGATGCTTTTCTGCCTGCTGTTCTCTTTTCTTTATGGTTTTGGCGCAATCTTTATACTTGTCTGGAACGCTTCTGTAATAGCCACGGCAATAGGTATATTTCTCAGGTCAAATATTGCATCGGCTGCAATGCATGCCGGACTTGACAAGGCAGCATGTTATTTCCAGGCTTTTCCTATTGGCCTCAGTAGGTATATCATCCATGGCATACCTGAGATACTCGCATATTTCATAGCCGGGCTCGCAGGGGGCATAATATCAGTGGCAGTCATAAAGCACACATTCGGAACACGGAAATTCGAGAAAGTTGTCATTGACGCAGCGGATCTTATCATGATCGCCCTGTTTGTCCTGATTGTTGCCGCATTCCTTGAGGTCTATGTAACTCCGGGAGTTTTTGGCAGTGTCACTCCAGTACTTTCAGCCTGCCAGGCTTGACCTCGAAGACATCGCCTGATTCGAGCAGCATTGAGATCAGTTTATCGCTTTCAGGCATTGTTGACTTTATATCCTCAACATCAGCGCCAGACCCCTTGTCAAGCCTTTTAATTACTTTAAGGAGCCTCTCTGTCCTGGAGAAAGACTGATCAGATATCTCTTTCCTCCTGTACTCAAGCCAGGCTGGAGAAATTTTCCTTATTATTTCAGGTACAAGATAAATGGTTTGGTTGAATTCCCTGGGCCTTGCTATCATAAGCACTACATCGCCCAGAGCCGGCCTTTGCATATCGCTGAATCTCGCCTCTATCCTGCCTGTGCCGTCATCCAGCACGATTCCTGCCTCTTCGCTTCCAACTGTGACGGCGATTAGATTTATCTTAGAGGCTTTCAGGTCGCCAATAACGATATGATTAGGCTCATCATCAGACTTGACGAATTTAGCTCCGACAATATCCTTTATCTTCAGTTTTCGAGCGACATCAGGCATCTCGGCAGGGAATGACAACGAGATTATATAGTTTGCCAATGGCATGGTTACGGAATTTCCATTCGGGTAACGCGCACCTTCTCTCCATGCCTGTAAGGCTGGCAAGGGTTCCTTCAAGAGCGAACCCTGCAGAGAGATATAGCTCCTCGTCATTTTCTCCATCAGCAAGCTTGATCTCCATCTTGGCAGATCTAACCCCCTCCATCTCTCTGATAGATGTTATTGCTCTTGCAAGAAGCGCTTTCACTGTATCGCTTCCTACAAGATGATTTATCTGGAACCTGGCATGGCTTGCGGCAAGCTCTGTTCAATCAGAACTCCGCCAATAAGGGTTTCATCAGAGCCTACAATTAGCCTATTCATTGGACTTGCCGCGATTTTTTTCTGGTGATATGCTTTGATCACAGTTTATTTTTGTGAGAAAAAATTAATGCGCCTAATCACTTTTACAGCATAACTCAGTATATGCATCAAGATCATCTTGTCATCCTTGAGTTCCATTGGTATCCATCATACTTTAGATATGACTCCTCTTCTAGGCTCGAAAAGGTCTCCTGACCTCTTTAGCTTCTCTATAATCTCCTCAAGCTGGTCTTTCTCTATTCCTTTGGCTTCAGCGGCCTTTATGATATCCTCTATCGGCACCGCCTTGCCTACTTTCTGCTCAAGCTCTGTTATAATCTCTCTTACATGGGATATCCTGCTTCTCTCGGATGCAGGTATTCCTGTAGTGATCCTGTCAATATCTATTCTGCCGGTCTCTGGCTCCATTCCAACCTGCTCAAGGCAGTAATGAAGGAGCTGAATGGCTTTTTGGGCATCTTTTTTTGTGACCTTGTCGCTCAGCCTGATTTTAGCTGCAGCCTCTGAAAGCCTGACAAGGGCTTCAAGCTGCCTTGCGGATATGGGTATGCTCTTTATTCCGCCTCCTTCGCCCCCTCCAGAGCCCCTCATCTTAAGATAATACTGTTTGAGCTCATCAAGCGCACCGTCTGTAAGTTTAGGGAAGATCCTCTGCCTGCAATAGACAAGATATTTCCTTAACAAAGATGTCTCTATTTCCGGCTCCTCTGCCTCGCTTTTCTTGTGAAGCGTGAGTATGAAATCAGCCATCCTCCTATCCTTTTCCTCATCTGGAAAATCCCTTATGGTAAATATCAGGTCAAACCTGTTGATAAGCGCAGGTGGAAGGTCAATCTGCTTGGCAAGCGGCTCATATGGGTCGAATCTGCCGAACTTGGGATTTGCAGCGGCAAGCACCGTTGTCTCGCAGCGCAGGGTGGCCTGGATGTTGGCCTTGGAGATACTTATTGTTTGTTGCTCCAACCCTTCATGCATAGCAGCCCTGTCCTCTTCGCTCATCTTGTCTAGCTCATCTATCATAACAATACCCCTGTTGGCAAGGACAAGGGCTCCTGCTTCAAGGCTCCAGCCCGACAGGAATTCATCTTTTACGACTGCGGCAGTCAGCCCGGCACCGCTGACCCCTTTTCCAGACACATACCTGGCTTTTGGCGCTACAACTGCACTTCTTTTGAGAAGCATGGATTTGCCGCTCCCAGGATCGCCTATCAAGAGTATATGTATATCACCTCTGGTAGGCACACCATCATTTCTCGTCTTCCTGACTCCCCCTACAAACTGCATAAGAAGAGCCTCTTTGATTTTCTCATGTCCATAGATGCCTGGCGCAAGGGAATGCCCAAGCACTTCGAAGAGATGCCTGTGCTGGCTTATCTCAAGTATCTGCTTCTCCTCCTCTGGTGTTATCTGGATATTAGTGTAGTCCTCTTCAAGGGCCTCGACATTGTTTGCCTCGAATACAATATCGAATTTTGTGGATTGCCCGCCAGAACGGAGGATTATTGGGACTTCCTTGACTATACCTATTATCCTTATATTGCTCCCCGGATTGGTTTTTTTCTCTGATATTGGACTTACAAGCTCATCCTTGAGCAGTACATTGATGCGTTTCGGCTGTTCGCCGCCTTCAAGATCTTTAGTTGACTCTTCAAGGACTATTCCTTGCGCATCGGTAAGCTCTTTTGAAAGCATCCTAAACTTGCCTTTCCTTCCGCATCCGCATTTTGTTGGCTCCTTAAACTTTGTATCAAGCTGCAAAACATTCATTATATGTCCGCATGCCGGGCACTCGAATCTTGCAGAAGTCACCTGCGGTCTTACATCAGACTTCTGTCTGACTGTACCCTCAATCATAAACAGCTTGCCGAGATGCGTTGAACGGATATTCCTAATGAGCATCCTGTCATCGCCGGAGAGGTTGGTAAGCCTAATCCTGAAATGCTTGACTTCTCCTGGCAAATCAAAATTGGCGACAGCAAGCTCAGCTGCCCTGATGACTTCATCGGGCTGCACAATTATCAATTCAGCAAGAACAGGGTCAAATTTTGACAACAATCCGTAATCAATTATAAGCGACTTCTTTCCGCTTCTAACCTTCTCAAGCAAGTCAGCATAGTAATGCCCCTGCAGGAATTCTTCGAATTTCTGTATCTGTTCTGCTACTTCCATCTTAAGCGTTTATTCATTCCCCTATCTTCACTGCTTCTGCCTATGCAGTCAGGTTGAAGTGCTTTCCAATTGCATGGTCTTGTCCATCGTGGGGGTTCGTCCCATCCGCAGACACATGACCTGCATGCTGTAATCTTCTGGCATTTCGAAGGCATAGGCAACGAAGATCAAATTTGCCACTCATTACATCCAAGACAAGGACATAGCGTGCAAAGTAACACCCATGAGGGAGCTTTGTGCTTTTTGCCAATGTTGCCTTTGCCGTCATCTATACACGATGCCACCACCCCGAACATGCGATTGGGCATAGCTCTCACTACCATGTCATTCGGTTTCATCGAAAAATTTACTTTTTCATTACCTTCTTAAGGTTCTCGACCAGCTTATCTACAGCCGCATGCACTTCAGGCTCGCTCTTAGTTCCTGTGCATACTATCTTTCCGTTAGAGAACAGCAGGAAAGTAGCTTTGGCTTGCGGAAGTTTATAGACGAGCCCAGGGAACTGCTCTGGTTCGTATTCTGTGTTCTCCAGTTTCATAGCGAGCGTATTGAGGTTCAGGTCCATCCCGACATTGCCTGAAGCGACAATGTTCTGGATTTTGATTACAGGCTTAACTGTTATCTTGATATTGATTTTTTCAAGGCTCTTGATAATCTTTTTTATGGATTCCTCAACTTTATCCATTGATCTCGCGCCTGTGCACACCACATTGCCGCTTGAGAATATCAGGGCTGAAGTCTTCGGCTCCCTTATCCTTATTACAAGCCCAGGGAATTGCTCTGGGTTGTACTCTGTGTTGGATAGCGTCGCTGCCATCTTCTCCAGAGGTATATCATGCTCCAACGATGTAGAAACAACGATGTTCACGACCTGGATGTCTCGCTTGGTCATATTTGCACCCCCTCTTTTAAAAAGGGTTTAAATATGAGTTTATAAATGCTTTTATTCTTGGATGGATATAATTGATTAATATACCCACCCCTTGGTTTCCTATGGAAACAGCCTTTATAGGGCTTAATAAGCCAGTTCAGCCTTCCACAGCAGTGTTTTTTGGGGCAATCTGCTGTTTCCGGCACTGGTCTTGCCGATTGGAACCTCTTGAGAGCAATCCATCGGCGGGGGTTGACGGGTGAGGATTCTTGCTTCTGGCACATTGGATTACAGCAAGGATTCATGAACCGCCGCAAACCACTGACAGCTCATATCCCTTCATGCATGGAACAATGGATTCATGCATTGTACCCAATTGGATTCATGCCATCCTAGGAATCCAAGAAACTATAAATCAGACTTCCTTTATATACCCTATGCGAGGTTGTCCAGTGCTTTTTTGCATTAATTATACATCTTGTGGTGGGTACTGAAATCAATTTCAAATACCTATGTCTGGCAGTCCAATACCCTTAGACAATTTATCAAAATAGACATGTGGTCAAAAGGATTCCTAAAAGCTCGGTTCCTGATGTCTGTCCTTGTATCGAGGCTGCACTATCACTTCAATCTGGAAACCTTTTGATTCCGCGTATTTCGATACTTCCTCAACTATGCAGGTCAGGGGGCCATAAGTCGATCTTGGACTGGACAGATATGTTTCGCAGGGGATGATTGGCTTGCCCATAAGCGCAGTGATATCATACCTCACTGTCTTTGGCAGGTCCTTAAAGCCACTATGCTGGGCATAGAAGTCAATGCTCCTCTTCGCGTCTTCGACCACTTTCACCGGGTCAAGCGTTCTTGGCCCGTCAGCCATTATCAATAGTTCTGTCTGAAGGTTCATTCGTATCAATCCTCCTTTGTCAATGCGGGGCACTACTTGTGCCTAAAAAAGAATACTTTCATTCCGGTTATGTATGTATTCCGCATTGTTCTGCGAAAGCAAGAGGTGATATTTATACTTGACGGTCATACATTTATACCGCAAAATCTGCCATAGTACTCTCCTACTCTCTAATCAGTGAGAATAAATCGGTCAGGTTCAGCTCAAACCCTGCGACAGGCATCTCAAGCTGCCAGTTCGATATTACCTCAGGTGAGATCTCACCTATATATGCCACTTCTTTCCCCTTCACATGGACTCGCGCCAACCTCCCAGGAATGAAGCTTGAGTGCTCAGAATCTTCAACAGTATAGTCAACAGCAAAGCATCGCATTATATAGTCAAGAGCCTGCCTCGCTTTTGTATAATCAGCCGAATCAGAGCATAGCACAACAGCCACGCAGTCACTCTCAATGACGCCGGTTTCGCTCTCTCCCTTCTTGAAGGTCGTCCCAATACCGAACAGGTTGTGTGGATACTCATGGTGCTTGTTTCTGGAAAGCACTTCAAGCATACTTGGCATCACCCATGTCCTGAGTATATCATATTCCTGCGATATGCTGTTGGCAAGCGCCACATGCTCTGCTGTATGATTCATCCTGACAAACTGGAACTCCCTGTTCGTAAGATTATAGGTATGCGCCTCAAGGAAACCGAGGCCGCAAAGCGCATCGGCAAGTTTGTTCTTGAATACCTCGAAAGGATTCTCTTCCCCTGTGGTCGCTACATTGGGGAGAAGGCTGTCGAACCTCTCATAGCCGTATGCTATCGCAATGTCTTCAGCAAGGTCTATCTGATGCAGTATGTCCGCCCTGTAGGCAGGCACAAGCGCTTTTCCATTTGCATACCCGTAGCCCATCTGTTCCAGATATCTCTTAAGCTCTTTCTCTGAGAGTGTGATGCCAAGCCTTTCCTCGATATACCCTCTGTCAACAGCCATCTCTTCAGGCGACAAATCTGGCGTTATGACCGTCTTTTCAGGATACCTAATACGCATTGAATATATATCCCCACCCATCTCTGCCATTGCGCAGACAATCATATTCAGGGATTTCTTCAGCACCTCAATATCAAAACCAGAGCATTCTATGAACACATCCTTTGTGTCATAAGATATCTTGCCGGTATCGTGGCTATTGATGATAGGAGGCATTGATAGTATCTCGCCTTTGCCATCAACGAATATGGGATAGACCTCTGCGTTTGCCAGCAGATGGGCATACTCCTTTCCTGTCGGATGCATAAGGAGTATCTGCCTTGCTGTCAGCTTCTCATGGTAGTCAAGCGGCTGGAACACTATGTATGATGGCTTTTCTGCTCTGAATATGATAGGAAAGGATATCTTCTCCATTGGGTAGATGCCTATTGCCACTTTCTTCCTGTTCCTGCCGTAGGTTACATGCAGCTTCTCCTGGACCATTATGACTTCCTTTATCTTCCTGTCATCATATTTGATGCCTTTTACAACTGCACAGACAGTGAACGGCCTCACCTTCTCAACGCTCTTCTCCACTATTACTTCATAATCGCTTTTGTTTACTTTGTATTCCCTAAGCCCTGTTTTTTGACCTATGAAGCTGGAAAAAGCCCGCGCAAAGCCCTGCACAGAAAGCATATCGGGCCTGTTGGGGAATACCTCAACGTGGATGTCATTCCCTTCTATGCTCTCAAGATCAGTTCCAAGCATGCTTATCCTGTCTTTCAACTCGTCCAGCGGAAGCTTTTTTCCTACAAGCTCCTCGAAGGCATTCTTGTCTATGGTTATTGTCGGCATCAGAATCCAAGCTCCTTGTCAATGATTATTACATGCATCCTTTCCGGGTCCTGCTGATACTCTGTTATTGCTGTGACCGCACATATCCTTTCAGGTGTGTGGCAGTCAACACAGTAGCCAGTGGCCGCACATCCGGTGTTCTTATTCAGCCTCTTTACATTGAGAGGCGCTGCTATAGTCTCCAGCCTTTCTTTTGCCTCAATCAAGTTTCTTACTATCTTGTTCTTCCCGCAGACTACAATAACCTTTTTCGACCCATAGGCCATGGCAGCAACTCTATTGCCCCTTCCGTCGACATTATAGAGCTTCCCGTCCAACGTCACCGCGTTTGTGCCTGTGAGGAACACATCGCAATTCAAGGTATCGCGCAGTATCATTGATTTCCTTGCCGGGTCCTTCTCATTGCCCCATTCAAGCACAGTGTTGCCTTTTTTTTTGAGGAATTCCACTGCACCTATCTCTTCCAGCGTGATGGAGCCGCCAAGCCCGATTAAGTCTGTATCTTTTACAAGCTTTGAGACTAACTCAAGTGCTTCCTGTTTATCATTAGCAAAATAGCATTTGATATTATTCTTCCTGAATGCAGCTTCAAGATCTTTTATCATGTTCACCGGTTCCATAGCTTGATCTCCCTGAGCTGCTTGATGTCATTCTGGTACAGCTCGCGCACATCCTTTATCCCGTAATATTCCATGATTGTCCTCTCCATCCCTATCCCCCATGCGAGCACAGGTATCTCCTCGCCAAGAAGAGGTTTGGTCACTTCCGGCCTGAAAATGCCGCTTCCTCCAAGCTCCACCCAGGTCTTTCTGACAGGATGCCATACATCGACCTCTGCAGAAGGTTCAGTATACGGAAAATGCCCTGGCCTAATCCTGACATCAGCAAATCCCATCTTCCTGAAGAATTCCCTAAGATAGCCTTTGAGGTTCTTGAAATTGGCTTCTCTGTCTACCACGATGCCCTCGACCTGTATAAACTCGAAAAGGTGCTTCCATGACAGGGCTTCGTTCCTGAAGACTTTCTTGACCGAGAAAAACTTCGCAGGTATCTGCTCCTTTTTGAGAGCAGCTATTGTCTGGGCCGAAAGCACAGTTGTGTGTGTCCTGAGAAGATTTTCTTTTGCCGCAGTCTCGCTCCATTTGTATCTCCATCCCTTGCTTCCTGTTGTCCAGCCGTCCTCATGGCAGGCCTTCACGTGCTTATGCAAGGGGGGAAGGCTTCCGTATTTCGGCTCCTTAATGTAAAAAGTATCTTGCATGTCCCTTGCAGGATGATCCTGAGGGACAAACAGGCTGTCTAAGTCCCAGAATGATGTCTGTACAAGATTGCCCTGCATCTCTTTGAAGCCAAGGTCCAGCCATATGCGCTTAATGTAATTTATGCTCTGATCCACAAAATGCCTGCGTCCTCCATGAATCAAAGGCACTTTTGATTTCACATCATATCTCCTGAATTTTCTGCCTTTGTAAAGACCTGTTTTGATTAGTTGAGGCGTTAGTTTCTCAACAAGAGCCTCGTCAAGATTCTCTGTAAGTAGCCTTTTGCCTTCTGCTGTAAGCTCTATATTCAATATTTTTGAGAGCTCGCTTCTAACGATATTTTTTCGCTTCTTCAGGTTCTCGAAAGCCATGATTTCGTCTTCGCGCAGTTTCTTGACATCAAGGGGAAAGGTATTCCGTAAGAAATTCTCTTCAAGAAATCCATTCTGGAGAAGCTTCCTGCCGTTCTCAGTTATGTTTATGGCAAGCTTGCCTTCTTTGGTGATTTTGATAGCCGAACGCGACCTCAATATACCTATGCAAACCTTAAGCTCGTCATCGCTTAGGCTTGCTGCTGTTCCTATCTCTTCCAATGTCATGGATGAGGAAAGCACTGAAAGGAACCTTTTCTCAGGCAACCCGGATTTCCTATACTCCTCGCCGTTCTTCTCGAGCACTGCTGTCTCGACAACAGTCTCATGAACCTTAGCAAGGCCTTTGTTCGTAAGCCATTGTATAGCACGCATCACTTCGATTTCCTGCAAGCCTGACTCTGCGACTATCCTGTCAAAGGCATGATGATTGGACAAAATTGGCAAAACTTTCCTTTCAAGAGGATGCAGTTCGTCAGCAGTAGCCATAAGATAGGCAAATGCCGGGTGTAGTTAATAAAGATTGCGGGGATTATGCTCAGAAGAATTCAGAAAGTCCTTTTTGGTTCTTGGCAAGGCCGGCTATGCCTGACTCAACCCTTTCTAATGAAAAGTCATGGTTCTCACATAGCAGTCTGATGAGTTCGTCCTTATTCGGACTGGTCCAGCTTATTGAATAATCTTTTTCGACAGGCATTTGGTTGATAGTATCTATCACTTCCTGCCAGGAGTGCTCAAAAGTCCATTCCACCTGACCGAATATCTTTTCAGGACTCTTGTATTCTTTTACGAGATTGAGAGCTTTCTTTGGTCCAATGCCTTTTATTCCGCCTGGATTATAATCCGTGCCGATGAGTACTGCAAGGTATTTCAGCTGTTCATCTGTAATACCTAGTTCGCGCAGGCTTTGCTTAACATCAATGATTTCTGTGCTAACATTATGCCATACAGGTTTTCCAGGAAGCTTGCGCCGCCCTGACACTGAAAGGTTCCTGACAAGATAAGGCGTGCCGTAGAGCAGGCTGTCATAGTCCTGCGACACAACACAATACGCATCTCCTTTTTTGGCAATGAAAGACGCCTGTGCCTCGCCTTCGCATGGAGCCTGTACCACAGGACATCCTAAGGCTGAGACAAGCAGCTTTGCCTCATCTACCATCAAACTGTCGAGCTTTGCGGTCCTGCCAGCAAATCTTTTCATGCCCTCTATATCACTTTCGTCTTTTGCTGCCTCGAACTTCTCTGTGGCAGTCTTCTTTGCCATCTTTCGCCTTTCAATCTCCCTTTGTTTAATCGCAGGAGGCCTTCCATCGAATACGAAGATAGGCTTCAACCCTTCATTGATGAAGTTTGCAGTCCTTGAGAAAAGTCCGACCAGATGGCTTGTGACCGCTCCTTTTGAGTCAGTAAGCGGGCTTCCGTCGTGCTGCCTTATAGTGGTGAGGAACTGATACAGCATATTATTGCCGTCAATTGCAAGAACCCTGCCTTTTAGATCTGCGACAGCAATCTCCCGGTGGGGGATTATCTCCCGTATCTGAAGCCCCATCAGACAATCTGAATGCTAAAGTCGTTAGCGCTTCCGTAATCGCGCCATTGTCCGTATTCGTTCTTGTATCTCACCTGCACCTTGAAATAATAAGTTCCTGGCACAGTTTTTTTGCCGGCAGCGTACATATCCTTGACCTCTATTATCAAAGGGACAGCTGCCTGCGCCCCTACATCAAGTTCATAGGTTCTTGAAAAGTCATTCTTACCGAACCACTGGAGAATATAGCTGTCATCAAAATACATATCCCGTGTTGCGATTGGATTGCTCTTGAGGTCCCTGGCATTGACAAATGTCACATTTATCCTGAAACTTGATGGGAATTTTGCATTATTTCTCATACCGAACGCAAAGACATGCGTATCACCCACTTTCTTTGCAAGAACGCTGTTCTTAGCCATGGCAGTATTTACGAATTGAGTGAGTTTCTCCCTCAAGATTTCCTTGTCAGAATCACTTATATCCAACTGAGTCGGAGCTGTTTGTACAGGCGGGCACGCTGGGCATGGGCCGCCGCAGTCTATTCCAGTCTCGCCCTGGTTCATTAGTCCATCTGAGCAGGTCTCGCATGCCCTGCAGGGGCCGCCGCAATCAATCCCGGTCTCGCCCTGATTCATCAGGCCGTCTGTACAGCTGGGGCATGCTTGGCAGGGGCCGCCGCAGTCAATCGCAGTCTCGCCTTGATTCTGGATGTTGTCTGAGCATGTCGGGACAGGAGTCTGCTTAATCGGTTCAGGGGCCTGCTCTTTTGAGCACCCTAATGACAATAACAAGGCTGCTATTAGCAGCATAGCGATTTTCTTTCTCATTTTCCCACCTTTATAATTTTCATTCCCTTGAATTCTTTCTGAAGCATCTCTTCGGCCCTTTTAGTTAGGCTCCCGGTTGAGATGAAAAGAACAGGATGTTTCATGACCTGCCCCCTAACAAATGCAGTAGCTAGGTCGCCTTCGTTTATGGTCTTCTTTGACTTAGCTTTGCAGTAATACTCAATTGAGCCCACTGCAGAGGGCACCTCTATCAGATAGTCCATCTCCGAATTCCTCTTCAGGAGCTTGGCCTCTTTGACAGTTATCTTGTTCTCTTGGAAGTAGTCCAAGAGCTTTGCGTGGAATGCATCATTTATCTGCGGACCTTCCTTTGTGAGAATAAAATCCTCCTCTTTAGGCTTCTTCTCCCTTTTTTTTGGCTTCTCCGGCTCAGCTGACTCCTTTTTGTCACCAATCTCTACAGATTCCTCTTGATGTCCATCTGCTTCATGCTGCTTTACTGCAGCAGGCTTCTCCTGCACGGTTCCGGTCTGCTTCAAGTGTGCAGGCTCAAGGATAGATGATATCATCTTACTGGCTTCATCATCAGAGACAAGGTAGTATTTCCAGAAAATCTCGCTTCTATCCCCTATTTTCACTTCAAGAGGCTTCGCAAAGTCCTTTATGTTCTTCATGCAGACACGCATAAGAGGCGTCATATCTGATTCTCTCATGACTTTTTTCTCCTTAAGCATAATAGCGCTTGCCTGGTCTTTCTCATTGAGATATCTTGTGAATCCCTCAAGCTGTGCTGATTGGCTTGGAAGATAGTAAAGCGGACTGCCCCCTACTTTCAGGCTTGATATGACCACCTTTTTCTGAGCGGCAAGGCTTGACAGGACTGCACCAAGTATGATTGAATTCTCTTTGATGATAGGAGCCAGCTGGCTTGGGACAATAGGTCCTTTCTGCCTGATAATCTCTATGACTTTCTCGTGGTCAATCATTGGTATTAGTTAAGATTGAAGCTATATATATTTTGCGGCAGTAAACCAATAAGATGCTCTACAAGGAATTTGAAACCAATTATTTGGTTACAAGAAAGGTGTCCACTTTTTGCCATACTGCTATACCACCTGTAGAACAAATGCTAATAATTGGGGCATATTTTATGTGCATATTAGTTACTCATTGGTTTTCAGCCTTATACACTTTCAAAGGCTTCGGTTATATCCTCTTCCTTCCACCCCTTGCTTTTTAGAAGGTCTTCGACAAATTTTCTCGGATAACCCTTTCTGTAGCATTCCTTGATGAAAGCCTTAAGGGATCTTAAATCTCTCTGATTTTCGAATTTTTTGGCTATCTCTTCTAGATGGGCTGATCTTTTCCTGACGCTTGGGCTTTCAATCTCTTTCACAGTGTAATGTGATAGCGCCTGTCTGACTTTAGAGGGCGCATATTCCCTCATTAGTCTCTGCCTTGCCTGTGACATCCCGCTCTTTCGTGATAGCTCCTTGTATCTCTCAAGGATCATCCATCTCTGCCTGGCATCATCTATCTGCGTCTGCTTCCAGCCGTATTTCTTAAGCTCCTTTGTGACAGTCTCGGCTGGATAGCCGTGGTTGAAAGAGTTGTTCATGAAACTTGTGACTTTGTTAACATACGGGCTTGGCATGGTCACATCATGATGTAAAGCGAGCCTGTTGATTGGGTTCTTTGCCATAAACAAGTATATAATAAACACAGCCAACCCCAACAACACAGCTGAATAATAAATCCATGCATTTGATTCTTTTTCAGCCATAGTTTGGGTTATTTTTGAATCATTTAATTTCAATGGTGATTCTCTTTGCTTCGGTTTTGCTGTTGAGTTTTCTATTGTCTCAGTCTGCCTGCAATCCTGGCTGCATGATTCATTCTCTTCGCAGATGCCGTTGCCGCAGACAGCCATATGCCTTTTGGAGACAGCTCCTTCAGTGCTGTTTGCCTGCATATTCGTACAGCAAAGCGACCATCTGTAATCAGAACTGCAGGGTGCAACATGAGCATTCTCCCTTCCTCCTGTAGAATTCTGGAATTTGATTATACATTCTGTTCCTCTTGCGCAATTACTCTCTATTGTGCAGTCTCCTGCGCACACATGATTCTTAAGACCGGTAGTTGAGATATGCGCATTATCATTTCCCCCTGTTTCGTTCGCGAAAGTAAGGGATACGCATGCCTGTCCTTGATGCTTGCAGCAGACTTTCCACGCGTATGTACCTATTCGGCAATCCTGGACATGGGCATTATAACTGCCGCCTGAGCTGTTCATGAAGGCAACAAGGCAGGATTCATCTTCAAGACAGATGCCTCTAACAGAGCAATCTGCTGCATTCAAATAAGGCAGGACAAGGAAAGCCGAAATAAGCCAGAAATATCTCATCAGCCCCTCATACATATAGCATAGCCCATAGCTCCTACTAAATTATCTGTCGTGACGGAATCTTGCGTATGCTGGACAGCCTCGCAATACCAAGCGCTTTCGCCTGATGGCACTGTTGCTCTCACTATATCTCCTTCCGTTGTTCCCTGGCATCCGCCGCCTGTAACTTTATAGCTAATAGGGCATGTTGCAGTGCAGTTTGCATTTTTTCCTGTCTGCATCCTCTGACAGGTGACTGTATGCACTGTAGCTATCTCATTTATTCTTCTGCAGTTCTGGCCGTTCTGGTCGCAATACTCCATGGCGCCGATTCGTCCCTCAACATCCACAGCAAGCCCTGCTGCTGCAGCCTCCTTGCCAATCGAAACAGATGACATGGTGTATATATTGCTTCCAAGCTTCCAGAGGCTCATCAAAGATAGGTTAGTGCATGAAGCCTGGCCAGTGGCGAGATTTATCCCGGATAGTGTAAAGCCATCAATGCAGGAATAGGACAAGTAGGCTAAGGAAACAGTGTCTTCGCCTGTGATTATACCCTGCCCGGCGCCCACAGAAAGGTTGTTGCCTTTCCGGATAAGGCCAAGCCCTGCGCTGATTGAGTCCTGGTTTTGGCTGCACCTTAGGTTTCCATCCGCATCTGAAGATACTGCACTGCAGGATGACAGGTTTGAGACCCTGATTCCGCCGGATATATGAAGAGACTGAGTAGGAGAGCTTACTCCAATACCTATTCTCCCTGCATTATCTACCACAAGTGCATCTAAAGGGTTTCCGTCAGGTGCGGAAAGAGAGCTTTTGGCACTCACTGATAAGTTCAGGCAGTTCTGCCCTTGTTCGTTGCATATCTCTCTTGCCCATATAGCCCCCCTAACATCAATGGCTGCCTGAGGTATGCCTGTCCCGATTCCAAGCTTGCCAAGGATGTAGGTATTCTGGAAAATCGGATTACCGCCCTGAATGTCAGAGCCCAAATGTCCCACATACTGCGCAGCCGTATGGATAGGCATAAGGTAGAAAATAAGAAGTATTAACCTCTTTATCATGCTAGGTTTATTGCTATTTCAATTATAAAAAACTTGCCATTTCAGGATTATCCAAGCACCTGCCTATTTTTAAACATGCCTTTGTGATTTCACTTTGCTCTTCATTGGATTGCAGTAATCCCTTTTTTCCTAAACTATCCTTGCTTCATAAAATATAGTGTGTCAATATGATGAGTAAACAAAGACAAATAGACCATATAAATAACCCATATCACAGATTACCATATAGTTAATATCGCTGGATCTGCAAAGGAAGCATGACTGCTTTCAGTCCATCAAAATGCCTTCAACGACACAATATAGCTCTGCAGCTAAACAACAAGACTTTTTTTACGACTTGGATAGGCACCTAGCAAAATTTATATATTCACTGAGCAGGGTATATTTTTTATGGAGACTGTTGAGCTCATTGTTTATCTTACAATCAGCATGATTGCGGGCATGATGGTCATAGGTTTCATAGCCACAACTGATTTTGATAAGACTTACTCAAATTTTTTCAAGGATAAGAGGCCTGAGTTCAGGAAAGTGGATATAGAAGGGTTTGTATCTGATGCAGTGATATTCTGGAAGGATTGCGGGCTTGGGGAAAGGAACAGCAGCCTCATCCTTTATGTGAATGGTGAAGGCCAGATAAACCGCACAGTGATATTCGATCTTGTCAAGAAGGTCAATCTGTGCAATACTCTGCAGTCTGCTGAGGAAGAATGCGGCATGGGTGAGCACCTTGATATGCCTGCGCCAATTGAGCTTCCGAGAGTAGTCAATCTTCGCTGCGATTCATCTACCGGCAAGCTTATCATATCTTAGGTCCTGTTCACGCAGCTTCCGTTTGAGACGCAGGCAAGCCCTACTGGACATCCGCAATCCCTACACATGTCTATCAGCGAACCTTCAATGCATTTTCTAGGTATGAAGGGCGAGCAGCTGCCCCATAGCGTCTCATCGCTGCATTGTCTGGCATAAAATGTCCCGTTCATCATCTCAGTCTGCACGCAGATTCCTGTGGGAGAGCAGCTTTCAGCATGGTATTGGACAGGTCCCTGAAGATTCTTGATTTGCACACCATGTATCTTGGAAAACCCGGTTTCCCTTTCAGTGAGAGTCGTGCCGTTAATAGTATATATCACTGTGCCTGAAGCATCTATGCTTGTCTCCCACTGGACAAAAACACTGTCAGCCTCTGCTCTCGTAGCAAGGCTTGTTATCTCAAATACCTCATCGTCATTAAGGTTCTCAATGACCTGTCTGATAGCTATGCCAAAGAAAAGCATGGCAAATAGAACCCCAATTATCATGATTATGGTCTTGTACATTATCACCATTTCCAGCAAATGATTTTATATGTTTTGCGGTCATCCTTAAAGCAGATAAAAGAAGTCTGCCAGGAAATTGATACGATGAAGAATGACATATTAAGTAAAAACCATCCATGAGAATTCTTTAAGGATGAACAAGAAGGAAACCTCCTTCTCATTCTCCTCATATCCCCGTTACATATTAATATTACCTCCGCCTATATAAATATTTAGGCTTTGAACGACACGCATCCAT
>Ga0209381_1003324_pt1 | contig 16997 bp, 10 predicted proteins | sample DewCreD2012metaG_FD_184111 | JGI IMG/M metagenome (GOLD analysis project Ga0209381, IMG submission 184111) | Hot spring sediment bacterial and archeal communities from British Columbia, Canada, to study Microbial Dark Matter (Phase II) - Dewar... ...
GAGGAAGTAATATGATAAAAAGAATGACGAACATTCTTGTAAAGTAATCATACTGTTTTGGAAGCGGTGTATGCTTGATTCTTTCAGATGTTGACTGTGCATTTGCAAGTGCAAGCAATTGCCCTTCAAGCTGAAAGCTGTCAAACCCACCGAGTGTTCCGTCAGCCATTGCTTTATAAATTTTTTGTCCGATCAGCATTTTTATAAAATTAGGTTTGTTCTGTTTTGATTTCAGCTGATTGATTTCTTCATCAGTTAAATATGGTTGAATGCTCTGCCAATCACCTTGTTTTCTCAATTCCATTCTTAAAGAATTTGCCCACGCAATAATTTTACAAATCATTTCCTTTTTGAATGATTCACTTCGTTCTTTAACATAATTAGTTTGATGAGAATGACTGTCAGTAAAAGTAATTATCAATCGTGCAAAAGTTCTGCAAGAAGCCAGAATGCCGCTCCACGCTGTGCGCGCTTCCCACCATCTCGAGTAGGATGAATTGTTTCTGAATGCAATAAATATTGCCAGAGCAGTTCCTAAAATTCCAATCACAGAAAAATTTATACTGAATATTTCTGCCGAAATATTGTTTGCAATCATCCATACAACAAAAGACCAAACAATTGATAATATGACCGGACCTTTTATGTAGCTCCATACTTTTAATGGACTAAAATTTCTTTTTACTATCATTTATTTTCTCCAATAGAAATTCCAAAGAAAAGAAAACTGTCTTTCGGTTGTACTCCAGAAAGCACAACGCTTTCATAGTAATAATTATATCCTGTTCTGAAAGACAACAGTTTTGTTAAAGGAAACTCAAGAACAATATTTCCATAGAAGCGATAATTATCTTTATCATCGAGTGCTTGTTGTCCCCAAGCTTCATAGACTAATCCGATTTTATTTTCAAACAAATGATGCTTACCAAAAAGTCTGATCGTTCCTCTGAACAAATCTAAGTCTTCATCGCCATCATATTCTTTGTTTGAATAAACCGAGCTTTTGTAATTTGTCATTTCATAAGTTGCAGTAAATGAAATTTTAATTGATGATGATTCGTCATTAATAAACCCCCAGCTAAATCCCGGTCCGATTTGATAACGAAAAGAAAATTTTCTTCTCTTGTTTGATTCAATCCATCCCATCAGATAAGGATAAACTTCATTCTTCGGAAACAGATAGAAAAAGTTTCTTGAGAACAAATCATTTTCTGTTAGCTTTTTGTTAATCGTTCCGTATTGATATGTGTTTGAAGATCTTACTGCCCAGGGTTCTTCAATTACTGTAATATCAGCAGAACTTAGGATTAACAATCTCTCTACATTTCCTGTTAGCCACGAGCCATTAGTGCTTAGCTTCCAGCTAAAGTTTGATGTGTCGCTTTCGGTTAGCTGCGCAAAGGATAGCTGATCGAAAATGAATATTGTAATTGAAGAGATTAAATATTTTAACATAAGAATAAAGGGTTAATCTCAAAAATATAAAGTGTCAGTCTTCGATGAACTCAGACTGACACAAAAAAAGATTTTGAGGACACCTTGAATCATTTGATAATTAAATGCCCAATGCTTCAACAACTAATTTGGCTGCTGCTGCACCGGAATATTGCTGCTGACCGGTTATCAATCTTCCATCACGAACTGCGAATGGTTTGAACATTCCATTCACAATGAAATTTGTGTTGGGAATTTTCTTTGCTTCATCTTCAATCCAGAATGGCTGAATTTTCATTCCGACAAAATTATCAGCGAATTGCTCTTCACTGTTTGCGAATCCTGTCCAGGTTTTTCCATCAACCAAAAGCTTTCCGTCTTTTGTTTTTGCTTTAAGAAGAACACAAGTTGCGTGACAAACTATCGCAACAACTTTCCCGGCATCATAAAAATCAGCAACGAACTTGTGAAGTTTTTGATTATCAACGAAAGTGTACATCGGAGATTGACCTCCGGCTAAAAACAAAGCATCATAATCTTCAATCTTGACTTGAGAAATGCTTTTTGTATTTTCCAGTAATTTAGAGTGATTTGGAGAACTCAGAAAACCCAAGCTAATCAAGTCGTGTGATGAATAACCGCTTTCGTGTCGTGGATCGCTGAAACCATCAAGCTCAAGTTTTCCTCCATCAGGGCTGATGATTTCAACTTCATACCCTTTTTCAGTAAACTCAAAATAAGGATGAGTTAATTCTGCAGCCCAAAATCCAATTGGCCAACCTGTTTGCTTTGATACCGATGGATTTGCAGCAACGAGTAAAACCTTTTTTCTTTTTTCCGGATTTAATACATCAATGTTTGCACTCATAGTTTTTCCTTTCTAATAAATATTTAATAGTTTTCTTACAAGATATTTTTGTTATTTAGCCGTAACAAGAACGCACAAAAAAGTAGCATACTCACTTAAGAGTAAGAAATGAAAATATTGATTAAACTAAGCAGGGTAAATTTTTATGCCCAGATTTGAATTTCGCGGAAAGCATTACAACAATCCCGTAGAATTATCGCTTGATATAATCGGCGGCAAATGGAAGATGCCCATTCTCTGGAGATTAAAAGATAAGCCGTGGCGTTACAGTGAACTGAAGAAAAGCATCGGAAAGATTACTCACAAAATGCTTGCTCAGCAATTAAGAGAACTTGAAGAAGATGGTTTAATCAGCAGAAAAGTTTTTGCAAGCGTTCCACCCAAAGTAGAATATTCTATAACTGAAAAGGGCAGAACAACAATACCAATAATTGAGAATTTAAGAAAATGGGGTGAAGATTTTAAGGAAGATAAGCATTAAAGACTTCTGAAAAACTAACCTGCTGTCATCTTGAGTTTATCGAAGGAGGACAAATTAAACTAAATTCAAACTTCGACTGGCTCAGTTTGACATTTCTAATAGCCGTTATTTAATTTTAATTAAAAAGAACAATTCAATGCTTGTTTTAAAACTACCTTGCTTTCCCTGAATAATCCTGTTGTTTTTTTGTAATTTTGAACGATAAATTTTATGAAATTTGGAGTGATAATGGAAGAGAACCTTAATCTAAAAAATGACTTCCCTGTACCAACCTTCGATGATTGGAAAAAGCAAGTTGAAGCAGAATTAAAGGGAGAATCATTTGAAAAGAAGTTAGTTACAAAAACTTATGAAGGCATAAATCTTCAACCAATTTATACACAAGAAGACATACAAAATTTACCTTTTCTTGAAAATTATCCCGGCTTTGAAAATTTTATAAGAGGAAGCAAAGCTTCGGGTTATCACGCTTCACCTTGGGAAATTGCACAAGAATATTCTTATGCACTTCCAGAAGAGATTAATGAAGCATTAAAGTATGATCTTCAAAGAGGATTAAACAGCATCAATATTTCGCTTGATTTACCGACTCAACTTGGAAAAGACGCTGACCAGTCTAAAATTGGTGAAGTTGGCAGAGGCGGATTGTCAATTTCCGGTATAAGAAAAATGCAAGTATTGTTTGATGATATAAATTTAACTGAGTATCCTGTTCACATTCACGGGGGATTTTCAGCACTTCCGTTTACTTTGCTTTTTGCTTCTTACACTCGTGAATTAAGACTTAGCTTGATGAACATTCGAGGTTCTATTACTTCAGATCCTTATGAATTTCTTCTCCGCTATGGTTTTCTGCCATTATCATTGGAAAAAATTTTCGATGAAATTAAAATAGCAACTCAATTGATGATTCGCTCCAACTCGCCGTTGAGAACAGTTGGAGTAAGCGGAGTGGCTTTTAGTAATGCGGGATCTACTGCAGTTCAGGAACTCGCTTTTACATTTGCCACAGCAGTTGAATATCTGAATGAACTTTTATCTCGTGGTCTCGATATAACAGATGTGGTTCCAAGATTCAAATTCACTTTTGGTATCGGCTCGTTTTTATTTATGGAAATTGCTAAACTTCGCGCTGCAAGAATATTGTGGCATAACATTATAAAAGCTTATGGGCTTAAAGAAGAAGATTATAAAATTTACATTCACGGAAAAACCATTGAGTATAATAAAACTATCTCTGACCCTTATGTGAATATGCTTCGCGGGACTACAGAAACATTTTCTGCTGTATTAAGCGGAGCGGATGCAATTACTAATCTTCCTTTTAATAATTTATTCAAACAACCAGATAATTTTTCAAGAAGAATAGCACGAAACACTCAAATCATTTTAAGAGATGAATCTCATCTTGATTTTGTAATTGACCCGGCAGCAGGTTCATTCTTTATTGAAAAACTGACAAATGATATATGTCAGGAAGCGTGGAAGTTATTTCAACAAGTTATTGATTCTGGTGGAATGTTTGAAAATATTAAATCCGGTTTTGTTCAAAATGAAATAAAAAAAGTTGCTGATTCAAGAAAGTCCGATTATGCAAAAAGAAAATCTGTTTTGGTTGGAACGAATATGTATGTCAATCCAAAAGAAGAGCTGCCACAAATTGAAGAACCAAACTATGAAGAAATTTACAACAAGAGAGTTGAGTACATTCAAAAGTATAGAGTCAGCGGGGATGATAAAAAACATCAATCAATTTTGGAAAAACTTCAGCAGATTGCAGACAGCAAGTCATACGATATAGTTGAAATTGCTATAGAAGCATATATTGATGGAGCAGCAATTGGTGAAATTTCAAGTTCTTTGCGCTCAAACATAAACGAAGAAATAAAAATCGAACCTCTTGATTTTACTCGTGCTGCTGAACCATTTGAATTGCTAAAAAGAGAAACTGAAAAACTTAAATCAGCAAAAGGCTCAAAGCCAAAAGTGTTTCTCGCAACAATGGGACCACTAAAACAATATAAAGCAAGAGCAGATTTTTCAAGAGGATTTTTTGAAACTGGTGGATTTGATATAATTTATCCATCTGCGGGATTTAATTCGGCGGATGATGCTGTGAATGCGGCAATAAATTTTAATGCTGATATTATTACAATCTGCTCAACTGATGATACTTATCCGGAACTTGTTCCGCAGATTACAAAAGCAATTAAAGAGAAAGATAAAAACAAAATCGTTGTTCTGGCAGGTTATCCAAAAGATCAGATAGAACAGCACAAGGCTTCTGGAGTAGATGAGTTTATTTATCTCGGCTCAGACGTTTTAGAAATTCTATTTAGGATTATAAAAAAAATAAATCTGTCTTAATCTGCTTTATTTGTTAAATGTTGTTCTTTTGTTCTGAATAAAATAGAACACGGATACAACGGATAAAACTGATTTTCACTGATTTTAAAAAATAAAGTTATAGTAAACTATGCTACATCAGGAAATTACAGACTTAATTATAAAATCTTTTTATAAGGTTTATAATTCATTAGGATATGGTTTCCTTGAAAAAGTTTATGAAAACGCTCTGAGAATAGAGTTATTAAAACAAGGTTTAAATGTTGAACAACAGAAAAATATTAAAGTGTTTTATGAAACTGAACAAGTAGGAGAGTATTTCGCAGATTTATTAGTTAATGATCTAGTAATTGTTGAATTAAAGGCCGCTGAAAATTTATGTGAAGAACACGAAGCACAGTTATTAAACTATTTAAAGGCTACAGAATTAGAAGTTGGATTATTATTAAATTTTGGAAAAGAACCTCAATTTAAAAGAAAGTTTTTTACAAATGATAGAAAGAAATTAATCCGTCCTAATCAGTAGCATCCGTTAAATCCGTGTTCTATTTTTTTTGAAAGATTGAAACACGGATAATACAGATTGAATGAATTTTTACAGATATGAAAAACTAAAATTTTATTAATTAAACGATATATAAAACTTATGAAAACGAATTTCAAAGAATTAAAATTAGATTTATCTTCAAGAAAAATTTCTCTTACTGAGTGGGAAAAGAAATTCAAAGAAGAAACAGGAAAATCTGTTGAAGATTACATCTGGGAAACGATGGAAAAAATTCCTGTAAAACCCCTTTACAGCAAAGAAGATATTGAAGGTTTAGAACACATCAACTATCTATCCGGAATACCTCCATTTCTCAGAGGTCCTTACTCAACAATGTATGTTCAAAGACCTTGGACTGTGAGACAATATGCCGGATTTTCAACCGCAGAAGAAAGTAACGCATTCTATCGCCGCAACCTTGCACAAGGACAAATGGGTTTATCTGTTGCCTTTGACCTTGCAACTCATCGTGGCTATGATTCTGACCATCCAAGAGTTGTAGGAGATGTTGGTAAAGCAGGCGTTGCAATTGATTCGGTTGAAGATATGAAAATTCTTTTCGACCAAATTCCGCTTGATAAAATGTCCGTTTCAATGACAATGAATGGTGCTGTGATTCCAGTAATGGCATTTTACATTGTTGCAGCAGAAGAGCAAGGAGTTAAGCACGAACAACTTACCGGTACAATTCAGAATGATATACTAAAAGAATATATGGTAAGAAACACTTACATTTATCCGCCCGAAATGTCAATGAGAATAATTGCTGATATTTTTAAGTTCACCGCCAAGTATATGCCTAAGTTTAATAGCATTTCTATTTCTGGATATCATATGCAGGAAGCCGGAGCAACAGCAGACCTCGAAATGGCTTACACTCTTGCAGATGGTTTAGAGTATGTTAGAACAGGCATCAAAGCAGGATTAAACATAGATGATTTCGCTCCAAGATTATCATTCTTCTGGGCTCAGGGAATGAACTACTTTATGGAAATTGCTAAAATGAGAGCTGCGCGTTTGATTTGGGCAAAGTTGATTAAACAATTCAATCCACAAAATTCTAAGTCAATGGCACTGCGAACACACTCCCAAACTTCGGGCTGGAGTTTGGCTGAACAAGATCCATTCAACAATGTGATTCGCACTTGTGTTGAAGCAATGGCTGCTGCGTTGGGTCATACTCAATCTCTTCATACAAATTCACTTGATGAAGCAATTGCTCTGCCTACAGATTTCTCTGCTCGTATTGCAAGAAATACACAGCTTTATCTTCAGGATGAAACTTACATCACAAAAGTTATTGACCCTTGGGGCGGTTCATTTTATGTTGAATCTCTTACAGATGCTCTGCTTAAAAAAGGCTGGGAACATATTCTTGAAGTCGAATCTTACGGTGGAATGACAAAAGCAATTGAAGCTGGAATTCCTAAAATGAGAATAGAAGAAGCTGCTGCAAGAAGACAAGCAAGAATTGATTCGGGGAAAGAAACTATAGTTGGAGTAAATAAATTCAAATTAGAAAAAGAAGAGCCTATAGATATACTTGAAGTTGATAACACTGCGGTTCGTTTATCTCAAATAAAAAGATTACAACAAATAAAACAAACAAGAAATCAGACAGATGTTGATTCCGCTTTAAATGCCATAACCAAAGCAGCAGAAACCGGCGAACGGAACTTATTAGAGCTTGCAATTGATGCAGCAAGAAAAAGAGCCACGCTTGGAGAAATTTCTTATGCTATTGAAAAAGTCTGCGGCAGATTTCAGGCAGTTACGAGAACCATCTCTGGGGTTTACAGCAGTGAATTTTCTAAAGATGAAAAATCATTAGAAGAAGTCCGAAAAATGACTGATGAATTTGCACAAAGAGAAGGGCGACGCCCGAGAATTATGATTGCTAAAATGGGTCAGGATGGACACGACCGTGGTGCAAAGGTTGTTGCAACAGCTTATGCAGATATGGGGTTTGATGTTGATGTAGGTCCGCTTTTCCAAACACCAGAGGAAACCGCTAAACAAGCAGTTGAAAATGATGTGCACGTTGTTGGAATGAGTTCTTTGGCTGGTGGTCATAAAACTCTATTGCCTCAACTGATTGAAGAACTGAAAAAACTTGGTAGAGAAGATATTATTGTAATCTGCGGTGGAGTTATTCCGGCTCAGGATTATGACTTCTTATATGAACACGGAGCTTCCGCAATATTCGGTCCCGGAACTAAAATTCCAGATGCAGGGAAAAAAATTATGGAGTTGATTAACGAAAGATTTTAGATAGGACAAGTTTGCAAGAAATATTGTGAATCTTATCCTCGAAGTGACGTTCTGATATAAATGGAATAATTTCCTTTAATCAGACTTATTTAGGTGAGTATTTTTTTCAAGTAAGATGAATACATCTTAGTCAAAATAATCTGGGGGATAAGAGTTTTAAACTACCCAAAACATTTTATTTTTTATGATAAAGTCCACAAAAACATTCCCTTCATTTTTGGCAATTGATTTTGAAACAGCGAACTATTATCGCGATAGTGCCTGTGCTGTTGGATTGGTATTAGTTCAGAATAACAAAATCATTTCAAAAGAATCATTTCTTATCAAACCGCCAAGTAATTGGTTTGTGTTTACAGACTATCACGGAATAACCTGGAAAGATGTAAAAGATAAACCAACATTTAAAGAATTGTGGCCAACAATAAAAAAATATTTTAGAGGAATTGATTTTATAACTGCTCATAATGCACCTTTTGATAAAAGTGTTCTTATGAAATGTTGTGAGAGATATCAATTGCAGCCTCCTAATAAACCTTTCATTTGTACTATGCAAATATCAAGAAGCTTCTGGGGATTTGAATACTATCGTTTGAGTGATGTGTGCGATTATTTAAAAATTCCATTAAATCATCACGAAGCATTATCTGATGCTTTAGCTTGTGCAAAAATTATGATAAAAACGATAAAAAGAGGATATTTTAACCAATGAGAAAAATATTTTTATAATAAAATAAGTTTTTAAGAAAATTTATTATGGCCAATCAATTTATAACTAACTCGGATAGACTTCTTTCCGAAGTCTTCAATAATATTCTACCATCATCAAAAGCTCTCTATTTTCTTGTTGGCTATTTCTATTTTTCCGGCTTTGAAGAGATATACAAAAATATTGAGGACAAGCATCTTAAAATTCTTGTCGGACTTGATGCCGAAAAGGATTTATTCAATAAAATAAAAGAATTTGAAATTATTGATGGAACAAATCACTCAAGAGGTGAAGTAAGAGTAAAGTTCAATAAAAATCTCGTTGAAATTTTCAATGATACTGACTTCTTCGATTCAGAACAGAAGCAGGAAGCTTTCAGAATTTTTATAGAAAAAATTAAAAATGGTACACTCGAAATAAGAAAAACACTGAGACCAAATCACGCCAAGCTCTATTTATTTGAAAACAAAGATGAATTTTCACAAGGTGGTGAATTTCCCGGAACATTGATTACCGGCTCAAGTAATCTTAGTCGTGCAGGATTAAGAGGTCAACACGAAATAAATATTGTGTTCAGAGATGAACATTTTCAGGAAGGACTTGATTTATTTAATAAGTTATGGAGTGATTCGGTTCTTATTGTTGATAAAGACAATTATAACGAATTTCATAAAGAAGTAATTGAGAAAATTTGGATAGATAAATTACCCAGCCCTTATTTGCTTTATCTCAGAGTTTTAATTGAATATTTTACAATTGCCAAGCCAGGTACAATTGCATTTCCATCAGATATAACCGGCGAAAAATTTAAAGACTTAAAATATCAGATTGATGCTGTTATTCGTGCAATAAATATTCTTGAGCAACATAATGGTGTTATTATCGCAGATGTTGTGGGACTTGGCAAGAGTATCATCGCCTCTGCAATTGCTTTTAATATGAAACTCAAAACTATAATAATTGCACCGCCTCATTTAATACCTCAGTGGAACGATTACTCTTATGAATTTAACTTCCGTACAAAAATTTATTCAAGCGGAAAAATTCAACAAGCACTCGAAGAAAATAATGACGATGAGCAAAAACTAATAATCATTGATGAGGCACATAAATACAGAAATGAAAATACACAAGACTATGCAATGCTTCATCAACTTTGCCAGAAAAACAAAGTGATACTGCTTTCGGCTACTCCGTTCAACAACCGCCCGCAGGATATTTTTGCATTAATCAGACTTTTCCAGATAACCGCCAAATCAACAATCAGAACGGTTGATAATTTAAGCTACCAGTTCAGAGAGATGATAAAAGAATTTAAGAAACTGAAAGAAAGTCAAAAGAAGAAAACAAAATCAGAAGCACAAATAAAAAATGAAATTGAAATTCTTGCAGACAAAATCAGAGACATTCTCTCTCCAGTAATCATTCGGCGTTCACGCATTGATCTTGAACTGATTGATGAATACAAAGAAGATTTGAAGCATCAGAAAATTTCTTTTCCAAAAGTTAATGATCCAGTTGTGCTCGAATACAAGCTTGGTAATTTGACTGAATTATACATAAACACATTTTATAAAATTGCACCGCAGGAAGAAGGGAAAGGATTTATCGGTGCTCGCTATATGCCAGCTAATTACATAAAAAATATTGAAAAGTATAAAGAGAAAATTTCTGAAGAGTTTGATGATGTAAATTTATTCAAACAAGCTCAGCGAAACTTAGCTGACTTTATGAAACACTTACTTGTGCGTCGTTTTGAAAGTTCGATGGAAGCATTTGCAATAAGTCTTGATTCAATGATTCAATCTTCTGAGTATATCAAAGAATGGTATGAACGGCTTGGTAAAGTTCCTATTTACAAAAAAGGAAATCTTCCTTCTATTGAAGAATTATTTAATCTGGAAAGCGAAGATGCAGAAATAGATTTGAAGGAAATCAATTTTGAAGAACAACTTGCTTCTTATACAGAAAAGGGACTTTTCTTGATTGACAAAAAAGAACTAAGTATAAATTTCATTCGCGATCTCGAAAAGGATATAAACTTGTTGACAGAAATCAGAAATGACTGGTTTGCTAATGGTTATCCAGATGATCCAAAGCTTAACGATTTTAAGGTAATTCTGAAAAACAAACACAAAGAAATGCCTTCACGCAAAATTGTTGTCTTTACCGAATTCAGTGATACAGCAGATTATCTTTACAAAGAATTAAAAAATGAATTCAGAGTTTTCAAATATTCTTCTAAAGATTCTTCACTTACGAATAAAGAAATTATCAGAAGAAATTTTGATGCGGGCATTCGTGAAAGTCTGATGCAAAATGATTATGATATTCTTATTGCAACCGATGCAATATCAGAAGGATTTAATCTTCATCGTGCGGGAATAATTTTTAATTACGACATTCCTTACAATCCAACAAGAGTGATTCAAAGAGTTGGAAGAATCAACCGTATCAACAAAAAAGTTTTTGATGAGTTATTTATTTACAATTTCTTTCCATCTGCCGAAGGACAGCAGCATACTTTTGTTACACAAATTGCAACTCTAAAACTTGCTATGATACAAGCACTTATTGGTGAAGACACGAAAGTGCTTACTACGGATGAAAAACTTCGTTCATTTTTTGTTGAACGATTCCGTGAAGAATTGAAAGAGCAGGAAGCAAAAGAATCCTGGGATGCAAAATTTTTAAATGAATTGAATAGAATTAAATCTTCGAATCCGGAACTTTACCGTCAAGCATTAGAGCTGCCAAGAAGAATCAGAATTAAACGAACAAAAACTTTTGAACAAAAAGGGGTAATTGTTTTTGGTAAGAAAGGAACAGATTACATTTTCAAACTGGGAACTTCACCTACAGAATATCACACATTGAATGCAAGAGATGCAATTCAGCTATTCAAAGCAGAGCCGCAAGAGAAACCGGAATCAGTCAGCAACGAATTTGAAGCTATTTATCAAACCGTGAAAGCAAATTTATTTACAAAGAAAAACGAAGTCGCACTTGATAAAGGCAAACGAGAAACTATTGATAAACTACGCTTTTTGATTGACAGAAAAATTGGTAATCAGGATTATCTGAAAGATCTTCTTTTTGTAGTTACCGAGTTGGATTCCTTGCCGGAATTGTATCACAGGCAAATAAGAAAGATTAGCGAAAAGACAATAGAACGAGATTTGAAACAACTTATGGAAGAAGTTCCGCATAGTTATTTAATGGATATAATTAAGAAAGCTGAACTTATTGATGAAGCAGAAGAGAACTTAATTTTAGCGGAGGAGTTGACCTCTCCCTAAATCCCTCTCCTTAATAAGGAGAGGGACTTTTAAAAACCTTCCTCCTTGATTAGGTAAGGGACTTTTTACAACCTCTTTCCTTAATAAGGAGAAGCACTTTTTAAAACCCCTCTCCTAATTTAGGAGAGGGGCAGGGGTGAGGACGAAAATGATTATTATGACAAAACACTATAACAAAACAGAACTAAAACAAACACGACGTGATTTGCGTAAACAACAAACTCACTGTGAGAAAATTGTATGGATCTATCTTCGTAATAGACAATTACTTGGTTACAAATTTAAACGCCAGTATTCAATTGATCATTATATTATAGATTTCTACTGTCCTAAACTAAAACTTGCTGTTGAAATTGATGGTGATTATCACGAGAAACCAGAACAAAAAATTTATGATAAGGAAAGACAGACTTATATAGAAAATTTTGGAATTACTTTTGTAAGAATAAAAAATGAAGAACTGCTTAGTAATCCTGATTTGGCTTTTGATAGGATTGAGCATGCAGTAAAAAAGCTGACCTCTACCTAAATCCCTCTCCTTAATAATGAGACGGACTTTTAAAACTCCCTCCATTTCATAAAGGGAGGGTTGGGGAGGGTTCAATATGATAACAAATGACAAACTGAGGAACATATATGAACTTCAATAATCCATATTCGCGGGAAGCGTACAAAGATTTTTTTCAGAATCAGTTCTTAACTGATGATTTCAAAATCTCTGAAGAAAAGCTTTCTTTTGAATTTACGCCGCAATACTTGAAAAGTGCTTTAGTTATCGGGGAGGATAAATCACTTGAACTGAAAGTACTTGAAGTTTTACACGAATCCGAGAATGATCCGCGTGTTGGTTTGTCGAAAGATATATTTCGTTTGATGTCATCGTATGGATACAAAAGAGCACTTGTTCTTCTTCATTCCTCCAAATCAAAAAACTATCGTCTCTCGCTTGCAACAATTGAACTTTCACTTGAAGGTAGTAAGGTAAAGAAAGAATATTCCAATCCACGCAGATACTCTTTCTTTCTCGGACCTGATGCAAAAGTAAAAACGCCATATAATTTCCTTATCAGTAAGGGAAAAGTAAAAGATTTTGAGGATTTACTAAGTAGATTTTCGGTTGAGGTTGTTACCAAACAATTCTACCAGGAAATTGCCAATTGGTATTTCTGGGCGATGGATAAGGTTGAATTTCCTGATGATGTTGAAAAAGATAAAGAGCAGAGGAATGCAAAAAGTCTTATTCGCTTAATAACGAGATTGATTTTTATCTGGTTTATGAAAGAAAAAAATCTTGTGCCTAAAACCTTATTTGAAAAATCTTTTGTTGATAAAATTCTTAATTACAAAGACAAAACCGGAAGCACATATTACAAAGCAATTCTTCAAAATCTTTTCTTTGCCACGCTTAATACACCAATGAAAAAAGATGATCCCAACAGCAGAATTTTTGTTGATGAAGCAGAGAAAAGAGGATATGTAAGTGATGCACATTTAGAGCAAGGTTATTATCGTTACAGCAGATTTATTAAAGACAAAGAACTTTTCCTTAAACAATTTGAAAATGTACCTTTTCTGAATGGCGGTTTGTTTGAATCACTCGACAAAAGTAAAGATTTAAGAGTTGATTGCTTTTCTGATAATCCGAGAAATGAAATCCGATTGAAAGTACCGGATGAACTATTCTTTTTAGATAAAGAAATTGATGTTGATATTTCAAAGTATGTTGACAATGGTAAAAACAAAAAGGTAACAGGATTACTTCAAATTCTAAACAAATACAATTTTACAATTAATGAAAATACTCCGATTGATCAAGATGTTGCGCTTGATCCGGAATTACTAGGTAAAGTGTTTGAAAATCTTTTAGCTTCATACAATCCGGAAACAGCTACGACTGCACGCAAAGCAACTGGCAGCTATTATACTCCGCGGGAAATTGTTGATTATATGGTTGAAGAATCATTGATAGAATATTGTAAAAGAATCGTCCTCGATTCTTTTTGGGGCAGCGAGGGAAGTAGGCGAAGCGGAGACGATACTGTTACTTTGCGAAGCGGGGACGCTTCAGTAACCTTGCGAAGCGGTGACGTTTCGGCTACTTTTTTTAATCCATATTCTGAAACCGAAATTTATTTTGGTAAGCACGGTAAACTTCCACACATGCTGCAACCAAATGTTTGGTACTTTGTTACATTTAGATTAGCTGATTCTCTTCCTGTAGATAAAATAAAACAATTGGAAGAAGAGCGAAATGAATGGTTAAAAAAATATGGTTTAAATATTGAAAACCTTTCTGATGAAATTAAAAAAGAATATTACAAATTATTTTCTGAAAGAGTTGAACTATGGTTAAATGAAGGTTACGGTTCCTGTATTCTTAAAGATGAAAAGGTCGCTAAGATAGTTGCTAATTCAATAATGCATTTCAATAAAGTTCGCTATGATTTGGATGATTGGGTTATTATGCCAAATCATGTTCACTTACTCATTAGACCATATCCCGATTTCAAACTATCTGATGTTATGCATTCAATAAAATCTTACTCAGCTCACGAAATAAATAAATTATTAGGGAAAAAAGGCGATGTTTGGATGCACGAATCATACGACCATATTGTTAGAAATGAAAAATCTTTTTTCGCAATAAAAAATTATATAAGACAAAATCCAGTTAAAGCGAATATAGCCCTGCCGAAAATATGCTGTTCATGGAAAGTAACTGAACAGTCCCGGGTCGGTGAAAATGTAACTGAACCGTCCCGGTTCGGTGAAACAAGAAACGAGGACGTTTCATTTACTTTGCGAAGCGAGGACGCTTCAATTACCTTGCGAAGCCAGGAGGCTTCAGCTACATTGGTAGCTAAACTCCGATCGCTGTTTGATTACAGTAATGATGAAAATCCATTTAAAGATGAACCTGAAATTATTCTAAAACTTATTGACGCAATTGAAAATGTTAAAATTATTGATCCCGCTTGCGGAAGCGGTGCTTTCCCGATGGGCATTCTTCATAAACTTGTTCTTGCTTTACATAAACTTGACCCCGACAATAAATTATGGAAAGAAAGATTATTAAAGAGAGTTCCGGCAGAAATTCGTGAGGAAACTGAAAAATCACTTCAAAATAAATCTATAGATTACATTCGTAAACTTGGTCTGATTGAGCATTGTATTTATGGTGTTGATATTCAGGAAATTGCAATTCAAATAAGTAAACTGAGATTCTTTATTTCTCTTTTGGTTGAACAACAGATTGATGACACAAAACCAAACCGCGATATTCGTGCATTGCCAAATCTTGAAACTAAATTTGTTGCAGCAAATACTCTTATCGGTTTGAATAAACCAGCTCAATTGGGATTGGTAAGTAAAGATGTTGAGACTTATGAAAAAGAATTATTTAACATTAGAGAAGAATTATTTTACACTAATAGTCGAAAAGAAAAATTAGCACTTCAGAAAAAAGAAAAGCAAATAAGAGAAAAACTTTATGAAGCCTTATTAGAAAGTCGCTTTCCGAATGATGTTGCTGAAAAAATTACAAACTGGGACCCGTTTGATCAAAACACTCACGCAGATTGGTTTGATGCTGAATTTATGTTTGGAGTAGCTGATTCGTCCCGAGTCACAAACACTGGCTTTGATATTGTAATCGGTAACCCTCCGTACATCCAGCTTCAAAAAGCTTTTAACAACAAAATTAAATATGCCGACTTATACAAAAACCAGAACTACAAAACATTTGACAGAACCGGAGATATTTATTGTCTTTTTTACGAAAAAGGAATTCAACTTCTAAAACCAAATGGAATTCTAACTTACATTACATCCAACAAATGGATGCGTGCTGGTTATGGAGAAAAACTGCGTGAATTTTTTACCAAATACAATCCTTTGCAGCTTGTTGATTTAGGTCCCGGAGTTTTTGAAAATGCAACCGTTGATACAAATATTTTAATTATTCAGAAAACAAATAATGAAAAGCAATTGAAAGCCGTTACTCTACAAAAGGAAGATAAAGAGAATATCTCGAAAGCTTTGAATGAAAAAGGTGTTTTGCTTACCAAACTAACAAAAGATGCCTGGTTTATTGGTTCCGATGCAGAACAAAAATTAAAAGAAAAAATTGAACGCATTGGAAAACCACTTAAAGATTGGGATGTAAAAATATATTATGGAATTAAAACAGGTTTAAACGAAGCATTCATTATTACCACGGAAAAACGCAATGAAATATTGGCCAACTGCAAAGATGAAGCAGAGAGAAAACGCACAGAAGAGATTATCAAACCAATTTTACGGGGCAGAGATATAAAACGCTACTATTACGAATGGGCTGGGCTGTGGGTGATAGGAACTTTCCCAGCTTTACATTTAAATATTGATGATTATCCAGCAATTAAAAAGTATTTTCTTGATAATTTTGATAAACGCCAGTTAGAACAGTCCGGCAAAAAATATCCAGAACTTGGTTTTGATGCACGCAAGAAAACAGGCAATAAATGGTTTGAAACACAAGACCAAATTGCCTACTACCCCGAGTTTGAGAAGGAGAAGGTGGTGTGGCAGAGAATTACGCAGGAGCCAACATTTTGTTTGGTTGAACCAAATGTATATATTCTTGATAGTATGGCATTTTTTACAGGGAATAATTTAAAGTTTGTAATGGCAATTCTAAATTCAAAAGTTATTTATGAATATGTAAATATGATAGTTCATCAATATGGCTTTACAGGATTTAGATTATCTAACCAATATGTTGAAATAATGCCCCTTCCCCCCATCACCCCAACCAACGAGCCCATAGTAAAGCAAATAGAGGAGTTGGTGGATAAAATATTAGCGGCAAATGCTTCGACAAGCTCAACACAAGCACCAAAACCGGATACCAGCAACTGGGAAAGAGAGATAGATGAGCTGGTGTATAGGTTATATAATTTAACAGAGGAAGAAATAAAGATAATAGAAGGAGGGAAAAGTTAGATTTCTTTCTTTTTTATAAAAGAAAATTTAGTTTAGATATATGGAAAAAATAGGATACATAG
>Ga0209381_1003334_pt1 | contig 16950 bp, 4 predicted proteins | sample DewCreD2012metaG_FD_184111 | JGI IMG/M metagenome (GOLD analysis project Ga0209381, IMG submission 184111) | Hot spring sediment bacterial and archeal communities from British Columbia, Canada, to study Microbial Dark Matter (Phase II) - Dewar... ...
TGAGTTGGCCCCGGGCGTTGCGCCATTGCCAGTGTGCGCACAGTTCGCGGCTCAGGCGGGTGCGGTTCCAAGCGGGATGCGCGGCCAGCAGGCCGCGAATCAGTTCGAGGTCCGGCTCGCCGAGGCGTCGTCCCTGCATGACCATCGCGTTTGCCATGGCCCGGAAAATACGACACGCACCCCAGATGAGTCCAGCCGGAAACGAACTTTTTCCCCCAAACATTAGCCAAGTGGAGAAAAAATGTTTGCCAGGGTGAAAAAAGGCTTGACATTACATCACCATCATGGTGATGTAGGCCCATGCCGAACTATACGAAGCGGAAAACCAAATACCACCTCCGGCTGACCAACGCCGACCAGGCCAGCGCCCATGGCGGCCAACTGCTCGTCGATACCGTCTGCCGGCGGTTTAATTTGTGGCGGCGCCTGGCCCAGCAGCCCGCGCTGGAACATCGCAAGCGCACAGGCGCAGGGTTCTCGCCGGTGGCCAACATCGCGCAGTTGATCTTTACCTTTACCAGCGGCGGCGCCTCGCTGGCCGATGCGGAGCGGCTCGGCCAGGACCGGGTGCTGCTGGGCCTGCTGGGGATGGAGAGGGTCGCCGACCAAACGACCTTGGGCCAGTGGCTGCGGGCGCAAACCCCGGAAAGTGTGCGGGCCCTGCACCAGGTCAACGCGGACCTGGTGGACTGGGCCAGCCAGCAGGCCCAGCCCGGACGCTGGCTGCACGGCGGGGAGGTGGAAGTGTTCTTTGACGACACCCAATTGGAACTGACGGGGCATAAATTTGAGGGGGCGCGGATCAATTACGACGGCGAGCGGGCACTGGGCTGGCAGACCCTGTGGTATGGGCCGTGGCTGCTGGACGGCATCTTGGATGGGGCGGGCGACGTGAGCGAACACTTGCCGGAGCTGCTGGCCGAGCACGCGGCCCGCTGGCAGGGGCGACCGAGCTATCTGTACACCGACAGCGCCTCCAGCGCGGGCAAGTATTTGAATGGTGTGGCGCAGGCCGGGTTCAGTCGCTGGAGCATCACCTACAACAAGTGGACCGACAAGCTGGACCGCTTGGCGGGGGAATTGCCGGAAAGCCAATGGAGCGCGCCGCCGCCCGCCGGGCAGCCGCAGGAACAATACGCCTGGGTCCGGCATCAGCCCGGGGAATGCGAGCAGGCGCAAACTTTTGCGGTGCTGCGGTGGAAGGAGGAGGGGGACTTGCTGTGGCGGTATGCCTATCGGGTGTGCTGCCCCGGCCCGCACGACACTCCCCAGCAGGTGTTCGAGCGGCACCGGCTCAAAGGGGCCAAGGAACAGGCGTTTGGCGAAGTGCTCAGCGGTTTGGATTTGCATCATCCGCCGTGTCAGGAACTCATCGCCAACCAGGCCTACTATGCGGTGGCGATGCTGGCTTACAACCTGCTGGTCAGCCTCAAAATCCTGGACCTGCCGGCGACGGCGCAAAGCTGGCGGGTGACGACGCTCATTCGCGCGCTGCTGACGCTGCCGGTGAGCGTGAGCCGGCACGCGCGCTACACGGTGGCGCAACTATGCATCCCGTCGGGCTGGCTGCGGTGGTGGCGGCTGTTTGTGGACCAGTGGGTGCCCAAGCGCAAGCCGGGTCGGCCGCGGGCGGAAAAGGTGGATTCGGCCTAGGCGCTGGGGGGGCTGGCGCGGTTGACACACCACAACCTGTAGGGCGAAGAAAATCGCCGGCGGCGCGGTGTCGGCAAAAAGGCCAATAAAAGCCCACTTTTCTCCTGCCACCCCTCATTTTCGCTTGTGGTGTCCCCGCCATCAGTGGGGCAACGTCTCGCCGAGCGTGGCGGGCTTAAAAAAAATTGCCTTCCACAAGGTGTCCCCAGCGCCTTAACGAGACCTTCCACCCTTCGCTAAGGATTTGGGCTTTTTCTGGTATTTTTGTGTTGCGCTTGTGGGGGGGGGGTTGTTGTATTTAGCTCAGTGGTGTAGCGCCACAGTGGTGGCTACCTGAGCAGTTACCTTTACAAAAAACAAACCGGTGGGATTTTGCACTGTAATTGGCACAAGTCGTTCGTTGGTCGAGTTGTAACTGTTCGGTCAAAATAGGCTATGAAAACGAACCTTTTTCTGCTCGTCTCCCTGGGGATGGTAGCTCCCTTCCTGCCCGCCCAATCCGCCGCTCCCGTCGTCAAAGACCAGGGGCCAAATCATCGGACCTGGGAGCAGGTCGTCGAGCAGGTTGGCATGGATGGGAAGCCCGGCTGGCGCACCAACCGCTATGTCGAACTGGGAAATAATTTGCATTACTGGCGGGAGGGCGAGTGGCGGGAAACCCGGATGGAAATCAAGCCGGTGCCCGGCGGGGCGGCGGTGGAAACCGGTCCTTACCAGGCCGGGTTCTGGCATAACCTCAATGCCGCCGGCGCCATCGAGCTACGCACGCCTGACGGCCAACTGTTGCGCAGCCATATCGCGGGCCTGGCTTACTGGAATCCCGCCTCTGGCAAATCCGTGATGGTGGCCACCGTCAAGGATTCCATCGGAAAACTGCATCCGCCCAACCTGGTTGTTTACGAGGACGCCTTTGCCGGTGTGAAAGCCGACGTGCATTACGTCTGTACCGCCGGGAAGTTCGAGCAGTTCGTCGTCCTCCGGGAGGCAGAGTTGCCCGACCCCCAAAAACTGGGCATCGGGCGAAACGGGGAGTCGGTGTTGCAAGTCATCACTGAATTCATGGAGGTGGAGGAGCCCCGGCTTGATAAGACGCGGGCGATCAACACGCCCGCCGGCCGGTTGGCGGATGAATCCTTGGTGTTTGGCGGCGGCATGAGGATGGCGAAGGGACAAGCCTTCCGCATGGGCGGTGAGCCCGAGGAAGGAATCAGCGTATCGAAAAGCTGGGTTAAGCAGGGCCAAAGGCAATTTCTCATTGAATCGGTGGCACTTCAGCCGGTGGTTGCGGAACTGGAGCGCATCAAAGCCGGACAACCGCAAGCCGGGGTGAAACGCGAAGGCCAGCTATTGCAGGCGAAGACGGATCGCGATTCTCTGCTGCCGGTGAAAGCGCCCAAGGAATTGACGATGACCCTGCCGCCGCGCCCACCCGCCCGGAAGGAGGCGCAGCCGATGCTGCTGGCGCAAGCTCCGCCGGCCAAGGACGGGTTTGTGATTGATTACGCACTGGTGAGCAGCGCCACCAACTTCACCTTTCAATGCGGCACTACCTACTATGTTGGCGAGGAAGTCTTGCTTAGCGGAACCACCGTTTTGGAGGGCGGCTTGACGGTTAAATTTGCTCCGGGCGGCAGTCTGCGAGTGCTCGGCAGCCTGGACTGCCAAACGAAGCCTTATCTTCCGGCGGTATTCACCGGCAAAGACGACAACAGCATCGGCGAAAGCATCACTGGCTCCACCGGCAATCCCTTCACCAATACTTACGCCACCGTCGCCCTCTCTTTGGAAGGGAGCCCGGTTGAACTGCATGATTTGCGGATTGCCCACGCCCAGGAAGCCATCCGGTGGGACACTGACCCCGGCACCAATTACCTGAGCCACGCGCAGTTGATCCGGTGTCAAACCGCCCTCCGTCTGCAAGAGCAACCCTTCACCCTGCGCAACGTGCTGATCACCGAGGCGCAAACGGTCTTCACCAATTCCGGGGCCGCCGTCACCGGCAGTTGCGAGCAGGTCACAGTGGACGTGGCCGACTGGTTCAATGCGGGAACCAACCTCACCCTGAACGTCACCAACACCCTGCTGGTGGCGGTCACCAATCTGGGGACCTTCGCCGGATCGCATAACGCCACCAACAGCAGCGGCGCCAATGTCTTTGTGGAAGTGGGTGTCGGCGGCCATTACCTGGCCACCAACAGTTCCTGCCGCGATGCCGGGACCACGAACATCAACCCCCAATTGCTGGGCGAACTGCGAAGCCTGACCACCTGGCCGCCGACGGTGCTCACCAATGTCTATTACAGCAACGATCTGACCCTGGATTTGCAAGCGGCGCGGGACACCAACACCCCGGACATCGGCTATCATTATCTGCCTTTGGATTGGGCGGTTTACGCCGTCTGGATCACCAATGCCACGCTGACGGTCTCGCCCGGCACGGTGGTCACTCCGTTTGAGGGCTACTATGGCATCTGGCTGCAGGAGAACAGCACCGTAGCGAGCTTGGGGACCCCGCAGCAACCCGTTCGCTACCCCCGCTATTTTGCGGTTCAGGAACAGTCCCGGCTATGGGGAACCAATGGGCCTTTCAGCGGATTGCTTTTCACTCCGCACAACCTGACGAATCATCCTTCCGTGCGTTTTGATTTTTCGGAGTTCTATTCCTTCCACGGCTACCACTTTTACCAATTCGACCTCTGGACCTATCGCGAGGCCGCGTTCCGTAACTGCGCCTTCTACGGGTTGGGGGGATTCGATTGGTATCAGCCCAGCAACAGCGTTTGCACCCTGAGTCTCAGCAATGTGCTGTTTTACCGCGCTTCGGCGTTCTTCATTGGCGATGTGGATTTCTCCATCAACAACGCCCTGTTCAAAGGCGGCACGCTTTGGATGTTCACCTCGGAGAATGCGCAAGGCACGATCCGGGACACGGTTTTCGATGGAACGGATGTGCAGGATTATTCCATGACCAATTTCACCTATAGCCACAACGCCTTTATTGGCATGACTAACCGCCTTATGCCGACCAATGTCACGGATATTGTCCTGGACAGCTTCCCCTGGCTGAAAGGCCCGCTGGGCGATTATTATCACGGCACCAACCTTTTGGTGAATGCCGGCAGCCGGACGGCGGACGCGGCGGGGCTCTATCACTTCACCACCGGCACCAATCAAGTCAAGGAAACCAACAGCACCGTGGACCTCGGCTTCCATTACGTGGCCGTGGGCGCGGACGGCCTGCCGCTGGACAGCGATCTGGACGGCACTCCCGACTTTCTGGAAGACGCCAACGGCAACGGGCAATGGGACGCCGGAGAAACCGGCTTCACCGATTTCTACAACGGCACCCTGCCGCAGTTGAGCATGGTCAGCGGCAACGGTCAGACCGGTTACCCGAGCAACTGGCTGGCGCAACCGCTGGTGGTGCAGGTGCGCGATGCTGGGAGCAATGCCTTGGTGAACGCGCCGCTGACCTTTGCCCTGACAGCGGGCGGCGGAGGACTGGCGCTCTCAACCAACAGCGCCACCAACAGCACCGTGGCCCTGCTCACCGATGCGCAGGGGCAGGCGGCGGTTTATCTGAAACTTCCCAATAACTACGGCACCACCAACCAGGTGACCGTCACCGCCCAGAGCGGCACCAATTCGACGTCGGCAACTTTCACCGAATACAGTATCGAGAAGGTGGCGACGCCCACGGCAAGCCCCGGCGGCGGGAACTACGCGCAGGTGCAAACGGTGACGGTAAGCTGCGCGACCGGCGATGCCTGGATCTTCTACACGCTGGACGGCACCGAGCCCACGATGGGCAGCTATTACATCGCCTCGGAGACTTCCCTCGCCCTCTGGCGGAGTGCGACCCTCAAGCTCCGGGCCTTCAAGGGCGGCTGCGAGCCGAGCGACGTCCTGACGGGTGATTACCTGATTACCGGCGGCTTGGCGGCGGGCGGCAATCACAGCCTGGGCCTCAAATCCGATGGCACAGTCTGGACCTGGGGCAACAACAACAACGGGCAACTGGGCAATGGCACCAATGTCAACCAGGCGACTCCGGCGATGATGGCGAACTTCAGCAACCTGGTAGCGGTGGCGGGCGGATATGTCCACAGCGTGGCGTTGACGGCCACTGGCACGGTCTATGCCTGGGGCGACAACGCCTCCGGAAAGCTGGGCGACAACACGACCACCGACCGCTGGACACCGGTCAAGACCACCAACCTGAGCGGGGTGGTGGCGATTGCGGCGGGTTACAACCACAACCTGGCGCTGACCGCCACCGGCACGGTGTCCGCCTGGGGCGACAACGCCTACGGCAAGCTGGGGGACGGCACGACCACGGACCGCAAAGCTCCCATCACCGTCACCAACCTCTCCAATGTCGTCGCCATCTCTGCCGGAGAACATCACAGCCTAGCGTTGAAAGCAGACGGCACGGTCTGGGGCTGGGGCTATAACGTCTATGGGCAGGTGGGGGATAATACGGAGATCAACCGTTACACGCCGGTCCAGGTGGTGAACCTGAGCAACGTGACGGCGATTGCGGCGGGCGGCAATCACAGCCTGGCTTTGACGGCAACCGGCACGGTGTATGCCTGGGGTTACAACCAATACGGGCGACTGGGAACGGGAGCCACCACCCCGACGGAGATTCATTCGGCGGTGAAGGTGACCAATCTGACCGGCGTGGTGGCGATTGCCGGGGGCGATGCGCACAGCCTGGCGCTCAAGAGCGATGGGACCGTCTGGGCGTGGGGTTACAACGACAATGGCCGCCTGGGCGACGGCACCATGACCACCCGCTCGTCGCCGGTGCAGGTGTCGAGCCTCAGCAACGCGGTGGCCATCGCCGCCGGGGAACAGCACAGCCTGGCGATGAAGGCCGACGGCAGCGTGATGAGCTGGGGGTATAACGACTGCGGCCAGTTGGGCAGCGGGTTCTTCGATTACCGGAGCACACCCGGACAGGCGGGCTCGCTCGTGGGTTCCCTGGCCCTGGGGGCGGGCGGCAACCACAGTCTCTTGGGGCTCTCGAACACGCTGGCGTGGGCCTGGGGTTTGAACAGCTACGGCCAGTTGGGCAACGGCACCAATGTCAACTCCGCCTCGCCGGTGCAAATCAGCGGCCTGACGAATGTCCTGCAAGTCGAAGGGGGCGGGGTCCACAGCCTGGCGCGGCTGGACAACGGGACTGTGCGATCCTGGGGCAACAACGGGGCCGGGCGATTGGGGGATGGAAGCACCACCGCCCGCTGGACGCCAGTGACGGTGACGAACCTCTCCAATGTCATTTCCGTGGCCGCCGGGGACGCGCACAACCTGGCCGTCAAGGAAGATGAAACGGTTTGGGCCTGGGGCGAGAACAGCTACGGGCGTTTGGGGGACGGCACGGCGACCGACCGCTACACGCCGGTGCCGGTGAACAATGTGACCGGAGCGGTGGGCGTGGCGGCCGGCTACGCGCACAGCCTGGCGGTGATGTCCACGGGCACGGTGTATGCCTGGGGCTACAACAGCAACGGCCAACTGGGCGACAACACCACGGTCAACCGGACCAACCCGGTGGTGGTGACCAACCTGAGCGGCGCGGTGGCAGTGGCGGCGGGTTACGCGCACAGCCTGGCGCTGATGAGCACCGGGACGGTCTATGCGTGGGGGGATAACGCCAACAGCCAATTGGGCGACAACACCACCACCGACCGCCGCAGCCCGGCCAAGACCACTAACCTGAACGACGTGGCGGCGATTGCGGCCGGCAAATATCACAACCTGGCCTTGAAGAGCAACGGCACGGTGTATGCCTGGGGCGACAACACTTACGGGCAACTGGGCGATGGCACTTTGGGAACGGATCGGAAAATCCCGGTGCCCGTGCTGAACCTCAGCAACGTGATGGCGATTGCGGCGGGGGACAACCACAGCCTGGCGGTGTTGAGCAATGGAACGGTCTGGGCCTGGGGCGACAGCCAATACGGGCAACTGGGCGATGGGAATTACGGCTTCAACCTCACGCCGGTGCAGGCGCAGGCCCTTTACCTGTTGAACTGGGACGATGCCGATGGGGATGGCGTGGTGAGCTGGCAGGAATGGCAGGACGGGACGAACCCGGGCCTGGCGGACAGCGATTACGACGGGGCCAGCGATGGCCAGGAGAAAACCGACGGCACCAATCCGCTGGACTCGGGCAGCGTCAGCAACCGGATGCTGGGGCATTGGAAGTTTGACACGGAGGAACTGGTCGGCGAGCAGGGCCAGCAGCCGCTTTACATCACCGGCGTCAATATGGTTTCGAGTTGGAGCAACAACGCCGTCAATGTGCCGGGCGGGGTCTGGAAGGGCTTTGACTACCGGGACGTGGAAACCAACGGGCTGGCCAACATCAATTTCCGCAACGGCACCGTGCGTTTCTGGTTCAAACCGAATTGGAGCGGCACCAATGCGGGTGGCCAGGGGCCGCAGACCTGGCCGCGCCTGCTGCAAACGGGCAGCTACAGCTACCCGCCGACCATTGGCTGGTGGGCGCTGGGATTCAACCCCGAGGGCACCCAGCTATGGTTTTCCAGCCATACCAACAGGACGGCTGAGACGCATTTTTTGGCCAATATAAGCTGGGCGTCCACCAATTGGTATCAGGTGGTGCTGACCTACACCCCGACCAACTCGGTGCTGTATGTGAACGGGCAGGCGGTGACCAACGGGACCGGCGTCACCGCCTATCCCGAGGCCGGCACGCGGGCGATCTGGGCTTTGGGCCTGGACGGCAGCACCGCGCCCGATGGCGCTTACGAGGAATTGCAAACCTACAACTATCCCTTGAGAGCGGCGGAGATCGCCGAAAATTACCTGAACACCACCATCGCGCAGGAACGGGATGACGATGGGGATGGATTGACGAATGAAGAGGAGATTTTTCTGGGAACAAATCCCTTCCATTTCGACACCGACGCCGACGGTTTGCCGGATGGCTGGGAGATTGCCCTGGGGCTTGACCCGCTGGATGACGACACCGGCGACACCGGCATGAAAGACGGCGAAAAAGACCTGGATGAAGATTTGCTGTCGAACCAGACAGAGATTTTCTTCACCGTCACCGACCCGGCGGATGCCCACACTATGTCACTCGCTTGCGATGACGGGGTGGCCACGACGGCGGGATTCTTGGACAGTGGCGGGGATACACTGCTATCTCTATCGAATGTCCAACATAACTCCAGCAGCATCACTTTGCGCCTGAACGGAACTACCAATGGAGTTCGTTATGAAATTTATACCAAAGAACTCATTCCTGTTCATTGGGTCTTGGAAACAAATTTTCTCGGTCAGGCAGGGCAAACCAGCACCGACTTCACTGTTTTCTATAATGGGCGCAGCTCGTTGTTTTTCATCGCCGGTTTGGGCGACGATCGGGACGGGGACGGTTTGAGCGACTGTTACGAGGCCCTGTTTTCTCGCAGCCGCATTGACCACCCCGACAGCGATGGCGACGGCCTCCCTGATGGCTGGGAATGGCGGAATTTCGGCAACTTCACCAACACCGCCAGCGGCGATAATGACCAGGATGGCCGGAGCAATGGCGAGGAATATCAAGCGGGTAGCGATCCTTGGGATTATTTCAACGGCGTTCTGCCGACGCTTTCAATGGTCAGCGGCGACCAGCAAACCGGCATTGCCGGGTGGGTGCTGAGCCTGCCGTTGGATGCGCGTTTGACCGATTCGTCAGCCCAGCCGCTATCCAACGCCCCGCTGACTTTTGTGGCCGGCAGCGGCCTGCTCCTGGGAACGAATCCTCTTGCCTGCACAAGCACGAATCTGGTGATTCGCGCCGATAGCAACGGATTGGCGCGGGCTTATGCCCGGATGCCTTGGACACCCGGCACCAATTATCCCATTCAAGCCTGGGCGTTCAGCGGCACCAACAGCGCCAGCGCCACCTTCTACGCGACCGTTCCCGCCTCGCAGATCACGGTGACCAATCCGGTCGGAACCAACCTGGCCCGGCCGCTGGCGCAGTTGCAGGGCCTGGTCCCGTTCGAAATCGCCGAGGCCACTTACGATCTGGTTAACGCGAATGGCCTCTGGACCAATCAACCGCTCCACCTCATCGGACGGCAATACGACACCAATGCGCTTCAGGTTTCCGGCGCGGCTTTCCAAGGCTATGACCTGCGATTGGCCCCCGGCGCTAATGATGTGATTGTGCGGATCAAAGACCCGGCCGGCGTGGTGCATGGTTGGCATGGGGTCTGGCAACTGAACACCAACGCCGCCAACGACCTCGCCAGCGAGATTCTCTGGCCGCCTTCGGGCGCCACTTTGGCCGGGCGCGGCTTCACCTTGCGCGGCCAGACCGCCGACCCTTCCGCGCGCGTCACGGTGACGCCGGCAGGGACGACCAATGTGGTCATTGCCGGCGTGGTCGAACGCCACGGCACCTTTTGGGTGGACGATCTGCCTTTGGCGGAAGGGGAAAATCAATTCACCCTGACGATCACGGATGCTGGCGGCCGCAGCACCAATATGACGTTCTCCGTGACGAAAGCGCCGGTGGAAGTTCGATTTGAAGATGTCCCGTCCACCGCTTTGGGCAGCGCCCAAAACGCGATCCCGGTCACCTTTTGGGTCACCGCCGCCGATTATCTGGTCTATGTCAACGGGGTGGGGACCATTGATCCCAGCACGGCCAATTGCCAAAGAACCTTGGAACAAGTGCCCATTGCCGGCGAGGATTACGTCACCTTGCATGTCCGCGCCATCCCGGCCAGCGCCACCTGGACCACTACCGATGTCTATGGAAACCCGGAAGCCGACGGCGCGGCAGACATGGAAATCACCTTCGACCGACCGCCCGAAATCGTGGTTTCGCAGATGACCTATTTCAATCAGAACATTCGCACGGATAGCGGCGGAACAAACCGCGTCACCTGGCGCATGAATTGGGATCTCAATGCCACCAACCTCGCCCTTTACGAGCAATGGTACAGCGCGTCGCCCGATTACACGAACGCTTCTTGTGCGCAATGGCCGGGGAATGCCCCTGGAAGTGCCATCCAGTATCCCCATGGTGATGACCCGTGGCAAATCCAGGAACCGACTAACATCACCGTGGCAGTCCCTCCATTGCCCTGGTTGCATGCCGCTGTTGAAAGGAATTGGGAAGAAACCGATATCGGAAGAACGAACTCCCTGAGCCAAAAGTCCCAAACTTACGTTGAACTGCGAACCCATGGCCGGGCCATCCCGGACGCGCAAAGCCTGATCCGCATAACCGGGACCGCCACGCAAGTGGCGGCTGGCGACACCAATCACCCTTCCTTCTGGTGGGAGGAATACTTCAACAGCCCGACTTTGTGGTTCCAAGCCGACTTAATGGCAAGAGAAACTGAACCGTATTGGCCGTTGTTTTATTTGGCCGAATTTAACGGCTACGAGGCCACTCTCACCCCGATTGCTCCGACCAACATCTTTCTCCCCTCCAGACTAGGGATGGGCCGCCCGCTCAGCCTGGCGGACGATCTTTTTGTGAAATTGCCCAACGGCGCCAGGACTGGCGTCACGCCATCGGTGGCGTCAACCCCCGAAATTCCCGCGGATTACTACACGTTCAACTTGCAAGCTTGGCGGGCCGATGCCGATCTTGACAACGATTCGCTTAACCTTGAGCAAGCTGACGGTTCGGCCACCACCCTCGGCAGTGCCGCCCGCGCTTACACCGCCGACCTGGTGGAAGACCTCCAAGGCGATCCCGCCCACCCCGGTAAAATTCTTTTTGTCAACAACGGCGACACCGATCATGACGGCCTTCCCAATTTTGCCGACGGCTTCGCCGAAAACGGCCAGGCCGAAACCAACGCCGGCGGCGCGTTCATGGCGGTGGCGATGGAGTTGCCCTCCTACCAAATTGGCTATGACACCTGGTGCCACTTTGATCTGACCAATGCCCGGATTCGCCTCCAATACTCGGCCTCCGCCCCCAACGCGGTTTATTACACGAGCAACGAAACCGACGGCGTGGTTTGGCATCCGGCGCCGGGCGCTTTGCGGCTGTGGAAGAAAAACGGCCTGGCGGCCCGGAATTCTTCGGCAGTTGCCTCTGGTGGCGATTACGTCCCTCCAGGGGTGTCCTACACTCCTTCCGAACTGGGCTTTAACCCGCAAAATCCCGGCGGCCTCTACTCGATTACCTTGTTTGTCGAATCCACGGCTGTCAGCGCAACCTGTGGCGACCAATCCGTCACCCTCGAAGTGGACCCCGACGGCGACGGCCCCCACGATTGGGTTGCCGCCGACCGGGTGCGTTTTTCTTCTCTGGACTTGAAATTGGCGGAGGCAGCGGACGAAAGCTCCGCCAACGAGGTCAAAGACTTCAAGGATTCGCACCCGTCGCCTGTCTTTACCAATATTGTCGCCGCCATGTCGAATGTCGGCCCGAATGAGGACGGCACACGCTTGCTGGCGGACCTTTTCATCTCGGGGACTGTGCAGACCGCTATCTGCGACCTGCTGCCTGGCACCAACGGAGTCATCACGAATGTTCATATTTATGTCAACGGCGTGGAAGTTACGCTGGACACCAATGGCACTCCCTTGACCATCAGTAAGGGCACCAACCTCGCCTCGTTCACCAAGCCGTATCCGTTTTCCGGCACCTTCTCCAATACCTTCCAAGGTGTGGAAGTGGATACCGGAACCAATGTCATCCGCGTGATTGCCACTGACCCGGCCATGGGCATCACCGGATACATCGAGTTGACCAACGAAATCACCGCCATGGAATGGCATGTTGCCGTGCGCGATCCCCGGCCCATCGTCCCCATTGCCTATCAAAATATCCGCGCCATCCTGGATTTCGGCACCAACATTTCCTCGGCCGCCGACCTGGCCACCAATTCCGTGACCTTGACGATGGAAATTTTGACCAACGCCATGGCCAACCCCGGCACCTGGGTCTATAACCCCTCCTTTAGCGGCGCGCTCTACGCCGCGACCAACACGCTGACCAATTCCGTAATCATGCTCACCAACGCTAATGCGTGGGTTGTCATCGAGGATGCCAGCCAGTTGAATGACCATCTGCGCGGGGGCGTGCAGGGAGACGGCTTGCTCGTTTCGATTTCCGTGCCCGCCTTGGCCCCGCCCAATCTGGCGTTCGCGCTCAAGGAAACGGGCCAGGCCACCAGCTATTTCGTGCACGACCATGTGGCTATGGCTTTGGCCTTCACCAATGCCCTGGACACCAACGCGGCCGACACCGTCACCGCCATTCTGCAACGCCCCGGCTACACCCCAGTGACCAACACCCTGACGGAAACGGACACAAACTCCTTGGTTTTTGTGAGCGGGGATGCGACGTTTTCGGTGGGCCTGACGCAAATCCCCGGTTTCAGCACTAATGACTTCGATTATCTGGAACTGGCGGTGACCAACACGACCGTTCAATTGCCTCACTACGAATTGGCCCTGTTCGAGACGGATACCAATTCCTTGATCTTCGCCACTTATGACGAATTGCAAGATTTTCCCGATGATACAACCTTCGGTTTCTATTTGGGTTGCGATTATTCTGCTGGCAGTTGCGCCGTCGCTGAAGCGTCCGAAGGTGGTGAAATTCACATCTATTACCCTCAATTTCAAGGCCCCGCTGAATTGTTGGAAGAATTGTCTCGCCAGCCGGACAAGGGAGTTATCCGGGGCAACGATGGCCGCTATTATCTGAAACAGATCGAAGGTAATCGTCCGACAGCTATTGTCATCCAGCCTGGCGAACTACCGTTCTGGGAATTCGACATGACGCGGACGACGACGTTTATGGCCGGCGAAGTTAAAGGCGTCCTTTCTTTCGGCAAAGACTTGGTGGTCGGCACGCGGGACTTGGCGGATTTGTTGCTTTCGGCTGAGTTCCATAAGATGGGGTATGGCTACACTTTTGTATTTGGCACGGATGCCGAAAGGCGCTGGCTGAAACAAAAAACGGTGGATATCGCCGACCAAGCTTCTGACACGATGTTGGAGGTCGCCAGTTTGGGCCAGGCGATCCAAGGGCAGCACGAAGAAATCGTGCTCGCCGCCATCGCTCTCGATTGGGCAACGCTGAAAAAGAAAAGCCGAACCTTGTCGGTGGCCATGTCCATCGGCGTCGAAGCGGTGGAATCCGCCTACACCGAATACATGTCCTCCAGCGATGCAGAGATGGGAAAAATGACCGGTCGGGCGCTGGCGGAGGTAGCCTCGTTATTCGCTTTTTATGCCAAAGCGGGCCAGGCAAATCAGGTTACCAAAGCGGAATTCATCACGGCGCTTAAAGAGCGCCCATTCTTCAAGAATAATCCGCGCCTAGCCTCCCGGTTGCAGGAATTGGATCCACTCCTGGCCAAACTTGCGGATGGGCCGGGGCCAGGCGACCTCTGTTTTGCCGCTGGCACGCTCGTGCACACCGAACGCGGCTTGAAAGCGATTGAAACCATTCAAGTTGGCGATCGGGTGCTGGCGCGCGACGAAACAAGCGGGGAACAGTCCTATAAACCAGTCCTGGCCGTGTTCACCACTCGGCCACGCGCCTTTTTCCGCTTGGATTACCAAGTGATGGCTGCCACCACGGAAGCAGCAGCCAGCCTGGGCACCCTTCGTGTCACTCATGTTCATCCATTTTTCGTCGTGGGCAAGCATGCTTTTGTTTGCGTTGAGGACCTGGACATCGGCGACGAATTCCTGTTGGCTGATGGCCGCAAAGCGAAAATGACGGGCTTGGAACCCGAATTGTCACCCTTTAACAAACCATTTATCGCCTATAACTTTACTGTTGCTGATTTCCACACCTATTTCGTTGGCCCGGAAGGACTTTGGGTGCACAACAGTCTGCCTAAAGCGAATTTCAAAAAGACCACATGTCAGGAAAGCAGCGACTTGTTCTGGGGCGTGTTCGAACGCCTTACAACCAAGCAAGGCAAGACGCCCCAACAAGCCCTGCGTCAGTTACTAGATGACTGGGCTGACGCGCCCGTAGAAGCTAAAAATCTGTTCATTGAGAAAGCGTTGACCCAGATGGGGCAGGAAAGTCAGGCATTGGCAGCGCGCGCAGAAACGATACAAAATGCTTATGACCATTTTATTCCAAAAAAGCTGAGAACTACAGCCGTACTCAAAGCCGTTGACGATTCTGAAACGATTCGGTTTTTTGTTGCATCAAGTGAGCCCGCCCTGGTACCCCTACAAAAGGCAATTCTGAATGGGAATGAAATCCCCGTGGCAGCAGCAGTTGGACATGCCGAAGGAAAGGCAATTGCAGAAGCCTTGCGGCGGGGATTCACGCCGCTTGAAATATCTGTCAGTAGAGATATATGTGAAGAGTGTTATTTAATAATCATGTCTAATAACAGTTTGATTCCAGTGACCAAACTAAGGCTTCCTAAGCCCAAGTAATACTATGCCATATAACCTCGACAAATCTTGGCTGTTTACAGAACTTGATAGCTTGCGGCCATCGCATCGTGTTGCTTTCTGTGCCGCTTGTTGCGAGCGCCTCTTGCCTCTATATGTAGCCTTCTGCCGAATGGAGTCGTGGGGGACGCCTGCAAAGCTGCGCATTGTGCTTGATATGATATGGAGTTATGCTGGCGGTGAGTCATTTGGTCAGGAACTCATCCACCAGCACCAGAGAACGTGTATTAAAGCGGCCCCCGATTCTGAGAAGTTTACAACCGCTTTTGTGAGCGGAGCAATTCAGACTTCTGAAGCACTTTATGCCGCGTTGGCCTGCTGCGACAGTAGCGCGGTCTCGGCTGCCGTTGGAGTTGCCGAAGCGGCCTTCAATGCAGTTTATTTATATCTTTACGTTACCTGTGATCCAATTGTGGAATCTCATACCGACACGGACGTCTTTCACGCGTGGGTGCTGAATTCCCCTCTTATGGGCGCTGAACTGGAGAAGCAAATAAAAGATATAGAATTATTAAAATCTAATCCATGTCTCTCGAAGGAATTTCTGGTTTTCTTAAGAGACTCCTCAATCCGATCTGGCATTCGCCCATTTGACCGAGGCTTAGTAAAAGTGAACTCGACACGCCGACCATAGCTCCAAATGCTCCAGGTCTCCCGTGCGGTCAACACTGATTTACATGCTGAAGAGGTCGCCATTCAATATGCAAAAAGCCTTGGTCTAACTCCATTTGAAATCTCATCAAGGTGGTCAATTTGCAAAAAGTGCCAAGAAGCAATTAGGAACGAACCAAGTGCCCTTAACCCGTTTACGCAAAAAATGAACTCGAATACCACGTTCAATAGGGAAGCCCTGAAAAAGGAGCTTAGTGTATTGCCTCAACGAAGTTTGATTGCGTTTGGTGCATCTTGCTGTGAAAGGATGTTACCAGTGCATGAAGCCTTTTGTCTGCTTGAAAAATGGGGAGATCACTCGGTATTGAGGTCAGCGTTGGACGCAGTTTGGTCTCATTTAGCTTCGCCTACCTTGCAATTACAAGATTTTCGGAAATTAACCTCGCTCTGCAAAGCACAATGCCCGAGCACCGAGGATTTCGGAAACGCTTATGTGGAAGGCGCAATTGATGCAGCGACAAGTATGACATGTCTTCTCGATGTTTGCAGGCAAATTGATGTGAAGAGCGCGACTTATATTGGTGAATTTGCGTACCATACCGTTTATGTCTTTCTTGCCATCGCCAATGATCCCGAAACGGAATTGCATGCAGGGAAACCCGATTTTTACAACCAGATCATAGGCATGCCACTAGCCTTAGCTGAACTACAAAAGCAGCAAGAGGATTTGCTTTTCCTGAAGGCTGCCCCATCGCTAGACTCTGCCACTTTGGACGCATTGCGCAAATCTTCGAGTATTTGTGGTGTGCGCCCATTTCATAGAGGCTTGCTGAAAAAGTGAACTAGACACGCCAACCATAGCACGCGTAATGCCAAAAAATAAACGCTGGCGCAGGTGGGGCTTCCCAAGCCCGCCACATTATGGTTTCCCCCTGATTGGATTCCGCTGACGCGAAGCGTGGTCTCGGTTACGAACGCCCCCAATGCGGAGCAAAGCTTGCCTACATCAAACTGAACACCCAAACGGCTTGCCCGCCTCGTGCCGCTGTCCCGGTTAACCAGGGGTGCTTTTGGAGGGTAAGCGACCGAGCTACCACGCCTAGATTTCCTGGAGTCGGGGTGCCAGAATGCTGGCATGGATGACAACGTCGGATATCCCAAGCGGCGGCGGTGGACCGCTGCGCAACGTCAGCGACTGCTGTCGCGCTACCATCAAAGCCAGTTCACCCAGGCTGAGTTTGCCGAGCGGCAGGG
>Ga0209381_1003344_pt1 | contig 16892 bp, 15 predicted proteins | sample DewCreD2012metaG_FD_184111 | JGI IMG/M metagenome (GOLD analysis project Ga0209381, IMG submission 184111) | Hot spring sediment bacterial and archeal communities from British Columbia, Canada, to study Microbial Dark Matter (Phase II) - Dewar... ...
CCGGAAATACCGCTCGGGCTCCTGCATGCTCTCGCCCACGGCGATCAGAGCCGCGAAATGAATCACCGCGTCGAACCGGTGCGCCGAAAACAGCGCATCGAGCGACGCGGTGTCGTGCAGGTTGATGATGTGCAGGCGTCCCTTGGGGACGTTGTGCGCGTAGCCTTTGCTCAGATCGTCGAGAACCTGGACGTCGTGGCCCTCTTCCAGCAGAAGCCGGGCGGTGTGCGCGCCAATGTAGCCGGCGCCTCCGGTGACGAGAATGTTGGCCATGGACGCTTGTCGGGGCAAGCCGACGCAGTCGGCGCGGCTCCCCTCCAGCGTACCAGACGGCCGGAGGGATCAGCCTTTTACAGGGCTTTCTCGATGGCTGCGATCAGCTCCGGCGCATCCGGCTTCACGCCAGGCTCGAAGCGCCCGATCACTCTGCCGTCCTTGCCGACCAGAAACTTCGTGAAGTTCCACTTCACGTCGCCGCCGGCGCTCGACGTCAGGAACTGATACAGCGGCGTCATGTCGCTGCCCTTCACCGACACCTTCGACATCATCGGAAAGGTCACGTCGTATTTCCGCGTGCAGAATTCCTTGATCTCCGCGTCCGTGCCCGGCTCCTGACCGCCGAAGTTGTTCGCCGGCACGCCGATGATGACGAACCCGCGGTCCTTGTACTTGCGGTAGAGCTGCTCGAGACCCGCATACTGGGGCGTGTAGCCGCACCGGCTGGCCACGTTAACGATCAGAACCACCTTGCCCTGATACTGCTTCAGGGGCGCGGGCGCGCCGTCGATGGTCTTCAGCGTGAACTCGTGAATGGAAGAGGCTGCAAGTGCGGACATGGCGGCAAAAAGGGCTCCTGTCAGCAGGAATCTACGCTTCATGTCCGATTGGATGAACCTGCTTAAGGCCGGATGCAGAAAGGCGCTCCTGCCGCCGGTCACCGCAGCCAGACCTGATGACGCCCCGGCGGGAAGAACCGCACCTGCCGTCCGCCGCCCGCAAGCACGGCAATCGCCCGGGCGCGGCTCTCGTACTCGAGCCGCCACATGCCATCGATCTGCTCGAGCCTGACGATGTCGCCGTTGAAGTCTTCAAGAACCGGCGGCAACGGTCTGCTGCAGGGCGTCACCCGCCGGCGCCCCGCCGGCACAAGCAGTTTTCCGTGGCTCCACACAGGCCAGGGCTGCCCGTCGACTTCGGCGCATCCCTGCCAGGCGACGGCCACGGGACTCGGCGATTCCACCTCGATGCCGCCGTTGGCCGCGCTGCGGACACGCGCCGCCGCCGCGGCAGCGCCGACCAGCCCCCAGTCGGGCGCCAGAATCGAATTTTCGAAATAGACCGCCACCTGTGGAAACGACTTCGCCGCCCAGTGGAGAAGCTGGAACAGCTCGCCGCCGGTCTGCTGCCGCGTCGGATACACGTCCTGATAGCGTTCGACGATGTTGATGTCCGCGCCCAGCCGGACGCCCGGCGGCGTGATCGGAGCGTACCGCCGGGCCAGCTCCGCATACCGTTCCGGCCCCAGGTTCCAGATCGTCGCCGGATCTTCCACGAGGAACGCCGCCCCGAAGCGTGCCGCCTCGGGCAGCAGCGCCGCCGCGTCCGCTCCCAGGTTGTCGCGCATGGCCGTGTCGAACCGGTCGTCGACGTGCGTCAGCACCAGATCCAGCCCGCCCTTTTCCTCCGCCATGCGCCGCACTTTGCCCAGCCACTCGACCTGCAGCCGGTGCGCCAGCCGCGCCCGGTATTCCAGAAAACGCCGCATCGGGCCGGCGTCCCGCACGTGGTAGGCGCGCGAGGCCGGATTGTAGAAATCCGCGGGATCGACGCCCGCCAGGGACTTGAATTCCTGGCGGACCCTTTCATTGAACGGCGTGAACCGCGCCGGGTTGAGGTAGCCCTCCAGCGATTCAAAGTACAGCTCGGCCAGGTTCACCCCGTCCCAGTCGAACCGCCCGAGCAGATTCCGCAGGCCCGCTTCGACGGCCGCCGAACAGTCCGGATCGGCCAGGTTCATCAGCTTGCGCCAGTCCAGATGCGCGTCCTGGCCCGTGGCCGTCCTCTCCCGCCACTGCGGATGGGCCTCCCAGAACGCCTCGCTCACATGCGGAAACTCGATCCACGCATAGACGTGAATGGCCCTGCGGTGACAGGCGGCCACGAGCTTCCGCAGATACTCGTCCCGCTGACCGTCCGGCTCCCAGTAGTGCCACGCCGCCACATGGAGGGCGCTGATGCCCGCCGCGCGCCAGCGGTCCGCCAGGTACTCGGGATCCGCGCGCAGGCGGTAGGAAGAGTCGAAGAACGCCCAGAGACCCCGCGTGGCCGCCTGCGGTTCGAGCCCCAGCTCGACCAGCGCCTGAGCCAGGTAAGGATACCGCTCGTAGCCCTTCTCCCCGATGGGCGCGGCGGTCCAGAACACCACTTTCCCGCCTTCCCGGAATCCCGCCGCCAGCGGCGCTCCGGTCCACTTTTCCCGTGTAAACACCGTCGCCCGTTCGGGAACCAGGAAACGGGGCACGGTGACAGGCTTCTCCCAGACGATCTGCAGCGAGGGCAGAAACGTGTCAGTGACGCTGCGCACTTCGATGCTTCCGCCCTCCGGGATGAAGCCCGCCGCGCGCGCCGCCGCCGAGTCGCCTTCCAGCACGGTGACCCGGGACGGATCCAGCCCCGCCGCTTCCAGCACCCGGCTCCAGCCGCCCTGCGCGGGCAGCCCTGCCCACATCAGCAACAGAATCAGACCGCAACTAATACCTGGTGCGCGCATACCAGATGCCCGTCCTGAAATCCCAGTAGTTCTGCCTCCAGGGGTTCGACTCGTTCCGCAGGTGCGCCCCGCGCACGAACTCCGCCCGCCAGCTCATCCCCTGCGGCAACGCCGGACTCAGCACCCTGACCCCGAGCCCGGCTTCGGCGAAATTCCCCCAGTACTCGCCCCGCCAGTCTCCCGTCACGTTCCAGACCGCGTACACCTGATACTGCATGCCGCCGAGCACGGGGGCGAACGTGTACCCGCTCCTGTTCTGCGCATACGCAAGCATGTTGTTGCGGAAGCGGGAGGCGTACACGCCGTCCAGGTTCACTTCATGGAACAGTCCGGCTTCGCGCCCGCCGAGAAGCGTTCCCCAGCCTTTGAGCAGCGAGATGCCGCCGCGCGCGTCCCACCGCCACCGCGGCTCGTAGAACCGCTTTTCGCCATAGGCCCACGACCGTCCCGCCTCGAACCACGCGAACGTCGTCCGGTGCAGCGTGCGGCTCGCGCCGACCGCCGCGATCAGGCTCTTCTCGCTGAGATAAAGCGGCAGCAGCGCCTTCGACGCCTGCCTCGCGCCAGCCGAGTCGCCTACGAAACGAAGCGAAAGATACGGCTCCACCGGCAGCCACGGCCGCCGCCACTGCGCCTTCACCTGACCGAACGCGAAAGTCCCCCTCCACCGGGTGGACACGAACGGAATCACCCAGGCTTCGGTGCGGAACCGGCTGTATTTGGGCTTCAGCGCCAGATAGCTCTCCCGGGCGCGTTCCGCGATCCCGGCGTCCCGGGCGCGGCGCGCCAGGGCGAACCAGCGCAGCGCTTCCTCGTCCTTCTGCAGCAGGTTCGCCGTCACGCCCAGCAGGTACTGCGCCTTCGCGTTGTCCGGCTCCTCTTCCACCGCCATCCGGAAGTAGCGGTAGGCGTCGTTCAGATAGCTTCCCGCCAGAGACCGCTCCCCCATCTCCAGCGCCGGCAGGGGCGCCGCGGCGAGGATGGCCGCCTGAACAGGCGCAGCGGGCGCAGCCGGCACCGCCAGTTCCGTCTGCGGCGCCTCGCCCTGCAGCATCTCGCGCGCCTGCTCGCTCACGCGCGTCGAACCGCGCTTCAACGCCGTCGCCAGCGCCGCCCGCGCCCTGTCTTCCTGCCCGAGCTCGCGCCACACGCGTCCGAGCGCCAGCAGCAGCTCCAGCTTCTGCGGTCTCAGCTTCCACGCCAGTTCGTAATGTTCGGCCGCCAGCGCCAGTTCATCGCGCATCTCCGCCAGCTGCGCCAGCTCCTCGTGCGCGGACCATTGCTGAGGCGCGCGCCGCACGGCCTCGCTCCACCGCTCGATGCCCTCCCGCAGAGGGCGGTCCACGTTTTCGAACGCCTCCGCCGCCGTCTGCCGGACTCTCTCATCCTTCGCCGCCAGACGCAGCATATGGAACGTCCGCCGCGCCTCCTGCACCCGCCGCGTCTCGTAGCAGAGAAACGCATACTCCAGAGCCGACTGCTCGTCCGACGGATCCTCGCGGCGCAGCCGGTCGAAATGGTCCCGCGCCTCTTCCCGGTCGCCCCGCCGCAGCAGCGTGTAGGCCAGATCCTTCCTGACGTGGCGGAGCGCGGGATCCGCCTGCAGCGCGCGGTCGAACGCCGCCACCGCCTCATCGTACTGCCCGGCGCGCAGGGCCGCGTACCCGCGGCCGGCTTCCTCCGCCGCCGGGTTCGACAGCCACAGCGCCAGAACCAGAATCGCCGCCATACATGGATTCAGTGGCCCGAGAGCGGCAGAAATCTCACCCGCCGCACAACGGACTACCATGGAGGCATATGCCCCCGTTCCACGGCTTTGACTATCTGCTGATCGACTCCCTGTTGAGCGACGAAGAGAAGCTGGTCCGCCAGACAACGCGGCAATGGGTGGAGGACCGCGTCATTCCCATCATCAAGGACTGCTACAACCAGGGCCGCTTTCCCTCCGAGCTGATTCCGGAGATGGGAGAAATGGGCTTCCTGGGCGCCAACATCGAAGGCTACGGGGCGGCAGGCATGTCCAACGTCGAGTACGGCCTCATCATGCAGGAACTCGAGCGCGGCGACTCCGGGCTTCGCAGCTTCGCCTCCGTCCAGGGGGCGCTCGTCATGTTCCCCATCCTCACCTACGGCAGCGAGGAGCAGAAGAAGAAATACCTGCCGAAGCTTGCCTCCGGCGAGATGGTCGGCTGTTTCGGCCTCACCGAGCCCGGCTTCGGCTCCAACCCGGGCGGCATGACGACCACCGCGGTGCGCGACGGCGATTCCTGGGTGCTCAACGGGGAAAAAACGTGGATCACCAACGGCACAGCCGCGCACCTGGCCGTCGTCTGGGCGCGCACGGAAGAGGGCATCCGCGGGTTTCTCGTCGAGCAGGGCACGCCCGGCTACCGCGCCTCCGACATTCACGGCAAGCTGTCGATGCGCGCCTCCGTCACTTCATCGCTTTCCTTCACCGACTGCCGCGTGGCGGAATCCATGCGCCTGCCCGGCGCCGCCGGCCTCAAGGCCGCGCTCTCCTGCCTCTCACAGGCGCGCTACGGCATCGGCTGGGGCGTCCTCGGTCCGGCCATGGAGTGCCTGGAAGTGGCCCGACAGTATGCGATCGAGCGCCGGCAGTTCGACAACCGCCCCATCGCCTCCCACCAGCTGGTGCAGGAGAAGCTCGCCTGGATGGCCACCGAGATCACCAAAGGCCAGCTGCTCGCCCTGCACTGCGGCCGTCTGAAAGACCAGGGAAGGCTCGATTTCGCGCACATCTCGATGCTCAAGCGCAACAACGTCGCCAACGCGCTCGAGTGCGCCCGCATCGCCCGCGACCTGCTCGGCGCCAACGGCATCGTCGACGACTATCCGATCATGCGCCACATGTGCAACCTCGAGTCGGTCAAGACGTACGAGGGCACGGATCATATCCACACGCTGGTCATCGGGGAGCGCCTGACAGGCGTCGCCGCCTACAAGTAACATTGGAGACCGGAGGTATCCCCATGCAGCGCCGCCAACTGCTGGCTCTCCTTGCCGTGTCCGCCGCCGCCTGCGGCACGCGGCGCGAGCCCAAATTCGATTACGGCGAACCGAAGCAGCGCTACCAGCTTCGCGGCAAGGTCCTCCGCCTCCGTCCGGAAGCCCGCATCGCCTCCATCGACCACGAGAAGATCGAGGGCTGGATGGAAGCGATGACCATGGAATTCCCGATTCCGAAGGAAGAGGACTTCGCCAAACTGAAGGAAGGCGCCGTGATTCGCGCCACTGTCAACGTGAATGATCTGAACTACTGGCTCACCGACGTCGTAATGGAGTAATGATGAACCGCTTCCCCGTGCTCGCCGCGCTGGCTCCGCTGTTTCTTCTGCCGGCCCAGACCCGGCAGAAGGCGCCCCAGACGTGGGATCAGGTCTATCTGAACCCCGACGCCCGCGTCCCCGTCAATCCCAGCGCGCTCGTGCTGGAGACGACAGCGAACCTTCCGGCAGGCGTGGTCCTCGACGCCGGCATGGGCAACGGCCGCAATGCCATCTATCTGGCCCGCAAGGGCTGGAAGGTGACCGGCATCGACCTGTCGGAGGCAGCCGTCCGCAAAGCACGCGAGGAAGCCGCCAAGCTCAAAGTCGAATTCGACGCTCGGGTCGGCGATGTCGAAAAGATGGATCTCCCGCGCGCCTCCTACGACCTGATCCTCTGTCTGTACGCCGAGCCGCTCGCCGCGCGCGCCGCCCGCAAGTTCATCGAAGCCCTCAAGCCCGGCGGGCTGATTCTCATCGAAGGCAGGCATATCGAAGCCCTGTCCATCGCCTCCGCCGGCTACGCCGTCACGGGCTTCCATGACAACCAGCTGCTGAACCTCTACGAGCGCCTGCGCATTCTCCGTTACGAGGACCGCCAGATGCCCTCCGAATGGGGCAATGACGCGCACGACCCGCGGGCGCGCATCGTCCGCCTGGTCGCCCAGAAACGCTGAACGCTCACGCGCCGCTGTCCGCCGCGGCGCCGTCTTCCACGAGCGTGCGGAGCGTCATTGCATTTCGCACCGCGCAGCCGCCAGCGTCGTTGTTGAAGTACGCGCACACGTCCATTCCGCCCGCCAGCCAGCCGCGGACGCGCGCCGCCCATTTCCGCAGTTCATCGTCTGAGTAGCTGGAGGCGAACAGCGCTCCAGGGCCGTGAAAACGCAGATAGACGAAGGGGCCTGCCGCCTCAGGGGGCGCCTGCGGGTAGCGGGAGGAATCCGCGATCACGGCGGCTGCGCCTGCGTTCCGCAGCAGGTGCAGCACGCCGGCCTCGAACCAAGAAGCGTGACGGAACTCGAACGCCAGCCGCAAGGCGTCTCCGTGGGTCCGCCGGTGCTCTTCGAGAAACGATTCCAGCAGGTCCGGCCGGCAACGGAACGAGGGCGGAAACTGCAGCAGAATCGGACCAAGCTTCGGCCCCAGCGCCTGCGCAGCGCCAACAAGATCATGCCAGATTGTATCGATGCCCTCCAGCCGCTTCTCATGCGTGATCGAGCGGTGCGCCTTGACGGCGAACACGAAGCCATCCGGCACCGATGCCGCCTGCCGTCCGTACGTCTCCGCCCTCTGCATGCGGTAAAAGCTTGCGTTGAGCTCCACCGTCCGGAAGACCCGCGCATACAGCCCCAGCAGTTCGGCGGACTTCGCCTCCGGGGGATAGAGAACGCCCCGCCAGTGACTGTACGACCAGCCCGAGGTTCCGATCCGCAGCGCTGCGCGGCGTTCCGGCATCGCCGGCTGCCTCCACAGACATCCTCGCGCGCTCCGCGGCCGCCGCCAAGCCCCGGACATGGCACAAATGGACGGCTCTCGCCGGCGCGGACTCCGCCCGCGCCGGCCTGCCGGACGAAAACGGCCGGAGGCCCTGCCTTGAGCCTCCGGCCGGTTCGCCACAGGGTCTGCTTCAGGAGGAACTCCCGTGGAAATCCAACCCTGGAAGGTGCATGAATCGGGTCAGGACAGAAGCCCCCCGTGGCCAAGGCAGGCGATCTCCCAGCCCGAAACCCGGTAGCGGGCCAGCAGCGGCGGGAGAACCAGATCGACGACATTGGGTTTCGCCGAGCGGAAGCAGCCCGGCGCAGAAACGATGGGAACCGAATCCCTGTATCCGAGCAGGAGCAGGTTGCCCGGTTCGACGGGCGCCAGATACCGTTCCAGATGGGCGCCCAGGCGCTGCATCGCGCGGCCGATCACGTCCTCCGGCCCTGCCGGCGCCGTCGTGGACGCCACCAGCACGACGTCGGGGCTCATGCGCAGCAGGTGCTCCAGGGACTTGACGACTTCCGTCTCGGTCTCCGTGCAGGACAGCCGGTAACGGGGCTGGATGCCGAACCGCGCCATGCGCTGCCGCACGATCGGCTCGAACATCATCCGCGCCCTTTCGCCGTCGTAATGGTCGCTGTAGAGAATCGCGAGCGAGGGGTTGCGCACCGGCCGCGCCTGCAGCAGCGGCCCGCGTTCTCCCAGGGTGCCCAGGATCACCTCCAGCTCCTGCTTCGAGACGGCGAACGGAGCGCTCTTCACCGTGGCAATCCGGTCCCCTGCCCGGGCGAACGAGAAGTTGGCAGCGGTTGCAATGACGACCGAGGAGGTGCAGTTGATCTGCCGCAGCAGTTCGTCGTCCACCAGCACGCACGTGTCCTCCGTGGCGTGCAGGTTGGCCCGCCCGCCGGCTGCGGGACGCACTTCCGCCGACCCGCAGGCCATGGCCGTGGCCACCTGGAGGACGGCCTCGTCTTCCGATACCTCGCCCTCTTCCAGTTCCGTGACCCAGACCGTGCGCAGTCCTTCCGTTTCCAGCAGCTGCACATCCTCAGCGCTGAGGACGTGGCCTTTGGAGAGCAGCTTTTTCCCGCCGGGACGGAAAATCGTGCAGCAGAGAACCCTGCCGTGGGCCTGGCGAACATCAATCGTCTGGGCGCGCATGGAACCTCCCCGGCCGCGCCACGGAATCCGGTGACCGTTCCGGAATGGCGCGGCCGCCATTCACGCCAGACTAGTGCCCGGCGCCTCGGAAAAATCTCAGGAGATTTTGGTACTCCTGGTACTGAAGTTCCAGAAATCGGCTCCTGCCCCCGGCGGGAGGGCCCTAACAGGTCGCTGAAAAAGGCGCAGCCCCGTGAAACGGAATACGCAGAATCAGGTGGTTACGGGCGCGATTTTGTGACCGGATGGCGTATTTCAGCGACCTGCTAATTGCCACGAAATACAGGGATCTGAATCAGCTCGTCGGCGTCGGCGGTTTCGGTCCTGCCCGCCAGCTCCGCCTCCGGCTTCAGCCACTTCAGCACGGCGATTTCGTCGCAGGCCTGGAATTTCGGGCACCGCAGGCAGTCTTTCCACGCCTTCAGCGGCAGGGCGCTCCGGTCTACCTGCCGGTATCCCAGCCGCGTAAAGAACTTTGGCACATAGGTGAAGGCGAACAGCAGGTCGAGATCGAACCCGCGCGCCTCTGCCTCCAGCGCCTCCATCAGCAGCCTGCCGATGCCCGCTCCCTTCAGCGTCTCGTCCACGGCCAGCGAGCGCACTTCCGCCATCGTCGGGCCATAAAAGTGCAGGGCGGCGCATCCGTGCACCGTATCGGCGGCAGCAGCCACGGTGAAGTCGCGGATGTTTTCCGCCAGCTCGAAACCGTTGCGCGGCAGCATGAGCCCCTGCGCCGCATAGCCGTTGATCAGGCGCAGGATTCCCGGGATGTCGCTCATGCGCGCCTTGCGCAAAGTCACTCCTCTTCCTCCTCTTCCACGTCCTCCGGCTCCCAGTTCCAGCTCAGCAGGGTGCCGGCAGACTCGCCCGCGATCAAGCGGTCGAGAATGCCCGGCGCCGCGCCGGGCGCGATGACCACCTCGGACACCCCCTGATCGACGGCTTCGCAGGCAGCTTCCAGCTTCGCCTGCATCCCGCCGGTCGCCACTCCGGCCGAGATCAGCTTCTTCGCATCGTCCGGAGTCAGGTGGGACAGGATCGCTCCGCCGGCGCCGCGCACGCCCTCCACATCGGTCAGGAATATGAGCCGGTCCGCATCAAACGCAACGGCCAGCGCCGAAGCCATCTGGTCCGCGTTCACGTTGTAAATGTTGCCGTCCGAGTCACCCGCCACGCAGGCCACCACGGGCAGGTAGCTGGCGTCGCAGAGCACTTCCAGCAGCTCCGCGTTCACCCGGTGGATACGGCCCACGGCCCCCAGCTCCGCGCGCATCGGTTTCGCTTCCGCGAGCTTCGCGTCAATGCCGCTCAGACCCACGGCCGGCGCGCCTTCGGCCACCAGCGCGGCCACCAGCTGCTTGTTCACGCTGCCGGCGAAGATCTTGAGCACGGCGTCCAGCACTTCCGGCGTCGTCACGCGCAGCCCGTTCACGAACCGGCTCTCCACGCCGCGCTCTTCCAGGAACTTCGTCATCTGTTTGCCGCCGCCGTGCACCACCACCGGCTGAGCGCCCGCCGGCAGGGCGGCGATCTGCGACGCCAGCGCCTTCAGCGTCTTCGGCTGATCCAGAAGCGTTCCGCCCAACTTGATCACGATGCGCATTGCAAGCCCTCCGTCTCGGCCAGGCCAAGCATCAGGTTCAGGTTCTGCACCGCCTGTCCGGCGGCGCCTTTGCCGAGGTTGTCAATGCAGGCTACCACGACCGCCCGGCGCGTTGCATCGTCCACGCGCCAGCCGATCAGGCACAGGTTCGTATGCTGCACGGGGCGCAGATCCGGAACCGAACCGGGCGGGTACATCTTCACGAAAGGCTCCTCTCCGTATGCGCTCTGGTACACCTGCAGGAGCCGCTCCGCCGTCACGCCCTCCGCCGCGCGGAAGTAGATCGTCTCCAGAATCCCGCGGTGGATGGGCAGCAGATGCGCCGTGAAGCTGAACTCGCTCTCCTCCAGCCTGCTGTTCAGCAGCACCTCCGGCACATGCCGGTGGCCGAGAATCGAATAGGCGCTGAAGTTCTCCGTCACCTCGCAGAAGCTGGTCTTCAGCGACGGTTTCCGCCCCGCCCCGCTCACGCCGCTCTTGGCGTCGCAGATGATCCCGTGCGCGCGGTCGATGCAGCCCGCCTCGACCAGCGGGCGCAGCGCCAGATTCGCCGCCGTCGGGTAACAGCCGGGATTCGCCACCAGCCGCGCACCCTTCACCTGCTCGCGGTAGAACTCCGGCAGCCCGTAGACGGCTTCTGCGAGCAGCGCCGGCTGCGTGTGCTCCTCTTTATACCAGTGCTGGTAGCGCTCGGCGGTCCGCAGCCGGAACGCGCCGCTCAGGTCGATCACACGGATGCCCGCCTCGAGAAACTCCGGCGCCAGCTGCATGCTCACGTCCGCCGGCGTCGCCAGCAGCACCACCGCCACGCCTGCCGTCCGCGCCGCTTCCGCCGTCGCCGCGATGCGCTCCGGTCCCTGCCAGCCCAGCGGGTGCACCTCCGGCGCGGCGTCGGAACGGTGTTCCATCAGCACAGGTTCGACCCGCGGGTGCCCCGACAGGATCTTCACCAGCTCCATTCCGCTGTAGCCGCGGAAACCGACAATGCCAGCCCGGATCTTCATGGTCTGGTTATTTATTCACTCCAATGAATAATTATACCAGCATTGTCCTTTGAACACCGGTCCTGAAACGACGGAAAGGCGCCGCCGGCCAGCCGCCGGGCCGCAGCGCACGCGCGCCCCTGCGGCAGGTTCTGGGAGAGGCTGCGGGCTCCATCCGGGGGACTTACTGCTGCTCGGAAACGGACCGCTCCGCCAGATCCCCGATCAGCGGCAGGCGCACGTCTTCGCCCGCATTGACGCGCACCATCATGTACACCCACAGGACCAGCACGGCGAGCTTGATCGCCCCGGCGGCGGATTTCAGCGTGGGCGCATGGCCGGTCATCGGGCTGAACACCCAGTCCGCGAACAGCCACACGACGAACAGGTACAGGCCCTGGAAGGCATGAAACCGCACCATCCGCTCCTGCCGGAACCGGTCCGCCGCCAGTACGACGATGCTCATGATCCAGCCGACAATGGGCACGTAGCACAGCAGCGCCGCGCGCCGCGCCGGCATCCGGGCGAGGAAATCATCGGTCCGCGAGGCGCCGCCTTCAGGCGCGGCTCCAGGTCGGGGCGGAGGAGCGCCCGCACGCTGCGGCGCGCCGCAGGCGGGGCAGTAGAGCGCCTGCTCGTCCACCTGGAAGCCGCAGTGCGTGCAGAAGGGCATTTCCCGTTTCCCGTAGTGTACTACGGGGGTTCTGCAGGCAAAGTTCCGCTGCGGGGCGCGCGTGATAGGATGCCCGCATGATGCGGTTCCTCCTTCTGTCGCTCTGTTCGTTCCTCTCGTGGAGCGTGTGCGCGCAGCCCCTGAAGATGGTGTTCATTGACACGGAAGGCGGCCAGGCGACGCTGATCCTGACGCCTCGCGGGGAGTCGCTGCTCGTCGACGCCGGCTTTCCGGGCAACAACGGGCGCGACTCGGACCGCATCGCCGCAGCCGCGCGGAAGCTCGGGCTCCAGCGCATCGACTGGCTGCTGGTGACGCACTATCATCTTGACCATGTCGGCGGCGTGCCCGAGCTGGCGGCGAAGTTCCCCGTCGGCACGTTCATCGACCATGGCGACAATACGGAAACCTCGCCCCAGGCCAGAGCGCTCGAAGAGGGCTATCGCAAGGCGCTCGCCACCGGGGCGAAACGCCTCACGGTCAAGCCCGGCGACGTGCTGCCGCTCAAGGACGTCCGCATCGAAATCGTCGCCGCCCGCGGCGACCGCACCGCGAAGCCCGTCCGGGGCGGCGGCCAGAAGAACCCGCTCTGCCCGGAGGCGGAACGCAGAGCGGACGACCCTACTGAAAACGCCCGCTCCATCGGTTTCGTTCTCACGTACGGCCGCTTCCGCTTCGTTGACCTGGCCGACCTAACCTGGAACAAGGAGCTCGAACTCGCCTGTCCCGAGCATCTCATCGGCCCCGTCGACCTGTACCTGACCACGCACCACGGCCTCGACCAGAGCGGCTGCCCGCAGATCGTCCATGGCCTGCGGCCGCGCGTCGCCATCATGAACAACGGCGCCCGCAAGGGCGGTTCGCCTGCGGCGTGGCGCATCGTCGCGTCGTCCCCTGGTCTCGAAGATCTCTGGCAGCTCCATTATTCCCTCGCCGGCGGAAATGAAGCCAACGTCCCGGAAGAGCGCATCGCCAACATGGAAGAGAAGTGCCAGGGCTTTGGCATTGAAGTGGAAGCCACGCGGGACCGGTTGATCACCGTCCGCAACCAGCGGAACAATTTCTCGAAGACTTACAGACCCTGAGCCTCTCTCCGGCTAGAATGAAAAGCACACGCCCCTGGCGGCGTGCGCATGGTTCTCGCCAGTTCCATTTACTTCATCTTTCTGGCCGGGGTCTTTCTCCTCTACTGGCCGCTGTCCCGCTGGCGCGCGGCATCTGTCGCGTTGCTGCTGTTCGCCAATCTGTTCTTCTATGCCAAGTGGGATCTGCACTACCTGGCGCTGATCCCGCCGGCGGCGTTCCTCGATTACCTGATCGGGCGCGGTCTTGGCGCCTGGCAGAGCCCTCTGCTGCGCCGCCTGCTGGTGACGGCGAGCATCACCCTGAATCTGGGACTGCTGGCGGCGTTCAAGTACATGCCCTTCTTCCTCGAGACGTGGGCCTCGGCCTCGGGCGGCAAGGCCCCCGAATGGCACTGGGTCTTTCCGCTCGGCCTTTCTTTCTACTGCTTCCAGGCGATGACCTATACCATCGACCTCTACCGGCGTGATGGCAAGCCCGTGCGCAGCCTGCTGACGCACATGACTGCGGTCACCTTCTTTCCCACGACGCTCAGCGGCCCCATCACGCGCGTGCTGGCGCTGGCGCCGCAGCTTGAAAAGACCGCAAAGCAGCTTTCCACCGAAGACAGCGGGCGCGCCTTCTGGCGCATCGGCCTGGGCCTGATGAAGAAATTCCTCATCGCCGATTATCTGGCCGAGAACCTCGTCAACCGCGTCTTCGACACGCCCGGCCTTTACACGGGCATGGAGACTCTCATCGGCGTCTACGGGTACGCCGCGCAACTCTACTACGATTTCTCCGGCTACACGGACATCGCCATCGGAAGCGCGCTTCTGCTGGGCATCAGGCTGCCCGAGAATTTCAACCGGCCCTACCTGGCGCTGAACATCAGCGAGTTCTGGCGCCGCTGGCACATCAGCCTTTCGAACTGGCTGCGCGATTATCTGTACTTCTCGCTGCCAGGCCTCCGCTCGAAGCGGAAATGGCCCACCTATGTGAATCTCTTTGTGACCATGCTGCTCGGGGGGCTGTGGCACGGCCCCAGCTGGACCTTCGTCGCCTGGGGCGCGCTGCACGGGCTGGCCCTGGCCGTTCATCACGGCTTCCGGGCGGCGCGCGGCAATCCTCCGCCGGGCTCGCGGCCCGCGCGCCTGCTGAGCCGCGTGCTGACGGCGCATTTCGTCATCTTCGCGTGGATCTTCTTCCGCGCCTCTTCGATCGGGAACGCCATGGAGGTGCTGGGCAGGATCGGATCGCTCACGGTCAGCCTCGCCAACATCTCGCTTCCCATCGCCGTGGTTCTGCTGATCGCCGTGGCGGCGCACTATCTGCCGAAGCGCTGGGCCGAGTGGTGCGCAGCCCTGTATGCGCGTGCGCCGTTCTATGCGCAGGCAGCCGCGCTCGCGCTGCTCGTTCTGGCCATCGAGTACGTCGCCATCACGGGCGCCGCGCCGTTCCTGTACACGCAGTTCTGAGGACGCCATGAAGCCTCTCTGGCCGCTGAAACCGCTCGCCGTGATGGCCACCTTCGGGCTCCTGATCACGCTGCCGCAATACGTGCCGCAGTGGTACAACTGGCGCGTGTATGAGTGGCGCTCAGCCTTGTCCCTGTTCGATTTCCAGCCCCGCATGAAGAGGGAAAGCCCGGTTGAAGAGGAACTGGCCCGGCTGCGTCCGCCCGCGTCTGAACCAGGACAGGACCCGCTGAAGATCGCCGACCCGCACGGCGCGATGGAGTCCTTCTATGCAAGCCTCCTGCGCACGGAGCGCCGCGAGCCTGGCGCGGTGACGCGCATTCTTCATTACGGAGATTCGCCCGTCACGGCCGATCTCATCACCGCGGACGTCCGCGCCCTGCTGCAGGAGCGGTTCGGCGATGCCGGCCACGGCGCCTATCTCATTGCCAAGCCCTGGGCGTGGTACGCGCACCGGGGGGTCGATGCCGCAGCCGAAGGCTGGAAGGCCGATCCCGCCACGTTGCGGGGGCAGAAGGATGGCTGGTACGGTCTGGGCGGCGTCAGCTTCACGGGCTCTGCCGGCGCCTGGAGCCGGCTCCGGCTGAAGAGGCCAGGCCACACGCAGCTGGTTCTCTCTTACGTGGCGCAGCCTGGCGGCGGAGAACTCCGGATCCTGGCGGGAGACATCGAAGCAGGCGTGCTCGATACGGCGGCGGCGGAAGTCATGGCCGCCCGGCAGGCGTTCGACATCCCGCCGGAGACGCAGGAACTGGAACTTCGCGTCACCCGCGGGCAGGTACGCCTGTTCCACGTTGAGCTGTTCAAGCCCAACCCCGGCATCGTGTACGACAGCATCGGGCTGAACGGCACCTGGGCGGGCGTTCTCGCCTGGCATATGAACGCGAGCCACTGGGCTGAACAGTTGCGGCAGGCTCGGCCGAATCTCGTCATCATCCATTACGGGACGAACGAAAGCGGCTATCGCAATTACATTGACTCCACCTACCCGCGGGACGTGAAAGAGATCATCAGCCGGGTCCGCTCGGCTGTTCCCGAAGCGTCCATCCTCATCATGAGCCCCATGGACCGCGGGGTGCGGGAGTCAGGCGGCGCCATCGGCACCATGCCCTCCATCCCCCATCTGGTGGCCGTGCAGGCGAAGCTCGCCGCAGAAAACGGTTGCGCCTTCTTCAATACCTTTGAGGCCATGGGCGGCCCCGGCACCATGGGCAAGTGGTACATGGCCGAACCCCGGCTCGTCAGCGCGGACTTCATCCATCCGCTGCCCGCCGGAGGGCGCATCGTCGGCACGCTGCTCTACAATGCCCTTATGGACGGCTTCAACGCCTACAAGCTGCGGCTGTTGCGCCAGACCGCCGCCGCAGGCAGCCAGCCCGGGACGGTCCAGCCGTAAATGAAACGCATCCTGCCGCGCGCGGCGCTGCTCGCGCTCGCCCTCACTGCTGCCCCGCTTCTCCCGCAGAGTTCTTCCACCAGACAGTCCTCCGCTTCCCCGAAGAAAAAAACCGCGAATCCCGCTGCCCGGCGGCGCGCCGTTCCGAAGCCTCCTCCCGTCTCGCCGCAGGCCCGCGCCGAAGCCGCTGCTACAGTCGAGTCGCGTGTCCGACTCGCGCCGGAAACCGGCATCGAAAACGCCGCTGCCATGGTGCCGCTCTACGAGCTGATGTATCGGCTCGAGAACCACGTTGAGAACGGCCAGCCCCTGCGCGTGCTGCAGTTCGGCGACTCCCACACCGCCGCCGACGACTGGCCCGGCCAGCTGCGCGCCCGCTTCCAGCAGCGTTTCGGCCCCGGAGGTCCCGGCTTCGTCCAGGCGGGCCGTCCATACGCAGGCTTCCGCCGCCTCGATGCGAAGTCTTCCATGTCCCGCGGATGGCAGACCCTCGGCGGCATCCGCGGCGGCGACGGCTTCGACGGCATCGCTGGCGTCAGCCTGGCCGCCACCCGCGCCGGCGAGACGCTGACGCTCGAAGCCGAAGGCGAAGTGCTTGAGTTCTACTACTGGAAGCAGCCCGGCGGCGGCTCGTTTTCAATTGAAGAGAACGGTTCCATCATCGGGGAAGTTTCCACGGACGGTTCTCCCGGTCCCGGCTATTTCCGCGCCGAGCTGCCCGCCGGTCCGCACTCTCTCCTTCTGCGAACCATGCACGACGCGCCCGTGCGTGTCTTCGGCTGGGTGCTCGAGCGCCGCGGCGGCATTACTTGGGAAACGCTCGGCCTCAACGGCGCGCAAGCCGACCTGCTTCTCAAGCAGGATCCCGCTCTGCTCAAAGACCATATCGCCCGCCGCAACCCCGCCCTGATCCTCGTCGCCTACGGCACCAACGAATCGCGGCGCAGGGACTGGACCGTGGAAACCTATCAGCAGACTCTCGACGCTGTCC
>Ga0209381_1003359_pt1 | contig 16816 bp, 17 predicted proteins | sample DewCreD2012metaG_FD_184111 | JGI IMG/M metagenome (GOLD analysis project Ga0209381, IMG submission 184111) | Hot spring sediment bacterial and archeal communities from British Columbia, Canada, to study Microbial Dark Matter (Phase II) - Dewar... ...
CGAGGATGCGCCAAACGTAGTAGTGCAGGGCAATGATAAAAGATTAAAAGAGGCAACCACGCACAGCAAAGGAATTGTAGAGTTGGCAGAAGACGGCGAGGATGCACCAAACGTAGTAGTGCAGGGCAATGATAAAAGATTAAAAGAGGCAACCACGCACAGCAAAGGAATTGTAGAGTTGGCAGAAGATGGCGAGGATGCACCAAACGTAGTAGTGCAGGGCAATGATAAAAGGCTTAAAAAAGCCACCGAGGAAACTCCAGGTATTGTAACACTGGCAAAACACGGTGAAACCCGTAAACATCATGTGGTTCAATCAGATGATCCGCGGTTAAGTGACAGTCGTGAGCCATTGCCACATACACACGACTATGCACCTCTTGTACATTCATTTGAAAGCCATACAGGAACTATCGCCATTACGCAGGAAAAATCAGGTGAGTTTGTTGATGTTACACCGCCTACTCATGACAGCGCGGTATTGTATGGTAAAAATATTGCCAACACAGGAAATACTGTTGGTGTCACTGGCATTGCGTTACCTTCTGTTGATTCCGGTGTAAGGTCGTATGGAGTATTGGGGCATGCAAGGCTGTGTGGTGTACGCGGGCAATCGCAGGGGAACTCCGCTGATGTGCAGGGATGCGGAGTGCTTGGTATTTCACGGTTTGGAGCTGGTGGTGTATTTGTAAGTGAGCATAACTGGTCGCTTGTGGCTGATGGCCTTGGAACTATCGCCCAATATGATGATACGCTACATTTGACTGGTCAGGGCAAAGCACTCTATGTCAACGGAGAGTCTTGTTTCAAAGGAAAAATTGTGCTGGATACTCACACAAAAGAGCATTATGCCAATATTGTTGAGATGTTTGAAACTGATGAAGAAGAGTTTATTGCACCCGGGGATGTACTGGTAGTAAGCACTCAGGGCAACTCCATCCTTTCACGTTCGCGCACTGCATATAATAAAGGTGTTATTGGTGTTGTTGCGGGTAATCCGGTTATGGTGATTAACAATGCGGCCACCCAGACAAAGTTGTATCCAGTAGTATTAACAGGCTCGGTGTTGTGCAAGGTGGATGCACGCAACAATCCGGTTAAACCGGGTGACCTTTTGGTGACATCAGATACACCCGGAGGTGCTATGGCTGCAACCATTGATTCTTTTGATAAAGTAGGAACAGTCTTTGCAAAAGCACTATCGGCTCTGGATGATGGTGTAGCATTAATTCCGGTGATGATCTGGAAGATGTAATTTATTTTGCAAGCTGTAATCAGGGCTTAAGCTGTTTGAGTATCTCCTGCTCTTTTTTACTGAAAACAAGATTGTGGTATGCATTGATGTCCTTTGCCATTACCTTGCTTAAATAGGTTATCTTGCGGCAGAAAGGCTTTTTCTCGTAACTATCTACCCACACAATGATAGACGTTGATTCTGATTCCCAAATATAGGCGCCCTGGTTATTTTTAATTGATTCGCCGGTTGGCGGCCCGTACTTCTCTTCCATCTTCTTTTTGGCATCATCTAATGAAATATATGGAAACTGTATAACCACATAGAACAATTTTGGCTGCTGGTTTGCTTCCTGGTTTATTTCCGGATAAAAAAATCCGTAGCGGTATTCTAATTCCCCGTCTTTGGTAACAATAATTCGCTTTTCATCAGTAAAGGCTATCCTTCCCTGCACATTGGGCTTAACATCACTATAGGTGCTGCCCCATTTTACCGTGCCATATCCATCGGCAATGGATTTGCTTTGAGGTTGTGCTTTTGGCTCATTCTTTTGTTGCGCGTGAGTGGTGTATGCATATAACGCAATGCTTAGAATACAGATTATCCACAGTATTTTTTTCATAAAGCTATCCTTTATACAAATATATGTATACGCTTATACTATCGGCCAGTTTTTATTGAAAATATATTATTAATTTAGGGCGATAGTTACCGGGAATTAGAATTAAGATATATATAAAATTTTATTGAATAATTTATGCCACTTACTACACTATATTAATCACTTTTTTTATAGGAAAATTTATGGAAACTCATCACGAACATGCTCACGGACACACGCATGAGATTAATTCCACTGCACGGTTTGTTATGGTAGTTATCCTTAATGTCATTATAACTGTTGCAGAATATATTGGCGGCATAGTGTCGGGAAGTTTGGCGCTAGTATCCGATGCCGGTCATAATCTTTCAGATGTTGCATCACTTGTTTTGGGATATATTGGACAGAAGGTTTCACAGAAAAAACCCGGAAAAAAGTACTCTTTTGGACTCAAACGTTTTGAGGTCCTCATAGCGCTTATAAATGCACTGACGCTGCTTGTTATTGGTGCCTATATAATTTATGAAGCAATTGAACGCTATATTAATGTGCAGCCGGTCAATCCTGTTATCATGCTGCCTGTTGCGTTTGTTGGCCTTGCAGGTAATGTCATCTCCATGCTGCTATTGTATAAAAACAGGGATGAAAACCTCAACGTGAAGGCTGCATTTTTGCATCTGCTATATGATGCGGTGTCATCGGTTGGTGTTATCATTGTAGGTTTTGTGCTTCTTGTTGAAAGTAGCTGGGTTATGCTTGACCTGGTGGTAAGTGTGGCAATAGCTTTTATGATTGTGGCAAGTTCGCTTGATATCATCAAAAGCTCTATGCGAATATTTTTACAAGGGGTTCCCACACGCCTTGATTTTGATGAAGTGTATAATGCTATACTGGCAATACCACATGTTGATACAATCCATGGGCTGCATATCTGGTCAGTTGACTCAAATGAAGTGTTTTTATCATGCCATGTTTGTATAAGTGGAGGCGATAGTTCCTTGAATACGGATTCCATTATTCAGGCAATTAATGGCATGCTTGAAGATAAGTTTGGCATTACCCATACCACCGTGCAGATAGAACACAGCAATCTATGCACTCTAAAGGGTGGAAACTGTTGCAGGTAACCATGAGTACTTATTTTACACATCCCCAGTTAGGCCATGAAGTAGAGTCAATAGCCGGTGTATATGCCTATACTGAAGAAAAACTCTTACAAATACATGGGAGGGATGTGCTGTATTTTGTTGGGTATTCTGTAACCAATAAAAGCTGCTGTGGTGTTGGTGGGTGCATGTTTGCAACCGTTGCAGGGTTTGTGCAAACGTATGCAGTCAAACAAGATGAAGACAATATTATGTCTGAGGTTGAACCCATAACTGATGTAGCACTACAAAAGCACATTGAAAGGCTAATAAAAACACAGGGAATAATGCAGGTGAATTTTTCTTATTAATCTATCTTTCCATGTTCATTACGGCAGCCTTTACAAACTGCTTTTTCATAGGCCATATGTAGTGATTGTACAATTTTATTGCGCAGCGTATCATCACTTCCGGCAATGTACATGGGACAATTGAAACAATCAAGACCACATGGTGCGGTAAGGTGTTTGTAATCCATAAACGCAACCCCCTGGAATAGAATTTGCACACGAATATTATGTTAAAACAGCCGCTTATTAAGTTACTATCGCATAGTATACATAAATTAATAATTGTAAAGATAATTATAATTTTTTTCTCTTTGCATGAAATATGGTTGGACGTCCAATTAATAGTTGACAAAATGGCAACCCTAATATAATTGTTCACTAAATAATGATATTGTAAACATCGGTGTGAGGGAAAATCTTGAGTTTGGTATCATTCAGTAAATAATAAATTTTTATGATAAAATGTTGACATATAATATGGTAATTTTACAGTTTACGTTAACTGGATTTATTATGAATATTATTGTATATGTATATTTAAGTATCACTACTTGGTTTTAAATGTTACACACTGTTACTCTTCCTTCGCCTTCAGCGGCGGGGAGTTACATGTTCTTTTGCATTTAAGTAATTTTAATATTGTTGTTAAAATTTAATTCTTCATAAGAAAGGAGAGATCGGTATGGCTTTCAAAGAATTAACAATGTGGCAGGCTCTTCATGATACGGTAGAAAAATATCCCGATCATGAAGCATTGGTATGTCCGGAGTTTGGTATCCGGTTAACCTATAAGGAATTTTATCAAAAATGTAGAGAGGTTGCCAAGGGTTTGATTGCTTTGGGAATAAATAAAGGTGATCATATCTCCCTGTGGGCAACTAATGTTCCGGAATGGGTGTATTTACAGTTTTCATTGGGTATGATTGGAAGCGTCCTGGTAACCGTTAATACAAATTACAAATCGCATGAGTTGGAATATTTACTAAAACAATCAGATTCCACAACATTGTTCATGATTGAAAGGTATAGAGACAGCAATTATTACGATATTGTAAGGGAAATAATCCCTGATTTAGATAATACTCAACCGGGAATGGTTAGCGCACCAAATCTTCCCATGCTCAAGAATATTGTATTTATTGGCAAACGGGATTCCACACCTGGAATGTTCACATTTGATGATATAGTGTTGATGGGTAGCTCCTTAAGTGATGCTGAACTGGATAAAAGAATCCGGGAATGTGATATACATGATGTTATCAACATGCAGTATACATCTGGAACAACTGGTTTCCCTAAGGGTGTAATGCTTACTCATTATAATATTATTAACAATGCAATTATGGTAGGCGATGTCATGGGTATGACGCCTGATGACAGGTTGCTTATCCATGTGCCACTATTTCATTGTTTTGGCTGTGTAATGAGTACATTAAACTGTGTAACGCATGGCTCTACCATGGTAGTGATGGAATACTTTGACCCGCTAAAATCGCTGCAGGCAGTGCAGGATGAAAAGTGTACAGCCATTAATGGCGTTCCCACCATGTTTATTGCAATGCTTAATCATCCTGATTTTGATAAATATAATATGTCATCACTCAGGACTGGTATTATGGCAGGGGCACCGTGTCCGGTTGAAACCATGAATCAGGTGCGCACGTTAATGCACTGCCCTGAGATTGTCATTGCTTTTGGTCAGACTGAGTGCTCGCCGGTTATGACTATGACACGGCGTGATGACCCTGTTGAACTGCGCGTATCCACAGTTGGAAGGTTGCTACCTGATATTGAGGGTAAGATAATTGATCCGGAAACAGGTCTTGACCTGCCACCAAACACACAGGGTGAGATAGTTACCCGCAGTGCCTGTGTCATGAAAGGATATTACAAGATGCCTGAGGCAACTGCCAATGCGATTGATAAAGAAGGCTGGTTGCATACCGGTGATTTAGGTTCAGTGGATGAACATGGATATTTCAAGGTTACCGGTCGTATAAAAGATATGATTATCCGCGGTGGGGAAAATATATATCCACGGGAAATTGAAGAATTTTTATTGACTAATCCAAAGGTAAAGGATGTACAGGTAGTAGGCATCCCCGATGAAAAATATGGCGAACAGGTCCTTGCAGTAATACAGCTAAAAGATGGGCAAAGTTCATCAGCTGACGAAATGGTGCAGTTTTGTACAGGGAAAATTGCCCGCCATAAGATTCCTAAATACTGGGAATTTGTGGACACATTCCCAATGACTGCAAGTGGCAAAATACAGAAGTACAAGCTGCGAGACATGTTTGCCACAAAATATGGCAAGGCAAAATCTGTGTTTGAGGCAATTCAAAAACAGTAATAAAGGTACGTGTGATAGAAGAAAAGCTGACAACATATTCAATAGGTGAGCTTGCAAAGCTACTTGAGATGAGTACTCGCACCATCCGCTATTATGAGGAATTAGGCTTGCTCAACTCGGTGAAGCGTATTGAAAATGGCCGACGTATTTATACCGACGATGATGTCAGGCGCTTGAAGCTTATCAAGCGCCTGAAGATTTTAGGTTTAACACTTTCCGAAATGCATGAGCTGGAATCAATGTGGCAGATTCACAAAACCAATGATATAGTGCTCAAGCGCCTTCTTGAAATTCTTGATTCACATGTACATAGAATTGATGACAGGATAAAGGATTTAGAGATATTAAAAAATGAGATTATTGAGTACCAGACAAGAATCAAACACAAATTAGGTGAATGACCTTACGCCGAAGCCTTTCCTTCTATGAACTGTCGCACAACAGCATCCTGGCATTCTTGTAGCTGTTGTGGTGTTCCCTCAAAAAGTATTGAGCCATTATGCAGCATAGCAATGCGGTCAGCAATCCTGAACGCTGAACGCATATCGTGTGTCACCACTACTGAAGTTATTCCAAAAGTATTACGCATATACACAATAAGCCTGTCAACAGATCCAGCAGTAATGGGGTCAACACCCGTAGTGGGCTCATCGTACAGCATAATGTCAGGGTTTTTGGCGATAGCTCTTGCTAAAGCAACCCGCTTTTGAATACCGCCTGAAAGCTCTGATGGCATCTTTGCCTCTATGCCCTTGAGTCCAACATGGGAAAGCAGCTCGGGAACTTTGGAAGCGATAACATCTTCGCTTACGCCCTGCCTGCGCAGCGGGAATGCGATGTTATCGTACACATTCATTGAGTCAAACAAGGCACCACCCTGAAAGAGCACACCAAATTTTTTCACAATGGCAGCATCGGCATCAGTATAGGTGAGTGATTGCCCATCAACGGTGATGGTGCCACTATCGGGTTTAAGTATGCCAATACAATGCTTCAGCAACACCGATTTCCCACTGCCGCTTTTGCCAATGATGCATAAAATTTCGCCTTCATACACGGTTAAATTGAGGCCAGAGAAAACTACCTGCTTGCCAAAGGATTTGTACAGTTGTGATATGTGAATTTTCTCTTTCATTATTTTGGCGATAGTTACTGTAGAATAAACTAATGATGAAAAATAAAATATAGATTGTCAATTATAAAAATAACATTTAAATGTTACATACCAACAATGTATTTAAAGTTGCAAATTTTTTAATACATCAAAGAATAATTAAGTTGACAACTTGACAAGATTATACTATATTACATATATGAAAGTATTTCAAGTTGGAGAATTAAAATCTAAGTTTTCTAATGTACTTAATTACATTAGGAAGGGGGAAGAAATTACTATTTCTTATGGCAAAAAGAAAGAGAAAATTGCTGTTATTGTTCCATATTCAAAATATAGGAAAAATAGACACCGAAAGTTAGGCATTTTAAAAAATAACGCTTCTTTTAAAATTCATAAAGATTTTAAAATTACAGATGATGAACTATTAAAATTATGAATTACTTGCTTGATACTCACGTTTTGCTATGGGTATTGTTTAGTGACGAATTATTATCAAACAATGCTATTTCAATTATTGTAAATCCTGAAAATACTATTTTTGTAAGTATAATCAGTTTTTGGGAAATTTCTTTAAAATATAATGTAGGTAAATTATCATTACAGGGAGTTTTCCCTGAAGAAATACCTGTATATGCTGAAAAAGCTGGCTTAGAAATATTGAATGTAACTGCTTCAGAAGTTTCTTCGTTTTACAAACTTCCTAGATTGAGACATAAAGATCCATTTGATAGATTAATAATTTGGCAATGCATTAATAATAATCTCTGTTTGATTTCTAAAGATTCAGATTTATCTGAGTATATGGGTTATGGATTAAAAATAATGTGGTAATTTCTTATAATGATATTTATAATTTGCCTCTTTCCGAAATTTTGGGAAGATATTTATCCATCAAAAATCGGTTGTACATCTCTAAAGTTAAATTGCTGAATTATTTTCAATCTAAAATACTCAAAATCTTTATATCCATATGCCATGCGCTGAACCACTCGTATTTTTACATTAATGCCTTCTGCAAATCCATTTGAGCAACTCTCTCTTAATGCGTTTTGTATAAATGGCTTCCATTCTTCTATCTTGTGAACAGATTCTGTCAATTGTGGTATGCGTGCTGCTTTTGCTCGTTTTATCCTGCTGGCTCAACTCTTTTTCTATCCACTCCTTATCTATCCTCCGTACAACATGTTTTGATATCCCAAATATTTTGGCTACATCGATTATGGTCATTCGCTTGAACAATGCATATACCCATTTACAATAACGTTTCGTGTATCGTTCATAGGTATCTAACCATTCTATATATTCTGTCCCTTTATAGCCACATGCACAAGCAATCCGCCGTTGGGATAATTTCAAAAAACATCTTTTCCCTAATGCTGGTACGTCTTCGACTACTTGATACCTTGGGTGTCTCAATAAACAATTGACCACAGCATGGACATGTGGGATACCCTATATGTTCTACTGTTATAAAAATTTTTCCGTCCTTTCATAAAATTTCATTTACAAAAACTCCTGGTAAATCTAAAATTTTAGTTATAAGTTCAAATTCTGATCCCATCCCCTGTCCTTCCTTTTTTAAAATTGTTTTGTGGTAAAACAACTTAAAATCAGGGGATGGGATTTTCTATCATTTTTTTATTTTTTGTTCACTTTTCCCAAAAATACGGAATGAGCCAATTTTTTTCATGCAAAATTGATTGACAAGTATTTTGTTTTTACTAAATTTTTAAGTAAGAAGATTGAAAGGAAGTATTAAATGCCTGAAATATGTCGGTTTTTAGGTATAATAATATCTATGAATTACGGAGATCATAATCCACCACATTTTCATGTTCGTTATAATGAATATGAAGCTTCTATTAGAATTGATAACTTTGGAATTATTGCAGGTAAACTTCCACCTAAAATTTTTGGTATTGTGGCAGAGTAGGCTATGATGCATCAAAAAGAACTTGAAAGATGCTGGGAGCTTTCTAAAGAAGGCAAAATTATGAAAATTGAACCTTTGCAGTGAGAGGTATAAAAATGTATTACGATCCAGTTAATGTAACATATATTAAAGATTACATTTTGAAAATTGAGTTTGAAGATGGAACGACTGGTGAAGTTGATTTTAGAAATGTAATTGAAAAACTAAAGCCATTTCGAAAGTTGGCAGATTCCGAAATTTTTAAAAATGTATATATACATCCAGAATTAAAAGTTATTTGTTGGGATAATGATCTTGATTATGATCCTATAATCTTATATTACAAGGCTAATAAAATTCCGTTTCCTGAAGATTGGGGTGAGGTAGCATAATATATCTTTGCTTTTATAAATGTTCCCCTTATTTGTTGAATCGAAAATATATAAATAAAAACAGATTGGAATTTCATACTTCCCCATAAATAAAGTTGACAATCAAACATATACTATCCTATGAATATCTATTGATGTAAAAATTATTAGTAAACAGTTGATGGTAGCGGTTGTGACCACCCAAAGTAGAAAAAATATAGACAATGTCATTTCTTAGAATTTTGTTAGGGGGGATTGTAATTTTCCAGAACCAGATTAGTTATTTTTATAAAGGATTTAAAATGAAATGACAGCGATAAGAAATATAATTTTGGAGAGAGGCTATGAACATTAGATGTGGACTTATTGGCTTTGGTACTGTAGGCAGTGGTGTGTATACCCTGTTACAAAAACATAATGATGATATTTATAAAAAGACAGGCATTAATATTGAACTTGCTGGCATTTGTGATGTGAAAGATATTCAATCAAAGGTGGTTGTCCCTGTTACAAAAAAATGGGAAGATATTGTAAACGATACATCCATTGATGTTGTTATTGAGCTAATTGGAGGTATTGAACCTGCAAAGTCAATAATACTATCTGCACTCAAAGCTGGGAAGAGCGTAGTAACAGCAAATAAAAAGCTATTGGCTGAAAATGGTGATGATATATTTACTGCGTCACAGACAGCCAAAGGTGCACTTGCGTTTGAAGCAGCCATTGGAGGAGGGATTCCATGTGTTGCAGCACTACGCAATGGCCTTGTTGGCAATGCCATACAATCTGTTGTGGGAATCCTTAATGGTACCACCAATTATATCTTAACAAGGATGGCCGAGGATGGCATGTCTTTTGATGAGGCGCTGAAGTTGGCACAAGAAAAAGGCTATGCTGAGGCTGACCCAACCTTTGATATTGAGGGCTATGATGCAGCACACAAGACTGCGTTATTATCAATGCTAGCATATAATGTTCGTGTTTCAATGCAGAATATTTATATAGAAGGTATTACAAAAATTACAAGCCTTGATATTAAGTATGCGCATGAAATGGGCTACACCATCAAGCTTTTAGGTGTAAGCCGTATGGTGGATGATAAACTTGACATCCGTCTGCAACCGGTGATGATTCCTTTTACACATCCGCTTGCCTCGGTGCGCAATGAATTTAATGCTGTTATGTATTATGGCGATATGACAGGTGCAGTCACACTATACGGGAAAGGTGCAGGCAGCCTACCAACCGCATCAGCAGTGGTAAGCGATATTGTGTCCATTGCACAAAAGGCTGGTATAAAAGACAGCGTGTATATAGCAAAAGATGCACAGTATATTTCATCGGATGATCGCATGCTGCGCTATTATGTACGCTTGCATACTGAGGATAGGGCAGGCATTTTATCAAAGATTTCCGGTGTATTTGCTTCATACAATATCAGTATTGCTTCTGTTATTCAGAAGGAGGTTAATGCACCGTATGTTCCGCTTGTTATTACAACACACGCAGCCCAAGAAGCTGCAATGCAAAAAGCAAAACATGAGATTGAACAATTTAATTTTATAAGCGGTAAGGTAATGGTCATACCCATTGAAGATTTTAATAATTCAGGTGAATGATTATGAGCGATAGTAACTATAAAGCAGTCTTCCGGTGTATTGCTGGCTGCAAAGAAGAATATCCCTTAGATGAGATTGTGTACAGATGCAAAAAGTGTGGCGAACTTTTAGAAGTGCATCACGACATGGACCGATTACAGGAACTATCGCCCAAACAATGGCGAGAGCTTTTTGATAGCCGTGTAGGTACCACGAAGTGGCCGTATGGCAGCGGCGTGTGGAGCAAAAAGGAGTGGGTGTGCCCAGAGGTTGATAATGAAAACATTGTTTCAATGTTTGAAGGCAATACAAATTTATTCTGGGCAAGGCGTTTTGGCGCAATGATTGGTATGGAAGACCTGTGGGTAAAGATGTGCGGCAACAGCCATACCGGTTCATTCAAGGATTTGGGAATGACGGTGCTTGTGTCAATGGTTAATGAGATGATCAAGCGGGGCAAGCCCATCAAAGCAGTTGCATGTGCGTCAACGGGTGATACATCAGCCGCGTTGGCTGCGTACTGCGCGTATGCAGGCATTCCATCCATTGTGTTTTTGCCGCGCAATAAAATTTCCACCGCGCAGTTGGTGCAGCCCATGAGTAACGGATCCATTGTCATGTCGCTTGATACTAATTTTGATGGTTGCATGAAGATAGTGCAGGAGATAACAAAGGATAATAGCATCTATTTAGCAAACTCAATGAACTCACTGCGCATTGAAGGGCAAAAGTCAATTTCCATTGAGATTGTACAGCAGTTTGACTGGGAGGTGCCTGATGTTATTATTATTCCTGGTGGGAATCTGGGAAATGTTTCAGCGCTGGGCAATGGCTTTGAAATGATGCTGCAGTTGGGGCTTATCAGCAAAAAACCGCGCATTGTGCTGGCACAGGCACAGAATGCAAATCCGTTGTATTTATCATACCTGAATGGCTTCAAGGAATTCAAGCCGGTAATACCGCACAAGACGTTAGCTTCAGCTATACAGATTGGTGATCCGGTTTCAGTGAAAAAGGCAATACGGGCATTGCAGAAGTTTGATGGCATTGTGGAGCAGGCATCTGAGGAAGAACTTGCAAATGCAGCAGCACTTGCAGACAGAACAGGGATGTATAGCTGCCCCCATACGGGCGTTGCGCTAGCAGTACTGCTTAAGCTTGTTGAAAAACAGGTCATTTCAAAAAAGGACAAAACTGTGGTTATATCAACAGCCCATGGATTAAAATTCAGTGAGTTTAAGGTTGGTTACCACGAAGGCACGCTTGAAGGTGTAAAGTGTAAATATGCAAACAAGCCAATTGAGCTTGAAGCTAATCCTGATGTTGTTCGCGAGGTGTTATTGAAAGAGCTGGACAGGAGAAGCAAATTAGAGTATTAAACATACATATAGGATAGTAACCATGAAAATAACACAGCATGTGTATCAGGTAGGGGGATCCAATCTAACGCATCCTTCCGATGCGGCTATCTATTGCATTACTGATGGCAAGGTTAGTGCACTGATAGATGCTGGCACTGGAGACGGGCATGACAGGCTTTTAAAAAATCTGGAACGAGAACAGATTACATCTTCATCAATCAAATACTTATTCTTAACGCATTGCCACTTTGACCATGTTGGTGGCGCTCATAAAGTGCGGGGGACATTTAATTGTAAGGTGATAGCTCATCAGCTTGATGCGCTTTATATTGAAACGGGCGATCAGTTTGTTACCGCTGCAAGCTGGTATGGCAGCTTTTTAACACCGTGCACGGTTGACATCAAGGCAACTGAAAAGGAAAGAAAATTTGAAATAGGCTCACTTATAGTAACAATGTATCATATTCCCGGACATTCGCCAGGTTCAGTAGCTTTGACGGTGGAATCAGAAGGCAAGTTGGTGCTCTTTGGGCAGGATGTGCATGGTCCTTTAAATGATACGCTCAAGTCAAACAGAGATGACTACATACAATCGTTGGAGTTTTTACTATCGCTTGATGCTGATATTTTGTGTGAAGGCCATTTTGGTGTTTACTATGGCAAAGAGGAAGTGAAGGATTTCATTGAATCATTTTTATAATTGTTCGCAATAAAAAAAGCAAAGGAGGTTTTAAAACCTCCTTTGCGATAGTTACTGTGTAGTAACATATATTTACTCTAACAGTGCACCGGTAAAGACATCTCTGCTTGCCTTAATAACAGCAGTTTCATTGAATAGCAATGCGTCAATACGGCCAAAGAATTTAGGAAATTCAGCACCTAAATAAAACTGTGATGACAATACCCTACCTGAATAGTAAGCAGCTTCTTCATTATCAGCAAGGAATTTATCCCGATCTTCACCTTTTTTGTCGCCAACTAACTCTTTCATCTTGGGGATAGTTAACGTCAGTGACCACAAATGTAACCACGCTAATGTTAACATAAACATTGCCTGTTGTAGTGGCGTACAAGCTGCAAAGATGTGCAAAAATTTCCCTGCTGCCATCTGGTCTTTGAGCATGGTGATGACTTCATCAAGCTTCTGAATCCCTTTTTCAACCAGCTCAATGTATTTATCTTCCACAACACCTTTAGCTTTGGCAATGGTTTCAGCCATGCGTTTTTTCATGATATTGTAGTTATACTGCTCAGGATTCATCAAGATTTTGCGCATGGTTAAGTCCATGGATTGAATACCGTTGGTACCTTCATAAATCTGGGTGATCTTGGCATCGCGCATGTACTGTTCAACGGGGTAGTCAGCAGTGTAGCCGTAACCACCGTAGACCTGAATAGCTTCGGAGGTAACCAATACAGAAGTATCAGTGCAACCAGCTTTTGCAATGGGGATGAGTATCTCTACCATGCCCTGAGCTTCCTTTTTTGCATCGCCATCCAGTACTTCAATCAGGGTGGCATTATGTGCCAGATAGTAGTTAAGCATACGCATGCCTTCTACGTAGCCTTTCATCCACAGGAGCATGCGTTTAACATCAGGATGCTCAATAATAGCAACCTTTGGTGCTTCAGGATTGAGCATCTGGGTTACATGGACACCCTGAATACGATTGCGTGCGTATGTGACTGCATGCATGTAAGCGGTGGTTGAAAGTGCTAATCCCTGGCATGCAACTCCAAGCCGTGCTTCGTTCATCATATGGAACATGATCTTCATTCCCTGCCGTGGCTGCCCTAAAAGATGTCCAATGCATTTGCCATTATCGCCAAAATTCAAAGTACATGTTGCCGAACCATGAATACCCATCTTGTGTTCAATACCAGAACACACAACATCGTTAAACTCACCTAAGCTGCCATCAGGGTTCACTCTGTACTTTGGTACAATAAATATAGAAATTCCCTTTGTTCCGGGTGGGTCACCTTCTATGCGTGCAAGTACAGGGTGAACAATATTTTCATAAAAGTCATTATCACCTGAGGTTATGAAAATCTTCTGACCCTGAATAAGGTAGGTTCCATCAGGCTGAGGTATTGCCTTTGTCTTTAAGTTCCCTACATCAGAGCCGGCTTCAGGTTCTGTTAAACACATGGTGCCACCCCATTGCCCGGTAAGCATTTTTTCTAAGTATAATTTTTTTTGTTCTTCAGTACCAAAGTTTTTTATAAGTGCTGCTGCTCCGTGTGACAATCCGGGGTATGTAGTAAACGATAAACTGGCTGAGGTAAAAATTTCACTGCAAGCCATTGCAATTGCGCCAGGCATACCCATGCCACCAATTTCAGGATCTTCAATCATTCCAACAAAGCCAGCTTCATTATATTTCCTTAAAGCTTTCTTGTAGCCTTCAGGAATCATTACCTTTTTGGTATCAGGGTCGTATTTAACTCCAGTTTTATCGGCCTCTTTGTTGACAGAATACACTTCTTCAACTGCCATCTTTAATGCCAGATCAATGGTAGCCTCGTACATATCTTTGTCCTGATCACCAAACTTTGGGAACTTTTTTAAATCATCAATTTTTAATAGTTCAAACAAAACAAACTGGACATCACGTTGATCTACAAGTGGGTTACGCATCATACCAAACCTCCGGTTATTCTTTATAAGATTGAATATGTAATGTAATAATGTAATAATGACATACATAAAATATGAAATCATGTTGTCAATAGTAATAATACTACAAGCTTAAAAATTTTTAATTCAAGAATGAAGTTAAAACGTTGGCTGCCTGATTGATTAAAAATTTTATTGTGGGATAAACTTTTTCATGTTATTAAAAACTGCATGGCGAATTGCTGCAGGTATACTTGCATATCCAACTTGTAATACTTCATCGCCATTGCTAAAGTCCATCAGGTTTTTGTAATAATTGTTGTATTCGGTATTACGGTGATAATATGATGTATCATTAATATCTTTTTGAAAAACTGTTCCTTTTACGCTGCTTCTGAATATATGGTTTTCACTATCAAAACAACTATCGTCCCTGATATATAATTTTCTTCTATACAATTGATTAATGGTTTCAGCAATAACTTTATGTTGTTTTGTATATGTGACCGTATGTGGTGATGGATAAACCTCTTCAAAGTGTAATGCAACATTAACAAGGCTTGATAATACTGTAGCACAGTTTGTAATCCACAATTTATCAAAATAAATAGCTTTTTGAATAATATACGATGTTATTGCCTTCTGCATTAATAGATGCGTTAGACCGTTGCTTCTATACTCAGGCCTTACTACTGTAAGCCCAAGATGTAAAATATTACCTATGGTTGGAATGTATAATTCAACTGTTGAAGCAAAACCTGCTAATGTGGTTTTATCCCATGCTAAAGCAATTATCTTATCACTCAGTTCTTCACGGGTTCCGGTCATGGCTTGGTAATCAGGTATGGGGTTAAAAGCTGTTACAGCAACGTCACGTATATCATGTACAAGATTGCGAATTTCAAAATCTGTAAAGTATAATCCTGGTTTATGAAGAATCTGATAGCGAAAGGAAATTTTTTTCCGTATCCTGATATCTCTATCTTTGATAATTCTTCTTCTTTGTGATAATGGTTTAGCTTTGACATTTTCAAATTTAAATATTTTAGGTATTTGTAATCGGATTTGTTGGTTCATAGGGTTCCTCCAATTGCTTCATAAATTAATATTTTATTTTTGCTATTTAATGTATCTTCAATCCACTTCCTTGATGAAAGCATCGTTGTTTGTGGTGTTTTATTGGTAATTATAGGTCCAAATGAAATAGTGGCTTTTACAGTTTTTTTCCCAAATGTTTGCAAGAAATGACGGATAAATGTATCGTTACCAACCCATGCATCATTTTTATCATCGTATTCAATTGCCACAGGCACTACTGGAATGTTGTTGTAAGCAGCTAACTCAAATGCTCCTGGCCTAAATTCAAGGATTCCTGGCCCTGCATAAGAAGTGCCTTCGGGGAATACAATAACAGATATTCCCTGTTTCAGTGTTTGGGATATCGTATTACGAGATTTTTTCCTGCTATCGGAATTGTTGCGGTCAACAAAAATTACTTTGGCTAATTTTGCGGCAAGACCTAATATTGGCCAATTAGCCAATTCCTTTTTGGCTAAAAATGTACAGGGAAAGTATTGGCCTGCTACTGCAACATCAATATATGAACGGTGATTGCTAACAAAGAGCACCCCCTGAGATGGGATCTTACCATTCATTTCAACAGTAATATTAAGGTTTTTAACTAAAGACCTGCACCATGCCATGGTGCTATTAGCTGCATGATGATTGCTGAATCCCTGTATAATTCCTACCATAATGAAACGTATTATATGAACTACAGTAATAGCAAATAAAAGAAACATTTTTTTAATTGCTGTTAAAAGACTCGTGTTGTGCATATCGTTACATATTTCCTGATAGTATTGAATTGTCAGTATCTTATTAAATTATAATTATTGTATTCATGAGTCATGATAAACATGAAGACAATATCTACCCAGCAATTACTTGAAACAGTATAAAGAATTGATAAAGGTATAGTGAGTATTATATAAAAAGTGTGGCGATATTTATATATATTCATTCATAAATAAGAAAAAAGGAGATGACGGCGCACCTCCTTTTTTATCAAATATATAAAAAAAAGAATATTTACTCTAACAGTGCACCGGTAAAGACATCTCTGCTTGCCTTAATAACAGCAGTTTCATTGAATAGCAATGCGTCAATACGGCCAAAGAATTTAGGAAATTCAGCACCTAAATAAAACTGTGA
>Ga0209381_1003376_pt1 | contig 16745 bp, 6 predicted proteins | sample DewCreD2012metaG_FD_184111 | JGI IMG/M metagenome (GOLD analysis project Ga0209381, IMG submission 184111) | Hot spring sediment bacterial and archeal communities from British Columbia, Canada, to study Microbial Dark Matter (Phase II) - Dewar... ...
CCGTGATGAACGATGTGAATTTTAAGGCATTAAAGAGGGGCAGGAGGAGATTTTATTAATACAAGAAAAGTAAAGCAAAAAAATTTACTTTATATTTTATAAAAACCTGCTATCACTGAGGGGTTACAAACGGTAGTGTAAAATATTGTGTGGACTTTTTTAAATCTTCAAATCTACCGAATTTTCTAATTTACTGATTGCCTAATTGCCTGATTTTTTAATCTCTTAAATCCTGAAAATCTAGCATTCTTGCAAATCAGGCAATTAGATACATTTCACTTTTCACATCTTATCTCATTATCACCATTTCTTCTGCTTTTGAACGAACCTTCATACCATTTTGATTCTCAAAAATTATGTAATAATAATAAATCCCATTTGACATATTTTTGAAATATTTAGTATTTATTTTTGCAGTATTAATACCGGCAATATAATTATCTAATAAATTAATTTCTTTTACTTTTCTAAAGGATGTTGTAAAAATTACCATTTTTATTTTTGAAAAATTTTGTGTAGAAATAAATTTTATATTTATTTCTTTTGAATATCCCGGATTAACAGGATTTGGATATATAATAATATCTGTTATATCAAACTCTCCTGTTGTAGGTCCTGCTGTTGGCGTATAAGTAAAAATCATTGTAGTTGTCTGCGTTATTGATGGTGTTATTGTGTCTGTCATAGTGTATGTATATGTAGGTGTATCAGTAAACGAATTCGTAATTGTAAATGTTGGTGAAGGAGTAAATGTATTTGTAAATGTCAATGTCGTAGTATAAGTATCAGAAATTGTATGAGTAGGTGTAATAGTATATGTCTGCGTAATTGTAAGCGTCAATGTTACAGTTGATGTTTCTGTTATTGTTGGAGTATCAGTAAATGTAGTTGTATAAGTTCGTGTAAATGTTAGCGTAAACGTTGTTGTGGAAGTCGGAGTAGGTGTAAATGTAAATGTAAAAGTAAATGTAGGAGTAGATGTCCGCGTAAATGTATGTGTGGATGTTTCTGTTATTGTTCTGGTATTCGTAAATGATGGTGTTGCTGTATTTGTCAGAGTATAAGTACGGGTAAATGTTTGCGTACTTGTTGCTGTTGCAGTATATGTGCTGGTTGGTGTAAATGTAAAAGTCATTGTTTCTGTCATTGTCATAGTATTTGTTTCTGTTATTGTGGGAGTATTTGTGCAGGTTGATGTCCTTGTTTGTGAAAAAGTTCGTGTTGGAACAAGTGTCCTTGTATTTGATGGAGTAATTGAAGGTGTATTTGTTTCTGTCTCTGTTATTGTTGGCGTATGACTGCTTGTTGTTGTTTGTGTTTCTGTATTCGTATAACTTGGAACTGCTAATGTCTCTGTTATTGTTGGTGTTGACGTGGTTGTTGAAGGTGTCCATGTTATTGTCTCTGTTATTGTCGGTGTCTCACTCGCTGTCCACGATACATCTATTGTTCCTGTTGCTGTAAATGTTGCTGAAGGTATTAAAGTTGTTGTTTCTGTTATTGTTGGTGTTGACGTGGCTGTTGGCGGTGTCCCTGTTATTGTCTCTGTTATTGTCGGTGTTTCACTTGCTGTCCACATCACATCTATTGTCCCTGTTGCTGTAAATGTTGCTGAAGGTATTAATATTGTTGTTTCTGTTATTGTTGGCGTTGACGTGGCTGTTGAAGGTGTCCCTGTTATTGTCTGCGTTATTGTTGGTGTTTCACTTGCTGTCCATAATACATCTATTGTCCCTGTTGCTGTAAATGTTGCTGAAGGTATTAATATTGTTGTTTCTGTTATTGTTGGCGTTGACGTGGCTGTTGGCGGTGTCCCTGTTATTGTCTCTGTTATTGTCGGTGTTTCACTTGCTGTCCACGATACATCTATTGTTCCTGTTGCTGTAAATGTTGCTGAAGGTATTAATATTGCTGTTTCTGTCGATGTTGCTGAAAGCGTCATTGTCAGGGTTTCTGTTTCTGTATAAGTTATTGTTTCAGAATATGTCAATGTTGGAGTTATTGTCATTGTTGGTGTATTTCCTGTTATTTCTATATCATCCACATACCAACCACGATGGTCATTGTCATAATCGTCTACTGAATCAAATTCAAATCTAAACATAACATCCTGGCCTGCATAATCACTCATATCAATAACAACCTTATACCATTGATTTTCTATTCCATAAAGTTTTCGTAAAAGTGTCCAGCTGTCTCCTGCATTTGTGGAAACATACACATTTCTTACATCCCAATCAGTGGAATTCTCTGTTTCTTCCCAGCTCATAAATGACAGGAACATATTCTGTGGAAGATTGTAATAAATCTGAGTTATTAAATTTCCATAAGTTCTTGCACCTGTATTATAAGTAAGAGTTGCATCTATGCCATAATACCAGCAATAAGGACTTGCAGAATTATTTCCCTCTGGCACAGAACTATCAGAAACAAGATGCCACAATCCAACAACTACTTCTGTGGGTGTGATTGTTGCGGTAGATGTAAAAGTAAACGAAGGAGTAAATGTCTGTGTATTCGTAAAAGTTAATGTTGCTGTTTGTGTTTCTGTTCCTGTATGTGTTTTTGTCACTGTTAAAGTCAATGTGCGCGTCTGCGTTGGTGTTTGCGTATTTGTTGGCGTGTTTGTTTGTGTTCTTGTTAATGTATTCGTTCTTGTGGAAGTTACTGTTCTTGTATTTGTCGGTGTAGGTGAAATAATGCGTATATCATCAACATACCAGCCGCGATAATTATTTCCAACTGAATCAACAGAGTCAAACATAAATCTTATAATCACATTCTGTCCTGCATAAGTTGATAAATCAATTGAAACAATATACCAGACATTTTCAGTTCCAAACAAATCCCTAAGCAAAGTCCAGCTTGCACCACCATTGTTTGAAATCTGAACCTGCCTTAAATCATAATTGGGAAAATTCTCTGTTTGTTCCCATGATAAAAATGATAAAACAGAACCAGGTGCAAGATTATAAAAAACAGGGCTTGTAAGATAACCGAATGTGCGTGCTCCTGTATCATAATTTCTGACACCATCTATACCATAATACCAGCAATAAGGGCTGGTTGATGGATTTCCTGATGGCGACTCACCATCCGGGACCTGATGCCACAGTCCGCCTGCTGTCCATAAAATCGCTGTTGGTGTTATAGTTGCAGTTCGTGTTACTGTGCTTGTTGGTGTATTTGTATAAGTTGGCGTTGCTGTAACATAAGGAGAATTCGTATGTGTCTGTGTTATTGTGCCTGTCTCAGTAATTGTTGGCGTTGGTGTTCGTGTTTGTGTTTGTGTTAAAGTTGGTGTTTGTGTTCTGGTTGAAGTAAATGTATTTGTAATTGTGTATGTATCTGTTATTGTAGGTGTCATACGTATATAATTAAACCCATCAATATAACCGCAATCACTCCCTGCAGAACCAGAACCATCCTTTACATACATCCATCTTATTAAATGCTGTCCATCTCCTAAATTTACTGTCTTTAATGTCCAATCAATTTCTCCTGATATGGAATCATCTATAAAACCATCTACATACAATCTTAAATAATCACTGTTGGGCTGGGATGAAACCTTCCAGTAAAAACTCAAACTTCCCGGTCCTGTGACAAGTGTTTCAACATAAGTGTATTGTCCATCTGAAATCACACCGCTTTTTCCTGCATCACCATCAATTAAATAAACTTCTTTCTGTCCAGACCATAGATTTGCACCATAAAACACAAACACAGTATCAGGACTATCAACTGCTTCTGCAAAACTTATTGTTGGTGTGCCTGTCGGTGTTGGTGTTTGCGTGTTTGTATGGGTGAAATATGGTGTCGGTGTTGCTGTCATAAAAACAAAACTAATATTATCAAGCCATGCCCTGTCAAATCCGGCAGAGTTGGAACCATCCTTTGCATATTCCCATTTCAAAGTATGAATCCCTGCTGAAATTTCATAAACATACTGCTGCCACGAAACTTCACCGCTGATCTGTGTTATTTTTACCTTATCAACATAAAAAGCAAAAATATCAGAATTTAATTCGCTTGATACCTTCCAGTAAAAACTAATCTGGCCCGGTCCCATTATTTCTGTTTCTATGTATGTCTGCATATTATTTCCAATTAATCCGCTCTGTGCAGAGTCACCACCAAAACTTGTAGCATCATACTCACCTGTCCATAAACTGTTACCATAAGTTGTAAAGTTAAGTGCAAAATTATCAAGTGCCTCATTTAAACTAATAGTTGATGTATTCGTAGGAGTTAAAGTAGCATACTGGGTTGCTGTAAATGTGTTTGTTATTGTATACGTCGGGGTTGCTGTTACAAAACTTGTTCTTGTTGCGGTTGCTGTTGAAATCACAGTTACAAAAAGCATTAACTGATAACTGTCAATTGTTGAAACATTTGTATATGGATTGTATGCTCCTTCCACCCTTGCATAATATGTTCCGGGATTAAGTGTTACTGATATCATTGACCACAGATAACCACCACTGTTATCATCAGTTGCAAAGGCAGTTCCACTCTGAGTTCCGGATGCAGTGTATAAACGCAACACAGTATTTCCAGAAGTTCCATTGCCGGATGTCTGCACCACAACAACTGACTGGTTTGTAATTGTAAATTTTACCCAGTCATAATCTCCTGCCGGCATTATTGAATGCGTCTGCGGAATTCCATTGTAAATTTCTTTTGCATTCAAATAATCATTATCATATTCATATATGTCGCCTGTAACCGTATTTGTTGGTGTTACTGTGAAAGTTGGTGTCACTGTTGGAGTCCACGTCGAAAGATTTAAAGTAATAAAATACTCACCAACTATGGCATCCTGTCCGTATTCCTGAACTTTTACATAATAAGTTCCCGCGGGAAGCACACGCGTTATGCTTGCAAACCTGGCAGAACCACCATCAGAAGCAACAGGCGCAACAGGCACACCGGCTGCATCATAAAGCCACAGCGCTATCTCACCCGAAGAACCAGAAGTAATAATGTTTGCAGTTAACTGCTCTCCAATAGTAAATTTAACCCAGTCAGTATCATTATTAATATGAATACTGTGCTGCTGCACCATTCCGTCATATATCCAGTTTGCTGATGTCCAGTCATCGTCATATTCATATGCATCACCAACAACAGGTGTTGGGGTCACAGTTGGTGTTACCGGTATAATATTCAAATGTAAATCATACTGCGCTATTGTCTGGTCTACTCCCTTTTCATTTATCTTTACATAATAAATCCCGGGTGTTAATTGTTTTGTAATTGATGAGAAAAGACCAACTCCGCTGTTATCATCATACGCAATAAATGTTCCTGGCACACCCAAAGAATCATAAAGATATATTTCAGTATCATCATATCCGCCGGATGTCCAGATATTTACAATTGCATCAGAATTAACTGTAAATTTTACCCAGTCAATATCTGATATAGTATAGATACTGTGTGTCTGTGTTGCACCCGATGTTATTTCCTTTGCATTCGGGAATGTGTCATCATATTCGTAAATATCTCCTATAACAGGTGTCACAGTAAAAGTCGGTGTTATTTCATTTATAACAACTTTCAGAAAATAAGAAGGAATTAATGCATTTTGTCCGTTTTCTATGACACGCACATAGTAAGTGCCAGGGGATAAATTAACTGTTAATTTTGAGAAATACCCAAGTCCGCTGTCATTATCCATTGCAATATATGTATCCGGAACACCTGATGAATCATAAAGATAAATAGCCGTATCGCCTGATTGCCCGTATGTCTCTATATCCACAACAGAATTATTTGTAACAGTAAAATAAACCCAGTCAACATCAAAAGACAGATGTATTGAATGTTCCTGGACAGAATTACTTAAAATCTGTTTTGCCTGATTATACGTATTATCAACTTCATAAATATCAGGTCCTGCCGGAGTTGGTGTTGCAGTCGGCGTTGCAGGATTTATGGTTAAATCAATATTATAAGAACCTATGACCTGATTCATTCCATTTTCAATTATGCGGACATAATATGTGCCGGGTGTAAGATTTGCAGTTATGGATGAAAAGAAATTAAATCCACCAATATCATTATTCATATATATATAAGTATTCGGCACTCCCGTGGAATTATAAAGATACATTATAGTATCGCCTGTTTCACCGCTTAATGTGATATTTACTATTGAATTGGTTGTAACATCAAATTTTACCCAGTCAGTATCATTTGCCGGGAATATGCTATGTATCTGTGTTAAACCCGGATAAATATATTTTGCAGATGTCCAGGTGTTATCATTTTCATAACTATCAGGTCCTAAAACAGTCAAAGAAACAAAATACTCGGGTATAATATTATTATTTCCATAGTCCTGTATTTTTACATAATAAGTTCCGGGTCCAAGTGTTGTCTGTATTTTTGAACATGCACCAACACCGGAGTCGTCATCATAATAAAGGTGAGTTGTCGGCACTCCTGCTGCATCATAAAGCCACATCTCAGTATCCACAGAATCACCTGATGTTTCAACCGTGACTAATGAAGTTGTAACAAGTGTAAATTTAATCCAGTCAACATCTCCGACATCAACTATGTTATGTCTCTGCACTTCCCATGGAGCAATTACTTTTGCATAATCATAAGTATCATCGTATTCATAAATGTCTTTGGGAATTGGCGTTGGTGTTATTGTTGATGTCATTGTTATTGTGGCAGATGCTGTTAATGTTCTTGTAACAGTATGCGATAGATAAGGCGTATGTGTCCTTGTAATTGTGCAGGTTTCTGTAAATGTATATGTATGAGTTTGTGTAACTGTGTATGTATGCGTATCTGTTTCTGTGTATGTTGGTGTTGGAGTTAAATATTCTGTTTCAGTCGGTGTTGCTGTATCTGTATTCACAAGTGTCATAGTTATTGTATACGTCTCTGTCGGTGTGTATGTCTGTGTTATCGTGAGTGTAAAAGATGGTGTTATTGTCTGTGTCGGTGTATGTGTTATTGTCGGTGTAATTGTTTCTGTAACTGTGTCAGTTGCGGTTTCTGTAACTGTTGGTGTAATTGTATCAGTTATGGTTTGTGTGTATGTAGGTGTTATTGTTTTTGTTATTGTAAAAGTAAAGGTCAGAGTAAAAGTTTTTGTAATTGTGTTTGTTGCTGTTGGTGTATGCGTTGGAGTAACAGTTGGTGTTGGAGGGAAATTTATAAATATTGCATCGCTTATACCATTTATAGCAGAATCAACCGTGTCTGTTACTGAAATATAATGAATTCCATAAGTGTTAAATGTTACAGGAAATACTTTTATGCCGAAATCAGCAAGCGTAAAAGTGTAATTGGGCGGTAGAACAGCAGCCCCATCTGTTGAACCAAATTTTATATTTCCTGTATAATCAGAAACAGTGTTTCCATAAGTATCTTTTGCTCTCACAGTTATGAAAATCGGCATACCCATAAATCCATTTGCAGGTGCAATAACAGCAAAAGAAACAACCGGCTGTGTTATTATCTTTGCAGATTTTGAAACATCATCAGGATTTACCATAGAGGCAGTTATTATATGCTCTATGTTTGATATCAAAGAAAGAGTTAACACAGTTGTTGCCTTTCCACTTACATTGGTATAAGTATCTGTTGGAAAAACAGAACCATTATTTGTAGTAAAATGAATTGCAACTCCGTTAAAATTTCTCGTATTTCCATTCTGGTCAACTATCTGTGCTTCGACTGTTATGGTTGAGCCGGCAGGAGCATAGGTTAAAGCTGTCGGTGAAACTCTTAAAAACAAGCCTTCTGTGACTGTCATTGTCGTATATGCAGGAGCATAAGGCGTTAAATTCAAATCTCTGCCCCACAAATAATAGGTCCCGGGATAATGAGATTTCACATTACAGGTTGCCTGTCCATTTGCATCAACTGTTAAAGTCAGGTCCTTATACCAGTTTATTCCGCCATCATAAGAAAATAAAACATTTGTGTTATTTGCATATATATGAACATTTTCATGGCCGGAACCGGCAGGGCAGTTATATCCATTATTATCCTTTGCATTAATAAAAAGTAAAACTATTTTATCTGCACCTGTTGATATTGGATTTGGTAAAAAAGCATATCTTGTTGCAGTGCCACCTGTTGTTGAAATAGTCACTGTTTTTCCAAGCACACCATCAGTATTTACAACACAATAGTTCATACTTCCCTGCGGGTCAGTGCTGACTGTAAATACAGTTGAAACCCGACCATTTGCATCTGTCATTCCATACAAAGGAGCAACATAAGCATTTTGCGTCCTTCCTGTTTGCACCATTGCAGTAAATGTTACCCATTTTCCTGCAATTGCATTTCCGTAAATATCAGTGACCAGAGCAGTTATAGTAACTGACTGTCCTGCAGGCACAGAATACCTGTCTGCCCATGCATCAAGTATTGCAGGTGTATTTGGTATTATTGTTGCGTATGCTTTTGCAGAAACTGTTATTCCTGACGGTTGTGCTGTTATTGTTATGTTATTTGCGACTTTTGTGTCTCTGAAATATAAATAGCCGGTGCCATTATTTAAACCTGTGTTAAATGTAGAATACCAGTTTACCGAGTCAGATGAAAATTGCATTGTGTTAGAGGAAGAACTCAAAAACACATTTGTATTTGAAAAAGTATTATTGCCATACATATCTTTTGCCTGCAAAGTTATTCTGCATGCATCACCTGCTCTTGTTATACTATTTTGCGGTTGTATTGTTACATAAGAAACAGGTGCGTCATTTATATATAATATTGAATTATCCGGAAGTAATGAAGCCGCGGATGCACTAACTGTTGCTGTATTTGCAGTTGCATCTTTTACAAGCACGCTTTTTAAAGTAGTGCCGGCGAAACTCACATAATTATACCAGTTTGCTCCATTGTCTGTTGAAAATAACATTGACTGTGAACTTGAAGTAAGTGTTATCATTTTCGGGTCAGATACAAAATTTCCATACTGGTCTGTTATTTTAACATTGAGTGTACCATTTACTCCTGTCTGTAAAGATAAATAATCAGGAGATATGTCCACTTTTGCCGCAGATCCTGCAATAAAATTTACAGTTACAATTTTTTCAAAATGTCCAAAATAAAGTTTTATATTTGCAGGTCCTGCTTTTGTTGATTTTATACGAGCATACGCATTGCCATTCCAGTCAGTAATTGCATAAGTATTTAAACTCACTGTTACCGGCTCTATTATGTCTTCGGCTCTTTCTGATTTAAAATCAATAAGTGCGTATGCAACTTTTGTATTTGAGCCAACAGGTGGCGTCCACACATACGCAGTTATAGTGGCACACTGCACACCATCTGCAACAATCGGATTTGCAGGAGTAACCCATGCTTTCCAGCCATCTATTACCCATATATAATTATCCAGCGGATATGTTGTTGTTGTTTTCCAACTTGTTTGATATGTCTGCTGATTGTTGGGAATATAGTTCATTACAATGTATGGCTCTGCACCGACTTTCATCGTATATGTATTTGAAAAAACATCCCATATAATCGTGCCACTTGAATTTGTAAAAACTATGTTATCAAAAAACGCATTAAATGTGCCAGGGTTATTGGAAGGAGCACCATTATATCCTATGTTGCCTGTGTCCTGAGACAAAAATCCATCGGCATAATAACCTGTTGGCGCAAGCATACTCACATCAAATTTTCTATGATACCATTTTCCTTTTGCATAAGCAGAAATATCCATAGACGGATGAACGCGGATTCCATTCTGGTCACGTATATAATTTTGCGTTGTCTGTGCAAAATCTCTCATTGTGTTATTACCCGGCGCCGGATAAACACCATTTTGAAATTCTGTAGAGCAGTAGAAATTTGCGCTAATAGGTGGCACATAAACATCATATTCAAGATAATAATTTGAATTAAATGTAAAATTCCTGTCATCCATTCTTATATAACAGAATTCATAATGATTTGGTTGTGTAAGGTATGAGGTAAGCAAAAGAGGTCTGTTATATGAAGTTGCAGGAACTATCACATTTATGTTATTACTTGTTCCATTAACAGAAGGCGCTCCAACCTGCACAACAGTTATGGTCTGTATGCCTGCTGTCTGCATGGTTGCTTCAAAAACCCTGCTTCCATTATCAGATAATACAAAATTGTAATCAGAAGGTAAAGTGGCAAGCGGGTCTGTTGATGTAAATGTAACCAGCCCTGTGTAATTATCTATGGTATTGTTATATGCATCCTTTGCTGTTACATAAAAATTAAATGCAACATTCGCATTAACTGTTGCCGGAGCAACAACCTGAAATCTCACAACAGGACCGGCATGGACATTTATATCATTACTCGTCCCATTTATAAATGTATTTACTATATCTGTTGCAGTTATTGTTTGTATGCCTTTTGTTTTTAAAACCACAGGCAGTATTTTTGTCCCTGCATCAGATAATAAAAATTGCGTGTCAGAAGGCAGTTCATCACCCGGCTGTGCCTGCGGGTCTGTTGATGAAAACCTTGCTGTGCCTGTATAATCAGTTACTATATTATTGTACTGGTCTTTTGCTGTAACTGTTATATAAAAAACTTCACCTGCCATCACTGATGACGGAGCCAGAATCGTAAATGAAATAGCAGGAGCAGGCAGTACAAGCACACTGGCAGAGCCGGTAACATAGGTTAAAATAACATCATTCACATTTATTGCTGTCATACCTGCGATATAGAATGTAACCTTAAAAATATGCGAGCCGCAGTATGATAATTCATATTTGTGATCAGATGGCAACTGATACAAAAGTGCATCAGTTGTAAAATGCACTGTGCCTTCGTAATCTTCTACTATTTCTTCATCCTTTGTCTTTGCAGTCACAGTTATGAAAAACGCATCTCCTGCACGAACCGATGCTGGCGCATCTATGTCAAAGTGGTCTATTGCTTTTGTTGGTGTATAGGTTGGAGTTATTGTATAAGTTCCGGTCATTGTTAATGTAGGTGTCGGTGTGTGTGTTGTTGTTGCGGTCAGTGTAAATGTGCGCGTGTATGTGTGCGTCACTGTTTCAGTAATTGTCGGCGTCCCTGTTGGTGTATTTGTCAATGTTAGTGTGTTTGTAAGAGTTATTGTTTGTGTTATACTAAAAGTCGCTGTAAAAGTTTGCGTAAAAGTACGCGTAATTGTCATTGTGCGTGTTGGTGTAAATGTTCTGGAATTTGTAACTGTAAAGGTTTCTGTGAAAGTCGGGGTGTTCGTAGGCGTATATGTAAAGGTATGCGTCATTGTCACTGTCGGCGTTGCAAGAATTATATATATATCATTTGACTGTGTCTCAGGCACTCCATTTGCAGAGCCATAAGCAGTATTTGGAATTTCGCCATCAAATGGAGCAATAATCTTTGCAGAAAAACAAATCTCATAGGTTGTTCTTCTGTCAATTTCAGGAATTGTCCAGACAATTTCATTATCATTAACAACACCACCATTTAAACTTTCTGGTATAGGCATAAGTTGCGGTGGCAGCGGGTCTCTTATTACAACATTATTCATTTTTGCAATTGCTTCCCCGAGTATCTGTAAAAAAATATTCCAGTTTTCTGCAGGTGTGTTGTAATCAAGCCATATACCACCGGCAAGTGGTGGAAGAAAAATAGGATTGCATTTTCCCGGCTCATCATAACCATAAACAGATGGATTATAAGTTATTGCGTGAATAATAACACCGCGGGAAAAAAGGTCAGTTGCTGTGCCGTATAACGAAAGTGGGTCTCCACCTGCTTCTGCACAGGGTATTCCTTCATCCGTTATAAGTATCATTGTTCTTGAAGCATCCTGACGCCATGGGAAATTATAATATGCTTCGTATAAAGCTTCTAACGACTGTTCAATACCACCTGCACAGGGCACAGCTGCAAGCCAGTTCTTAAATTTTTCATCTGTATCAGCAAAGCCATAACTGTCATACATACCATCAACATAAGTTAAAAGCCCTAATCTGTAATCAATTGCTCTGCCTGATAACTGTTCTGTAAAATACTGCAGATTTGCCCTTATATTTTCTATTCCCCAGCACATTGAACCACTTCTGTCTATAACCCACACAATATCTGCTTTTGGCAATACATATTGCGGATTTAAAGTTAAACAATAATTTATTGTTTCACCCACGTCAACAACATATTTATCAGCGCTTTTTACTATGGTTAAAACCCCTGCGTAAATACTGGAAAATATAGAAAAAACCAATAAAAAAAACAAATTTTGTAGTATTCTGTAAATTATTTTTGTATCCCTTGTTAACATTATACCTGCTTTCTTGCTTTTCCCTATAAAATCAATCTCCTTTCTTTATTATTATATTATACAAGACAAAACAAAAAAAAACAACATCTGAAGAATAGGGGTAATGTAAAATATTGTGTGGACTTTTTTAAATCTTCAAATCTTAAATAAAAAAGGAAAGCATATGGTGATTTTTGAGGAAAATTACGGGTGGTTTGTAATGTTGTCTATCTTACGCTATCCCAATTTTATCTCACCTCTTCATCTTATCAAAGGGTTGTTGCGTAAGCCACGCTTACATTTGACTGCAAATTTTTGCCTGGCTTCCCTCAACCGTCTTTTACGAAAAAATCAGCGGTATACCTGCTTCTTGATACTTATGGGTAATGGTGAGCCGCTGGGTAGAGGAAATTTTAATTATCAATTGCCATTTGCCGATTGCCGTTTTCGGGCGACCACACAGGGTCGCCCCTACCAATAATCTCAATTCTCGCTCTCGCTCTCTTGTCATTCCTGCACCTGAATAAATCAGGTGTAAACTCCAGCAGGAATCCAATTTTTTTTCAATCAACAATCGGCAATCAGCAATCAGCAATGTAGTTATTGAATCTTCCGAATTTTCTAATTTACTGATTGCCTAATTGCCTGATTTTTTAATCTTTTAAATCCTGCAAATCTGGCAATCTGGAAATCTTGCAAATTACCAATTTTATCTTTAAATCTGGAATCTTCAAATTTAAAAGCAATGTCTTTTAAATCGAAAAACGTAAATCGTAAATCGGAAATGTCTTTATTAAATCATAAATCTTACATCTTATATTTTTTCCCACTTTCCCACTTGACACAATACCCACATTTTTTGTATACTTGTATGTGAGAGAAGGTGTATTCAAAATGAAAAAAACATTGTCAAATAAACAAACGAAAAAATCTGTAATAGAGGTAAAAGAGGAATTCATGCCTTATGGGACAAAGACACTTGATTCAAAAGACAGGTTAACAATCGGGGCAAGGTTGAAAGCAATTATAGAAAAAAAAATGAAAGTAGAGGGTTTTATAGTTTATGTGGGGAAAAACGGCGATATTCTGCTGCGGCCAAGTGTATCTGTGCCCAGCAGAGAGGCGTGGATATACAAAAACCAGGAGGTAATAAATAGCGTCAGGAAAGGGTTGCAACAGGCAAGCGAAGGCAAACTGACCCGCGTGAATGACCTTGATTCATTAATTGAAAAATTATGAACTTTTACCTCAATTTTACACCTGAAGCAAAAGAAAAACTCTCAGAACTCAAAAAAAAGCCCTACCTTGAAAAAAGATTTAAAGCCGTGATAAAAGCACTTAAATACCTGCAGGCAAATCCCAGACATCCCGGGCTCCATACCCATGAATTCTCCTCGTTTAAGGGGCCGAAAGGAGAAAAAATTTTTGAGGCATATGCGGAGCAGAATACACCAGCTGCATACAGAATATTCTTTTATTATGGCCCACAAAAAAATGAAATAACAGTTGTCACAATAACTCCACACCCCTAAATGCAAAGAATTAGATTCAGCCAGATGTCGGGCGGACACATAGGTCCGCCCCTACATATAATCTCGCTCTCGCTCTCTTGCGTTTCTGTCATTCCTGCACCTGAATAAATCAGGTGTAAGATCCAGCAGGAATCCAGTTTTTCGTTTTTCCAATCCGCAATAAACAACCAGCAATCAGCAATGTATTTATCTCCCCCTCACCTTTATCCTCTCCCCGCTGGGTAGAGGAAATTTTTAATTTGAAATTGACGATTTTAGGCGACCACATAGGGTCGCCCCTACCAATAATCTCAATTCTCGCTCTCGCTCTCTTGTCATTCCTGCACCTGAATAAATCAGGTGTAAACTCCAGCAGGAATCCAATTTTTTTTCAATCGGCAATCAGCAATCAGCAATGTAGTTATTGAATCTTCCGAATTTTCTAATTTACTGATTGCCTAATTGCCTGATTTTTTAATCTCTTAAATCTAGCAAATCTGGCAATCTGAAAATCTTGCAAATTACTAATTTTATCTTTAAATCTGGAATCTTCAAATTTAAAAACAATGTCTTTTAAATCGAAAAACGTAAATCGAAAATCGTAAATTGTAAATGTCTTTATTAAATCGTAAATCATAAATCTTAAATCATACATTATATATTACACTACACTTTTCACATTTCACTTTTCACATTTTACATTCCACTCGCCTGCACGCATAACAATATACACATCTATGTTTACAGGAGTCATACATTCCTATGTCTTTGCTTTTAATACAACCACATTCTTTTCTCTGACCTGTATCTTTTAAATTCTTTTGATTTAAAAATTCCATTAAAACCTTATCATCACCAAATATTCTTTTCATTAATTCATCATCAATGCATTTATTATGAGTTATGTTATATTTAGAAAGGTCAATTTCTTCTGAACAGGTAGCAATTGCAAGTCCCCAGTTTTTATTTGAATTCTGCAATCCTTTTGCAATTTCATACATTTCCTGTTTATTTAATTCTCTGTAAAAATCTTTTCCATATTTTTTTAAGTTTCTCTGAACCTTTTTATATTTTTTTATATCCACAAAACCAATTATTAATTTTTCAGTCCATTTATAAATTCTATCCCCTATTTCTTTTATTCTTTTTAAAATTTCTTTAACATCCAGCGTTCCACCCAATAATACAGGATCAAAACGCCAGAGAACTTTTTCTTTACCAATTAATTTTGATAATTCAATAAATGTCTCTATTCTTTTCCGCAAAGGTGGAATACAAGGTTCTAACCCTTCTTTTTCATAATTATTCAAAGTTATTAAAAAATAATAATTGATTTTTTTCTCATCAAAATATTTTAATTTTTTAAAAATTGGCTCTGGATTTTTTGACCAGAAAACAATCACACGTGTATTTTTAAATGAAACATATATTTCCTTACCTGAAAATGGGTTTTTCCAATTTATATAACCTTTTTCAAAATTTTTAAAAAACCAGTCAGAATAAAATGCAGGTATATCTGTTGCTCTGCTTGCTGAAATTATTTCAGGACAAATTGCTTTTAATTTTTGGTTATTTATTATTATAAAATCATCTTTCCATTTTATAGACATTTTGAAAAAAATACCAGAAATTTTAATTATTAATCTTTATCCATGTATTCGTAGAAATCGTATTTCCTACCCCTAATTGTCCATAATCATTTTTGCCACTTACCCATAAACTGCCATCTGTTTTTAATATAATACTATGCTCTTTTCCAGCTGCAATTTTGCTCACATTTGTCATTGTCTGAGTCCAAGCATTTCTGTTATTATTATCTCCAAATCCAAGTTGTCCCTGCTCATTGCAGCCGGTTGCTAACAGGACTCCTGCATCTGTCAATGCCATGCTGTGCGATGACCCTGCTGCAATATCAACAATATTTGTTAAGACCTCTGTCCATATATTTATATCACCACTGCCCGTTCCCAATTGTCCATAATCATTTTTTCCGGCAACCAGTAATTTTCCATCGGTTTTTAAAACCAAACTATGGTATTCACCTGCAGCAACTTTGCTTACACCTGTTAAAATCTCCTGCCATTCATTTATTGAATAATTATCACCTTTTCCTAACTGTCCATAGTAATTATATCCTGTTGCAAGTAATACACCGCCTGGTCTTAAAACAAAACTGTGATAATCGCCTACAAATACATCAACAGCATCAGCCACATAAGTCAATGTCTGATACCATTGATTTCTGTCATTAAAATCTCCTGTTCCTAACTGACCTGCAACATTATATCCTGTTGCCCATAATGTTCCGTCATTTTTTAATACTATACTGTGACGATTGCCAGCAGCAACTTTACTGACATTGATAAGAACCTGCGTCCATGCTGTTCTTGTATTCAAATCTCCTGTTCCTAATTGACCATATCCATTATGCCCTGTTACAAGCAATGTTCCATCATTTTTTACAGCGAGTGTATGAAAACCACCACACTCTGCTTCTTTTATATCATCATTTGTCTGTATTAATTTGTTTCTGTCATAATTATCATTAAGTCCTAACTGCCCAAACCAGTTACTGCCTGCAATTAATAATTTTTTATCTTTTGTTAAAATCATAGTGTGATAATCACCTGCTGATATTTTTTCAATATTATTTGATAATGATACAGTATTTGTAAATGTTGGTGTCAGAGTAATTGTTGGTGTAATAGTTGTATCAGGAGAATTGGGATTTTTGCCTTTTTTTGTGCAGCAAAAGAAAATTAAAAAAACAATTGATATAATTATTAAAATCTTTTTCATAAATAACCTCCTGAATTTAATGATATAATTATACTATTAAATTAATCAAAAATCAATAAATGTAAACTGATGGTAATGTAAAATAAATTGTGTAAAAAAGATTGAAATAAAAAAAGGAAGGGTGTATTCTTCCTAATAGAAAAAAATGGGGGGTATACAGATGTATACCCAGCCATAAAAAACTGGTT
>Ga0209381_1003385_pt1 | contig 16697 bp, 9 predicted proteins | sample DewCreD2012metaG_FD_184111 | JGI IMG/M metagenome (GOLD analysis project Ga0209381, IMG submission 184111) | Hot spring sediment bacterial and archeal communities from British Columbia, Canada, to study Microbial Dark Matter (Phase II) - Dewar... ...
GGGTTCCTTTTTTTGTTATGTTGCTTTCTTTTGCTTGCTCAGAATAACCGGGCTCTGTTTGGCTGAACCTCCTCGTTCAGCCGGTTCAACCTCAACCAGCAGGGCTTAGCGAGGACGCTAAGCCCAACATTAATACACCGATGGCGTTTTAATTTTCAGAAAGGCTCAACCCGGAGTTTGAGCCCGACAATGTGACCTGCTACCGTTCGGCTGAATATCCTCGTTCAGCCGGTTCATGACTCTGAAAAGGGAGTTTTAAAGGGACATCCTTTTACTGAACCTTCTTATATTAAACTTACCCCTCTTACAAACCAGAATACAGGCTCATTAAATAAACTTATCTTTGAAATTCCTATATTTGTTCAAATCACAGAAATGTACCGCATCATAAATATTGATAAATCCGATATCAGACATCTGATAATACCGGAAGGAACGATATTTACTGATACTCTCCTCAGAATATATAATTATAACCTGCAGAATGAATTTTTTACTGATTCCCAGAAAAAGGATCCGATCACACTTATTGATTCACTGCTTGACCAGCTTGAAATAAGAATCGAAATTTTTGAGGAATCGCTTAAAAACATACCTGCCAAAGGCCCTTTTATTGCTGTAGCAAATCAACCCTTCAGAGGTATCGATTATATGATTCTTTATAAACTCATGGCATCAAAAAGGCCTGATTTTAAGCTTCTTGGTAATCGCATTCTTCTTGAAATTGAACCTTTGCGTGAAATAATTATACCTGTCAATACACTCGATAAAGCACCACCTTCAAAGCCATCAGTTACCGGGGTAAGAAATACCTTCCGGCATCTGCATGAAGGTCATTGTGTCGGATTTTTTCCTTCGGCCACCGATTCCGAACATTATTCAGCATCGGGTATAATAATTGACGGAATCTGGAATAAGACAGCCATAAAACTGATAAGGGCTGCAGGCGTTCCGGTTGTACCGGTATATTTTCACGGCACACTTTCCGGAATCAAATATGTCTTTTCCAGAATGAACCCTTTGAAGCATAAACCATTTATTCCTTCGGAGGTGATCCGAAAGAGAAACCGCGTGGTTCAGGTAAGAATAGGTAAGCCGCTGAGTGTAAATGAACAGGGTGATATTAAGAATATTGATCTTTTTGGCCGGTACCTTCGTGCAAGAGTATTTTCTCTTAGTACAACAGTAAAGACGGGTGAAAAAGTAAAGGTCAGGCTCAAAAGGATTAAAAAACCTGTACCGGTCATAGAAGCCGTGGATCAGGAAACCCTGAAGGATGAATATATCAGGATTAAGCCTGATTATGAGCTTTTTACATCGAAGAATTATTCATTGGTTTGTGCACCATCCTATGTTATTCCAAACATTGTCAGAGAGATCGGACGCCTCAGGGAGATCACTTTCAGGGAGATAGGCGAAGGCACAAATAAAAGTATCGATATTGACAAATACGATTTTTATTACCTGCACCTTATTTTATGGGATACTGAAGAAAACAGGATTGCAGGTGCCTACAGGCTTGGCCCCGGTGACGAAATTATTTCAAGGTTCGGAATAAAGGGCTTCTATATAAATTCGCTCTTCAAAATCAGAAAAGATTTTGCAGTGTACCTTTCCAAATCGCTGGAACTGGGCAGGTCATTTATTGTGAAGGATTACCAGAAAAAAGTAATTCCTCTTTTCCTTCTCTGGAAAGGCATTATGGTGTTTCTGTTGAAGCACCCGGAATACAGATACCTGATTGGACCTGTAAGTATAAGTAACGATTTGTCGAAATTTTCAAAGAGTCTTCTGGTCGACTACATCAGGCGGTGGTTTTTTTCACCTGAGCTGGCATGTTACATTAAACCTCACAAAAAATTTATTCCTGAGCCTGACAGCTATACCGACAGACAGGTGCTGGTGGATTTCTCTGAAAGAGATATTGATAAGATAGAGAAGATAATTATTGATGTTGAAGCAGGATACAGGATGCCTGTTCTGCTAAAGAAATATCTTGAAATTAACGGAAAAATTATCGGGTTCAATATCGACCCTGATTTCAATAATTGTCTCGACGGACTGATGATACTCGACCTTTACGATACACCAGCTGAGTTCATATCAGGGCTCTCGAGGGAGATGAATGATCCCTCAATAATTGAAAGGTTCTCTGCCCGTAAAGACTGAGGAAGCAGATGTGGGCGAAAAAAGCAGGATATTCTTAATAAAACTTATATCTTTTATCAACAATATCGGAAGCTTTCCGGAGGGCTTCATAGGCTTCGTACATACCTCTCATCCTGTAAGTCATTTTTAGCCGTTCACCAAGAATCTTCAGATCATTTTCACCGGAAGCAACCACATTGTTTACTTCAATCAGGTAGACTCCGTTATTACCGGTAACCGGGCCTGATATCTTACCCTGCTGGGCAACTGAAGCTGCAGCAACCAGTGCAGGCTCTACTCCTGCTCCCTGTATCATGTATGAATTGAAATTTATGCCTGAAGCTTCCTGAACTGTTGAACCGGAAAGTGCTGCAATTTCCGCAAGTGATTTTCCTGACTTAACCTGTTGCAGAAGCTCAGATCCGATTTTCTCGGCTTTCTTTTCTTTAAGCAGGGCAAACCGTATATCGCTTTCAACTTCTTTCAGGGGAGCCGGGCCCTCTTCCACGGCCCTGGTGCAGAAAGCAACAACATATTTATCCGAAATTTCAAAAACAGCCTGCTGATTGGCATCGAGAATTATCTTGCCTGGCTCGGCCTGAAACAGTGACATAATGAGATATCTGGGCTGTGTCAGTCCGGGAAGGGTTTTTTGCTGCGGAGTAACTGAAGTAGCAATTCTCTTGTTAAGTTTCTCGGCAGCAATAGTCTGGTTGAATTTTTCGTATGTACTGTTCATGCTTGCGAAGCGGCTGGCCTCTGCATAAATCTTCTGGGTTGTAAGAGAACTGGGTACAACCTTTCTTTCTATAATCCCCACTTCATATTTTCTCCTTTTTGGTGACAGGTCCATTATTTCGATGACATGAACACCAAAAGTTGTTTCAACTGTTTTTATTTCACCCCTTCTAGCGGTAAAACATGCATTATTAAAAGGTACCACCATCTGGCCCTCCCTGAACCAGCCGAGATCTCCACCCAGATTGGCTGAACCCTGGTCATCTGAATTATCGCGGGCTAAGTCGGCGAACGGTTTGCCCGATCTGATAAGTTTCATCAGGCTGTCGGCAATTGCTCTGGCCTGATTTAGTGTTCTTACCTGGGATGGTGAGATCAGTATATGCCTCGCATGGACCGAATCGGGTCTGTCACCTGCATCAATCAGCCTTGCAATTTTGTAGGAACCATCATCAAGCCATGGTCCGGCAACTTCAGTACGATTCTCTTTCTGAACGAAATCCCTGAGGTTTTCGGGAAGCTCCGAAAGGGGATAATAGAATCCGTTGTGTCTTGTATCGGAGGTTGTATTGATAAACTGTGCCGGTTCAGATGTATTTCTGAATTCTTCCACAAGCCTTTTAATCCATTCTTCAGCCTGCCTGAAATCATCTTCCGAGGGTGTAATATCAAATGTTACATATTCAATGTCTCTCTGAGCACTTCTTTTATAACTTTCCCTGTGCTTCTCGTAAAATTCGTTTATATCTTTTGATGTAATTGTAATGGCAGAATCGGGAAGGGTATTGTAGTTTCTCGACATGAAGCTGAAATCAACACTTTTTGAAATAAGACCATTCTCGAATTCAGCCTGTTTGGTTGTAACGTATAAGCCTGACCCGACAAGGTTATTGAATTTGGTGTTCAGCCTGTCATTGACTATCTCATCCTCGAAGAATAACCAGTACTTCTTGGCTGTTTCGTCGGTCTCGGTCGACTTAAGGAAGTTTACGAGATAAGACCTGTTGAAGATTCCTGTTTGTCTGTCGGTAAATAACTGGGTTACCACAGGGTGAGGGTTGGCTCCGAAAACAAGTTCATCAAGCTCTTCTGAACTGACACCTATTCCAAGGTCTTCATACTTTCTGTCCAGAATTTTTTCCCTTATAAGTTGCTGCCACATCTGTTCCCTGATGTTTTCGATCATGGATTCATCAAAGGTGGATGTACCTGAAAGTTTATATATCTCCTGAAGCGATTGTATTCTCTGCTCGTAATCCTGGTACATTATCTTCTCACCGTTTACCGCACCAATTTCATAATATTTTCTTTGCCTGATCCTCTGGCTACGGCCTCCGCCAAAGAAATCGCTGACCACAAAAATAAAAAGTGAAAGTCCGATCAGCCCTGCAACAAAAACTCCTGCCTTATCGCGCAAATACTGAAGTGCTGCCATGAATGAAATATTTATTTATACCTTATATTAATTATTCTTTAAAAACAGGCGACAAATATAGCAAATTTGTTTAATTGATTAAGAGTGTCTTGTTCTGAAACGGGATGACAGGAAGTCAAAATAAGTAAACTTAAACCGGGATTAATTAATAACTGCCAGCTTTTTCAGGACGGCATAATGCAGTGACCCCTCCCGGCCTCCCCAGCCCTGGAGGATGTCTTTATATTATGTTCAGGCCTCCTTCCTTATGGTTGGGGGACATATTAACAATCTGTTATGAGATTTATCAGACTGTTTACAGAATCATAACCTTTTAGGGAAAGTAAATTATAGAAAATCATTGTCGTCTAATTAAAATTTGCCGGACACCAATGTTAATTAAATACAGTTTAAAGTATTATATAAAATAAATTGAAATTGACAATAAAAAAAAGGGGGGAGTGTTAAAATAAAAAGAAAAAAATAAGAAAAAAATAAATAAAAAAGGGGGTGTATCAAAAAAAAGTATATTTTTACCAAAAATTTTGAATATGGCAGAACTAAGATTTAGCGCTTTGAGAGAAGTTTTCAGGAGAGAACCTCTCGAAATTGAGATTCCTGATGGAAATATTTCAGAGTTATTTGCAGCCAATGTGTTTGATTTACCCAAAATGGAGCTGTATTTACCGCGTGAAGCCTTTAAGGCAGTAAAAACATCAATTGAAACCGGTAATCCAATCAGCAGACAGATAGCTGATCAGGTTGCAGCCGGACTGAAAGCCTGGGCAATTGATAAAGGGGCAACCCATTATACTCACTGGTTTCATCCCCTGACTGATGCCACTGCCGAGAAACATGACACTTTCCTCGACAGAACTAACGGCGGAAGGATGATTGAAACCTTTTCCGGTGAACTGCTTGTACAACAGGAACCCGACGCTTCCAGCTTCCCCAGCGGAGGCATCAGAAATACATTCGAGGCAAGAGGTTACACCGCATGGGACGTGTCCTCCCCTGCATTTATTGTCGGTTCAACCCTCTGTATTCCGACAATCTTTGTATCATACACGGGCGAAGCCCTCGACTATAAAACACCTCTGCTTAAGGCATTAAATGCACTTGATAAAGCAGCTGTAAAGGTATGCCAGTATTTTGACAGAGATGTTACAAAAGTAATTGCCACCCTGGGCTGGGAACAGGAATACTTCCTTATTGATGAAGCATTATACTATGCCCGTCCCGATCTGATGCTGGCCGACAGAACTCTTATGGGACATCAGTCGTCGAAAGACCAGCAGCTGTCAGATCACTATTTCGGATCGATTCCCGAAAGGGTTATTGCCTTTATGCGCGACTTCGAACTTGAAGCTTATAAGCTCGGAATTCCGGTGAAGACACGCCATAATGAAGTGGCACCTAACCAGTTTGAATGTGCCCCCATTTTTGAAGAGGTGAACCTTGCAGTCGATCATAACCAGTTGGTTATGGATATCATGAGACGGGTAGCCCGCAGACATAAATTCAGGGTACTGTTCCATGAAAAACCATTTGCCGGTATAAACGGGTCGGGAAAACATAATAACTGGTCGATGGCTACAAATACGGGTGTAAACCTGCTCTCTCCCGGAAAAAATCCAAAAACAAACCTCCAGTTTCTCACTTTCCTGATAAATGTTATAAAAGCAGTGAACGACAACCAGGCATTGCTTGCCGCAAGTGTTATAAATGAGCCAAATTCCCACCGCCTGGGCGGTCATGAAGCTCCTCCGGCAATAATGTCAGTTTTTGTCGGATCATATCTTTCTTCTATACTCGATGAATTGGTCTCAAAAGTTACCAACAGAAAGATGACACCGGCACTTAAGACTGATATTAAACTCGGAATTGGAAAAATACCCGAGATACTTCTCGATAATACTGACCGCAACCGTACGTCACCGTTTGCCTTTACCGGCAACAGATTTGAATTCAGGGCTGTGGGAGCTTCCGCAAATTGCAGCGCAGCAATGATAGTGCTGAATGCATCTGTGGCAAGACAGCTTGAAATTTTCGCAGACGAAGTTGACGCAATTATAAAGAAAGGACGGAAGAAAGACGAGGCTATTTTACAGGTTCTGAAAAAGTATATCATTGATTCGCAGCGTATAAGATTTGAAGGCGACGGCTATAGCGAGGAATGGAAGAAAGAAGCTGAAAAAAGAGGCCTGCACATTATCACAAGCGTGCCCGATACTCTTAAATTATACCTCACACCCGAGGCCCGTTCAGTACTGGTTGACGGCGGAATATTCTCCGACAGAGAACTGGAAAGCAGAGTAGAGGTAGAGTATGAAAAGTTTATCAAGAAAGTGCAGATCCAGTCAAGGGTGCTCGGCGACCTGGCCCTTAATCATATAGTTCCGATAGCAGTGGATTATATGACTTCCTTACTTAATAATATCAAGGGTCTCAGAGATGTTTTCAGTGATGTCGAATTTGAACGACTGGCAGGAGCCAGAAAAGAGATGATTGTCAACATTTCCGATCATATCTCATCAATAAAAAAGCTTGTCTATGAAATGGTTGAGGAAAGAAAAAAAGCAAATGTGATTACCGACCTCTATAAAAAGGCCACTGCATATGAAAATAATGTTAAGCCTTATTTTGAAGAGATAAGGGAGCACATCGATAAGCTCGAAAGAACTGTTGACAACGAAAAATGGCCCCTGCCCAAATACAGGGAGATGCTCTTTACACGCTAAATGTGTTTTTTATATAATCTGTAAATGAGCCCCGGCGAGGGGCTCATTTCATTTAAAACCCTTTTTTGATTGTTAGTCTGAATTCTGTAGTAAATTTGTGTAAAATCAATACAGGCACCAGCTTTTTATTCGCTTTAAACATCAGACATAATCCTTTATTATTAATAAATAAAACCGCCCGTCATGAACAGAATCGTTATTTTTTTTGCTTTTTTTATTCTTTGCACCTCTGTTTCTGCTCAGATTCCAAAAGGTATAAATTACCAGGCCGTTGCTCTCGATGCTTCGGGATTTCCAATCAAAAAAGCCGCAATAAAAGTTAAATTTGGCATATTGTCAGATACAACAAAACCGGCAGATTTATGGGAAGAACTTCATGATCCTGTTTACACAAACTCCATGGGTGTTTTTTCGCTGGTAGTAGGGCAGGGTATAAGACAATCAGGTGCAGTTCCCTCCTTCGACAGTATCGACTGGAATAAAAAACCACTTTTCCTCAGAACTTCATTATTTATCAATAACTCGTGGATACAATTCGGGAACGCTAAATTATGGAGTGTGCCGTATGCAATGGTCTCCGCTGACCTTGAGGGGCCTGTAAGCAGGCTGGAAGTTATTGGAAATGACTTAAATTCCGATGACGCTCTTTTTGAAATAAAAAGGAAAGACGGGAATACAGTGTTTGCAGTCTTTAATCACGGAGTCAGGATTTACCTTCCTGCCGATACCCTTACAAAAGCAAAAAAAAGTGGTTTTGCAATAGGAAGCTTCGATAAAAACAAGGGAATAACCCAGGATTATTTTACCGTAAGTGCCGATAGCATAAGAGGGTACATAAATACCGGAAACGGAAAGGGGTTAAAGGGCGGATTTGCAATAGGGGGATTTGATAATTCCAAATCTTTGACCGGACAATATCTGCATATTTCCGACAGCAGTACAAGAATCAATATTGCAACCGACCGGAAAGGTATAAAAGGCGGATTCGCAATCGGCAGTTTTGATAATTCTAAAGGAGAACCGGTTCCCTTTGTTGACCTTACACCTGAAAATTACTTTATCGGTCACGAAACAGGAATAAACAACACAACAGGTCTTTATAATTCGGTAATCGGATACCGTGCCGGCAGATCAAATACAAGCGGCAACTCCAACATTTTTATAGGTTATGAAAGCGGTTTTTCAAATACGCTGGGCCGGGAAAACACTTTTGTAGGATACCAGGCTGGTTACAGTAATATCGGCAATAATTATCCCGGTGTTTTCCAGCACGGCAGATATAACTGCTTTTTCGGATATATGGCTGGTTATTCCAGTCAGATGGGCGATAATAATACTATGCTGGGATACATGGCAGGTTATAATAATCAGGCAAATTTCAACACTTTTATAGGTTCCGATGCCGGATACAGTACCACCCACGGAGGTTATAATACCTTTATCGGCAAATCGGCAGGATACTATAATTTAACCGGAGGCGGTAATGTATTCATGGGGCATATGGCCGGCTACAACAATTCTGAAGGTGAAGATAATATCTACATAGGCACTTCTGCAGGAGCAATTATCAAAACCGGTAGCGGGAATGTTATAATCGGAAAGGAAGCAGGTAGTGGCGTTGTTTACGGGATGACAGGAACAGGTTCAGAGAATGTGTTTATTGGCAACGGAGCAGGTAAATATTGTGAAAACGGAAACGCGAATGTGTTTATCGGAAGCCATGCCGGCGCAAATGAAACAGGTTCAAACCTTTTAGTGGTAGATAACTCGTCCACATCCACACCACTGATATATGGCAACTTTCAGAGCAACTTCTTTCGTGTTAACGGAAACATAGAAGCTACCGGGACAATAGTATCAATATCCGACAGTTCTCTCAAAAAGGATATTGAAACCCTTGATAATACCATTGAAAAAATAAAAAAAATGAGAGGAGTCTCTTTCACCTGGAACAAAAGAACCGGATCGGGTTTGTTGCTTTCAGAAAAACGGCAGATAGGTCTTATCGCTCAGGAGGTGGAAATGAGCTTCCCTGAACTGATTGCCATAAACGATAAAGGTTATAAAATGGTTGATTATCAGAGATTCTCAGCCGTCCTTCTTGAAGCATTAAAGGATCAGCAGCAGCAGATTGAGAAACAGCAGAAGGAAATTGATAAACTTAAAACATTAATTGAAGATCTGATGAAAAATTACACCTCACCTGTGTTTAGGTAAGCTCTGATTCTCATGATTAAAAGATCATCTTCTCAGAATAATTTTAATGGTTACAGTTACGTTTGTAGAATAACATCGTTATTTTTATCCAGGGAAAAAATTATGAGAAAAGGACCGGAATTATTTCTTTCCATTTTGTTGCTGCTCTCGGTCAGCTTTCAGCTTGAAGCACAGAAACGAAAGGCCGGACGTGCCTATGAATTTTTTGCGGCCGGGGAATATTATGAGGCCATTGATCAGTTTAAAAATGCATACTCCAAATCGAAAGATAAGGAATTAAAGACTGAGATGGTCTTCATGGTGGCTGAATGCTACAGACTTACCAATGACCCTCGCAATGCCGAACTCTGGTACAGAAGGGCAGTACGTTCTGCCTATTCAAAACCGGAAGCACAATACTGGCTCGCCGATGCCCTTAAAAAGAACGGAAAATACCAGCAGGCAATAGATGAATTTAAAAAGTATAAACAGGTTGCCCCGGGCGACACAAGAGCCGATCAGCAGATACGTGCATGCGAACTCGCAATGGACTGGCAACGAAACCCTGAACCTTACAGGGTTGACGAAATGAAAGATATTAACTCAAAAGATGACGATTTCAGCCCTGCCTACGCACGTGATGATTTCGGTGTAATATATTTCACATCAAGCCGCGAAGGAGCACAGGGTAAAAAAACTCACGGCGCCACAGGGAAAAGCTTTACGGATATTTTTGAAACCCGTCTCGATAAAAAAGGTAAATGGAGTATGCCCATCCCCGTTGAAGGACTTAACAGCGAATTCGAAGAGGGTACTCCAAATTTCTCTCCGGACTTTAAAGAAATATATTTCACAAAATGTGAAGCCGGTAAAAAGGAAAGAAAAGGATGCGTAATCTTATATTCAACCCGGAAGGGAGATGCATGGAGCAACCCAAAAAACCTCGGGCTGCTTTCTGACTCGGTCGTTGCAGCACATCCTGCAATAACACCCGACGGACTGAAACTCTTTTTCGTTTCAGATTTAAAAGGAGGTTACGGTGGTAAAGATATATGGTATGTTACCCGCGATAAACCCTCCGACCCATGGTCGGGTGTTAAAAATGCCGGCCCCGACATCAATACTACAGGCGATGAACTTTTTCCCTATGTGAGAAGTGACGGAATCCTCTATTTCGCCTCCGACGGACATATTGGTATGGGTGGACTCGACATTTTCAAGGCTCTGCCACAGCCCGACGGGACCTGGATAATACAAAATATGAAGCCCCCGATAAACAGCCCGGCAGATGACTTCGGAATTACATTCCAGGGTAACGGTGAGATCGGAGTGTTCAGCTCAACGCGAAAAGGAAGAACCAATGATGAACTCTATTCATTTGAACTGCCGCCATTGAGGTTCAGCGTAACAGGACTGGTTAAAGATGAAAAAACCGGAACCGCACTGCAGGGTTCAACAGTGCAGCTTATAGCCAGCGACGGCGGAAACCTGCAGGCCGAAACAGGAGCCGGCGGCGATTTCAAATTCACCCTCCGCCCCAACGTCGATTACATTTTCCTGGCTTCTAAAAGAGGATACCTAAACGGAAAGGAAAGGGTTACAACAAAAGGACAGGAAAAGAGCCGCGACTTTATGGTTACCATCCTTCTGTCGTCAATCGATAAACCGATTGAACTGCCGAATATCTTCTACGATTTCGGTAAATGGGATCTGAGACCGGAATCGATGGTGTCACTCGACAAACTGGTGGAAACCCTTAACGATAACCCTGGAATAACCATTGAACTTATGTCTCATACCGACTCCCGCGACACGGAGGAGTATAACATGAATCTCTCGCAGAAGAGAGCCCAGTCGGTTGTGGATTACCTCGTATCGAAGGGAATTGATATTGAAAGACTTTCTGCAAGGGGTTATGGTGAGTCGAGTCCGAAAATTGTTGATACGGAAATTACATCACAATATCCCTTCCTTAAACAGGGGACAACACTTACCGAGCAGTATATCAACAGTCTGGCAAACGACGAACAGCGCGAAATCGCTCACCAGATAAACAGAAGGACAGAGTTTAGGGTTCTGAGGACCGACTACGAACCAAAGAAGAAATAAATTTTCCGCCCTGCCATGAAAAGAATAATGTTTCTGATATTTCTTTTTTCTGCCTTCCTGTTTACCGTGGCGGCAAAACCGCCCGTGCGGGTTCTTGTAGTAACCGGAGGCCACAATTATAACAAACAGACTTTTAATGAAATGCTGAACAGCCTCGGGAATAAGTTTTCATGGGAGGTTGTTGAGTTTCCGGATGCCTTTAAAATGTTCCTTCCGGAGAACCGGGGTAAATACGATGTACTTCTTTTTTACCACATGTGGCAGAAGATAACCCCGGAGGAACAGGATGCTTTCGCGTCGTGCATCAGAAGCGGCAAGCCGGTAGTGGCTTTGCATCACAGCATCTGCGCCTTCGACGGATGGGAGGAGTATTGGAGAATCATAGGCGGCAAATATTTCCATAAACCCACGGTGCTCGATGGTAAAGAGTATCCGGCCTGTTCATATATTCACGACCTCCGTTTCAGGATTGCGGTGGCAGATAAGAAGCATCCTGTTACAAAGGGGATAAGTGATTTTGAGGTATTTGACGAAACCTACAAGGGCTACTGGGTTGATCCCGGTGTTAAGGTGCTTCTCACGACTGATGAGCCATCCAGCACACCGGTTACAGGCTGGGCAAAAACCTACGGGAAAGCACGTATTGTTGTCCTGCAGTCGGGCCACGACACTCCGACCTTTCAGAATGAGATATACCGGCGACTTCTGAGGCAGGCTCTGGAATGGGTAGTGAAGTAGAGGACAGGCTTCGGAATCGCCCCTTCACCCCGTCGCCAGGTCGCAAATTCGCAACTCCCTCCATGCTCTCCGCCTTTTACGACCATGCGACTGTGAGACCTGGCGACCGTGCGTCTTACTTTAAATTTCTTCACAAATTGCGCCGGGCTTTGACTTTCGGTCATTTATTTTTCATTCCGTTCCGGCGCCAGAACATGGATGGCACTTTGTTTTCTATAAATATGTCACTGCTTCGCAGTTATCCCGGCTACCGGTATGCGGCGTGCGGCAACCGTTTACCTGTCTCGTCCTGGAAAAGTTGACAGGATAGAGCCAGCCGGGACAGATAAATGTTTTAGCAGGTAATCAGTTATAGCTTTGTAATAGATAATCGGTAATTAATTTTTATTAGATGTATACCTTTAGCACCCGGTATAATTTATAATAATTAAAAATTTGCAATTTTGGAATTTGATTCCGAAATTGTAAATTTGCATTATGATCAGGCGAGAAATTCAGAAGGAACTCATTAAACTTGCCGGGCAGTTTAAGGCGGTAGCTGTTACAGGGCCAAGGCAGTCAGGTAAAACAACTCTTGTAAGATACCTGTTTAAGAATAAACCATACGTCAACCTTGAGAGTCCCGACACCAGGCGTTTTGCCGTTGATGATCCCAGGGGGTTCCTGCATGTCTACAGAGATGGTGCAGTAATTGACGAGGCACAGCGTGCCCCGGAACTGTTTTCTTACATGCAACAGGTTCTTGATGAAGATGAAAGAAAAGGGAAATTCATTCTTACAGGTTCAAATAATTTCCTGCTTGAGGAAAATGTGTCGCAGACATTGTCAGGCAGAATAGCCTATATGTATTTGCTGCCATTTACCCTTTCAGAACTATCGGTTGATAAGTCTTCCGATTCTGTGGTTCAGATGCTTAAAGGATCATATCCTCCTGTATATGACCAGAAGATTGATTATGATAAATGGTATCCAAACTATATACGTACATATATTGAGAGAGATGTACGGCAAATTAAAAACATTTCCGATTTATACATTTTTGAAAAATTTCTGAGGCTTTGTGCGGGCAGGACAGGACAATTGCTTAATATGAACAGCCTTGCCATTGAAACCGGAGTTGACAGCAAGACAATAGGTGCATGGATTGGAGTTCTTGAGAGTTCATTTGTGGTATTCAGGTTATTCCCATTCCACAGGAGTTATAACAAGAGGATAGTAAAAATGCCGAAATTATATTTTTATGATACCGGACTGGTTTGTTCGCTTCTTGGTATAAATACTCCTGCGCAGCTTGAACTACATCCGTTATACGGTAATCTGTTTGAAAACATGATGGTTTCCGAATTTAAGAAGCATTGTAATAACAGGGCAAAAAATGAGAATCTCTTTTTCTGGAGAGAAAATACCGGTAAGGAGATAGACTTGCTTATTGAAAGGGGAGATAAGATCAAAGCCGTGGAAATCAAATCCGGAAAAACCATCACGCCCGAGTTTTTTAAAGGGATTAAGCAATGGGAAAAGATAACGGGCGACAAAAATGGTGTAATCATATATTCGGGGGACATGGTTCAGAATTATAGTGATGGTATCTGTGTTATTCCCTGGCACAGATTGGGAACTCTGTATGACAGATAGAGTTTACTATATTTTCCACCAGCTCTCAGCCCTCCACCTTCTGCGACCATGCGACCATGTGACCTGGCGACCATGCGACCGGGCGACAATGCGACTTACTTTAAATTTCTTCACCAATTGCGCCGGGCTTTGGCTTTCGGGCATTTTTTTTCATTCCGTTCCGGCGCCGGAACATGGATGGCACTTTGTTTTCTATAAATATGTCACTGCTTCGCGGTTATTCCGGCATCCGGTATGTGGCGTGCGGCGACCGGTTACCTTCGCCCTCTTCCGGCATGCGGCTACCGGCGTCCGGTCTGCGGCAATTCCGGACTATTGGATGCCTGTCGCCCCCTCGCAAAGTCGCATCGTCGCCAAGTCACCCCCTCGCCAAGTCACCCCCTCGCTCCATGCTCTTCGCCCTTTGCCCTTTGCCTTCCCCCATGCCCCCTGCCCTCCGCCCTTCGCTCACGCTTCGTCGGACAAGCATGCTGCTGAAAGCGGGTCTTTACGCCCTTAGGGCTGTCTTGACGCTACGCTGTCTTTACGCTTCGCTGTCTTTACGCTTCGCTGTCTTTACGCTTCGCTGTCTTTTCAGGGATTCATTTTCAAATTTTCAAATTCTCAAATTTTCACCCTTCGCTCTTCGCCCTTTGCCCTTTGCCTTCCCCCATGCCCTCCGCTCTTCGCTCTTCGCTCTTTACTCCATGCCCCATGCCCCATGCCCCATGCTCTCCGCTCTTCGCTCTTTGCGACTGTGCGACCGGGCAGACCTGCTATTTTATTCCACTGTTGATAAAATTCTCTCAATTTATTTTTTAAAAACTTATAATATCTTGCCTGTCAGATGTCAATGTTGTAGAATAAGTATTATTTCCTGTTTGCTGCAATGAAACAATTCAACCAAAGCGGGTGTAAAACAAAAGCCAGGATGGCTGAGGAATATGGTGTATGTCTGAAAACATTCTCAAAATTACTGACGGAACATGGTATATTCATAAAAAGGCATATAATAACCCCGAAAGAACAGGAGAAGATATATTCTGCACTAGGGCCGCCGGCAGAAATTAATAACTTACGGAGGTTTACAGGAAAAGATAACCCCCTGTCTGTATAAATTTCATAATGTGTTTCCACATTTTTCCGTATTTTTCCTGAAAATTCTTTATTATTCCTTAAAATTCCGGAAAATTCCTTCTATGTGAAGGTTGCATTTTTAAACTTTAAAAAAGAAAAGAATTAAGTTAAAATGTATGTTGATTAATTTTCATATTCTTTTTAGTAATAATTAAAACTGTGTTATTATGAAAACGTCTGTTAAATTTCTTATTTTGGTTTTTGCATTCTCTGCATTGATACTTTCAACATTATCAGTGAGAAAAGCAATGAGTACAAAAGTCTGGCAATGTACATTAGATGTTCCTTACACTTACAAATTGCCATATTTTGTAAGTCTTTGTATTTGTCATGGAGAAGAGATAGACCTGGTAGAGTGTCGTTGGGCAACGCCTTCTTCGCAATGTTATCCAACCTTTTGTGAAGAATAACTAACTGGAGTTCTATTGACTTTTTATATAAAAACACTATTATCCGATTAATAATTTAGAATCCTATTTTTTGTTTGTAAACATTTGATAATCAAATATGCTATTTTTATTTTTAAAAGCCACCCCCGTTAAAATTAAGACTTAATTGTAAGCCTGGAGGAATATGCCTGGTGTTAAAACTCCTGTTTGTGCTTCTCAGTAACTCATATACATCCAATAAACTTATTAAATGAATTCTTACCAACGATGCAACAACCGAAAAGGCTTTTTTTGCCTGAGCTATTTTCTGTATCACCGTTAATAGCAATTGAGCTATCAATGTGCACCAGACCTGAGTATAAATTGCATTCTCATTCTCTCCGTAGAAATAATGCAACTGAAAATTTTGTTTCATTTTCTTGAATAATATCTCAATCCCCCACCTTTTCTTGTAAAGGAATGCGACTTCTTCGGCAGTTATTTCAAAATTATTTGTCAGAAACTCATAATATCTGTTACGCTCATCCTGATAACAGACTTTCCGTAAACGAAGCTTATTGGTAATATTGGTTTGTATATTTCCGGCTTTATCTTCAGGATGATATTCCAACTCAATTATCTCGTCACTTAGTACTTTTGCAACCCCTCTCTTGCGATAATGAGTACGTTTAACCTCAATCACCGTGTAAACAGCATTACTTTTCAGACGGCTGACAAAATATACCTGATTTTGAGTCCAAAGTGCAAACTGCTGATAATAGTTATACGCCTTGTCGAAAACAACCATACTGTGAGAAATTAATTCCAGACTTTTCAAAAACTGTGAATCATGAACTTTGGCAGCTGTAATTTTAATAAACCGGCCAACCGATTGTACAGCATCTATTAACATATGAACCTTTAATCCGCCTTTTTTCTTCCCGTCTCCCCTGGGGTTACGCCCAACACCTTTTAATATATCACTGAACAATCGGATTGTTGTGGAATCAATTAAAAGTACCTCCTTAAAAGTCAAGCCAAACGTCCGGCTGTCCGACAAAAAACTATGGTAATGTTTTACCAGGGTAAAATAGAGTTCTTCAAAAAACTTATGGCTCCTGTTACGCAAACCATCACATGCAGTGCTCTTTGCTGGCGCCTGTCCCATACCCAAATGATTAAGCTTGCCACTCATTGCACGAAGTCCTTCACATATCTCATTCATCGAATCGCACCGGCTTAATATCCCAAACAGCATCGTATAAAGGTGTGTGCGGGTCTTAAATGATTTGTAATAATAATCACTCTCATGCTTGCGTATCAACCCATTTATGTCAACTTTTTCCACCAAATTCATTATTTGTTTGAAAATCGGCTGTCCGACAAATTTTATTTCTGTAATTTTACCCATGTTGTATTTGTTTTTTCGCAAAAACCAAAGTACAACATTTTGGGGGAAACCTTTTGGGAGTACCCCTTTTTTTATTATTTTAG
>Ga0209381_1003386_pt1 | contig 16690 bp, 12 predicted proteins | sample DewCreD2012metaG_FD_184111 | JGI IMG/M metagenome (GOLD analysis project Ga0209381, IMG submission 184111) | Hot spring sediment bacterial and archeal communities from British Columbia, Canada, to study Microbial Dark Matter (Phase II) - Dewar... ...
TCCCGCTGCCCCTGCAATCAAAATCTGCATTATATGCTGTTGAATCTAAGTAATTAAAATCCCAGTTCGCTGGCTCTGCGCCACCTTTTGGCCATATCTTTGCCTGAAATCTCTGTCCCCCTCCTTCATTTGTTACCATTACCCTTACTCTATACCATACTCCTGTTACAGGTGCTCCCATTGCAGGCATTCCTCCTGCTGGATAAGTGCATCCTGTCCCTGCACATCTCTGTAACATAAAATATCCAGGATTTGGATTTGCATCTATTGAAATTATTAATCCATATGACCTACCACTGTTATCTGAAAATCCATTACTCCTTATTATTACCTGTGCATCTGCTCCTGCATATCCTGTCCCTGCATTTATCATCACATCTGATACTATCATCCCATCACAGAACTGATCTGCACTTGTCCCACGGTTTAATAATAATCCAGGATATTGTGCACTTCCTGCCTGGCCTGTTATCCACCTGTCTCCTACATTACACGGATCTTCTATTGTCCACGTCCCTGTTGCTCCTCCTGATGTTGGTAAAAATCTCCACCCAGGTGGCGCACTTCCTCCTGAATATGTGCCGCTCATATTATCAAATCCTTCAAATGCCCTTAACTGAAATCCATTTACTTCGTATGATAAATAATATGTTATCACACTTCCTGTTAATAACGATTCTGCACTCTGCGCCTTGGTTATTGTAAATGCTGCATCTCCTACACGCGTTGTCACTGAACTTGTCTGCGCTCCTGACCCTGCCCAGCTTCCTGTTGCTGTGTTTGTAAATGGTCCTGACCCGCTTCCATTCCATTGCACCAGTACCCATACACTTCCTTCCTTTGTCCCTGGCTGTCCTGCCATATTTGGAAATATCCATGTTATGCTTGATGCTCCTTGACTTACTGAACCACTCGGTATTGACCTTGGTCCATAGTCAACCACTGTGAAATTTGCAGGTATGTCTTCTACTATTCTGAATCCATTGCCATTTGCATAGGTGTAATCAATTCTGTATAATAACAAATCTGTTGTTGCTGCCTGTAATGTGCCTTCCACTGATTTTGCTATTGTAAAACTTTGTGAAGGAACTGGTTGTGTTATAGCACCTGATGTATATGTCTGACAGGATGATAATCCAACCCAATCTCCTGCCCCAAGATAACTATCCTTCATTCCTACATGCAAATACAGTGTTCCTTGCTCTCCACAACTTGAAAAATATGATGAGTCCGGTATATGGACAGTATACATCCTGGTTATTGTTCTTGAATTTGTATCTCCTCCACAGTCAGTGCAATCATTTGTTGCCCCACCATCCGAAGCTGCAAAAGTATATCCAATTGCTCCGCCTGTTGGTCCTGGATTTACACTTGGTCTATCCAGACCCACTATTGATACTACAAATACCTGACCTGCTGTTCCTGGAGCACGCCTTGAATTACTATTTGAAAATGCTATATCAATAAGTCCATCTGTATATTTATTTACACACGCAGTTACATATATGTTTACCAAATCCCCATACGATGCATTTGCAGGTGCCATTGATACTGATACAATTCTTGGTGCGCCTGCATTTAATGTTATTGAAAAAAATAATAAAGATATAAACATATAGAATATCTTTATTTTTTTCCCGATTTCCATCATATTTATATCCCTTTCATTTTTCTTTAATCGTTTAGAGTTTTGACAAAAAAAAATTAAAAAAGTTTCGCTTTAATTATTAAAAGTATATATTTATATTTTGTTTTTGTCAATAAAACAAATAAATAACTTTTCGCATCGTGAAACAACAAATAATATTGCTATTAATAAAATTATTAAAATTCGTGCACAAAATAAAAAACAGGGTATCTGCCCTGCTTTATTGCCTGTCCCAGTGCAAAAGTCATTGTTACAGGTGTTCTTTTTCTGAATATAAAATCAAATTTTAACCCAGCCCCAATTCCAATATTATAATTACTTATTCCTGTTACATCACTATCATTACCGGCACAGCCAATATCAAAAATAACAAATCCGCTGATTCTTTTAAACAAAACTAATAATAACTCCCAATTTATTTGGTCATTTATAACAAATTCATATTTGCTTCTTATAAAATTCATATAAAAGCCCTGTAATTCTTCAAAATTAAAGCCGAGCATTTTATCAAAACTACCTAACTTATAAACTTCCCACACAGGTGTTGAAATATTTTCTATTAAATAACCACCTTCAAATTTAAACAGTAAAACAGAATTTTCAAAATTAAATTTTTTTTCAAATAAAATATTCATAAAAACATAATTATAAAAAGAAATTTCAGATGCAATTGATTTACTAAAATTTATTCCAGCATATATATTTTTTGAATTATTTTCATCCTGAAAATTATCAGCAAACTCAAACCACGTTATTAAAAATATTGTGTTACCTTTATCTGGTTTAAAACCAATATCATTTAATTTTGAAAAATAATAATTATCAAATTTTAATTCTTCCTTTATTTGAAAACAATTAATCAAAACAGGTGTTTTAATACCAAGGATTAACCCTTTATTACGTTGAATGTATTTTTCCATTAAATAAATTTGTTCAAAATTTATTGCATCATAAAATTTTATAAAATAAGAAAAAATAAAATCAAGTCCATATTGAATACTGTAATTAATTTTATTATAAAGATAATTATATTCTGTTTCAGCATCAAGTTGAGTATCTCCTATTTTTTGTTTTAAGCCAAGTTTAATACTTGCATCTGGTATGACAAGTTTAAAAAAAGGTGTAATATTTAAATGAACTTCTTTTAATTTTAATTCAACCATCTCATCTATTAAGTCCTTTTCATCTTTTTTTGATGTATCTTCTGCAAATAAATTAAAAAATAAAAAAAACAGTAATAATACTAATCCAATTCTTTTTTCCATTTTAATAACCGCTCCCTGATTTGTTTTTCAAAACCATTTTCAGTTGGATGGTAATAATTTTTGTCTTTTAATTTTTCAGGCAGATGTTCCTGCTTTACAATATTATTTTTAAAATTATGTGCATATTTATATCCTTTACCATAGCCAAATGACGCCATAAGCGGCGTTACAGGATTTCTTAAATGCAAGGGCACCGGTTCATCTTTTAAATTCTGTGCATCTTTCAATGCCTCATTATACGCAGTATAAATAGCATTTGATTTAGGAGCAGTTGCAAGATATAAGACGGTCTGAGCAAGTGCAAGTTCTCCCTCTGGCGAGCCAATAAAATCATATGCCTCTTTTGCAGAAATTGCAACAACAAGCGCCTGCGGGTCTGCATTGCCTATATCTTCTGATGCAAATCTTATAAGACGCCTTGCAATGTATAATGGGGCCTCCCCTGATACAATCATTCTTGCAAACCAGTACAATGCACCATCAGGGTCAGAATCTCTTAAGCTCTTATGTAAAGCAGAAATTAAATTGTAATGTTCCTCACCATCCTTATCATATAAAAATGTCTTTTTCTGCACCACTGAAATTACATCTTCTGCTGTTATTTCATATTCATCCTTTGCTTTTATCATATCAATCATTTCCAGAATATTTAAAGCAATACGGGCATCACCATTTGAGAAATTATCAATTAATTCAATAACATTTTCTCCAATATTTATTTTTTTGTTTCCAAGCCCTTTTTCTTTGTCTGAAATTGCTCTTTTAATTATATTTTCTATATCTTCTTTTTTTAATGGTTCTAATTTTATTACTTTTGTTCTTGAAAGCAAAGATGATATGACTTCAAAAGATGGATTTTCTGTTGTTGCCCCAATCAAAATAATAAGTCCTGACTCAACAAAAGGTAAAAAAGCATCCTGCTGGGCTTTGTTGAACCTATGAATTTCATCTATGAAGAGTATTGTTTTTTTACCTTTATTTTGATTTATTCTGGCTTTTTCTATAACTTCTTTAACTTCTTTTATTCCACTTGCTACAGCAGACAAAGAGATAAATTCAGCATTTATGTATTTTGCAATTATCATAGCAAGCGTTGTTTTTCCGGTCCCCGGTGGACCCCAAAAAATCAATGAAGGGATTTTTCCCTCTTTTAATGCTTTACTTAGAAATTTATCTTCCCCGATTATGTGTTTCTGTCCCACAAATTTATCTAATGACTCCGGTCTTAATCTATAGGCAAGCGGTTCTTTATCTTTTTGTGGCTCTTGCTTTTCAAACAAATCCATTTTTCTCCATTTTTATTCAAGTGGATTAATTAATAAGCCGGTGGCAAGTTTTGGTAAAAAATAAGTTGATTTTTGTGGCATAACTTCATTATTTAATGATATTGTTTTTATTTCATCTGTGGTTGTTGGTTGGACAAAAAAAGAAATTTTCATTTCACCGCTTATAACTTTTTCAATTGCTTCATTAAAATTCTGCGTATAATCAATTTGTTTAAAAATTTCTTCTTCCGAAATTTTAAGTATTTTTTGAAAGAAAAGAAAATGCAAAACACAAACACTTAAAAAATAATATTCTTTTATTCTGGATTCGTTTTTTATAATTTCTTTGTAATTCTTTTCTTTTAATTTAAACAAATAAAAACCTTTTTTATTTACCATACCAATCTTTTTTTCGTCATTTTTATTCATTTCTGCTTTAAACTCTTTTTCAGTTACTTTTACTATGTTAAAAAACTTTTTCATATCTTCTGAATAAATGCTAAAATCCGGAAAATCCTTAAACATCCTATGGGTGGGAAGTATAGTAATACCCGAGTGTTCAATGTCAATCAAGACACTCATAATATAATCATAATTTGAATCCCCTTTTATTCCAAGTTTTTCTTTCATTTCATTCCTGAAATTTATTGCTGTTTCATATCTATGATGACCATCTGCTATGAAAAGTTGTTTATCTTTTAAAAAATCAATTATTATTTCAAAGTCATTTTCTTTTTCAATTTTCCACAATTTACATTGCAAATTATTATCAATATATGCTTCAAGAAATGGTTTTTTATTTATATTTTTAAGTAAAACAGAATTAACAATCTGCTGCTGGTCGTAAAAAAAAGTAAGAATAGGACTTGTATTTGATTTTGTATGCCTCATTAGTTCTAATCTGTCCACTTTGGGACCTGAATGTGTCCGTTCGTGGGGAAGTATTATTTTTTTATCAAATTCCTCAAGTTTAATTTTGGCATAAAAACCAAGCATCTGTCTTTTTGAACCGTCAGGAAGTAAATAATCCTGAATATAAACGTATATATATTCTTTTTCTTCTTTTAATAAAATTTTTTCTGACAGCCATTTATCCATTGTTTCTTTTGCTCTTGTATATTTATTATTACTTTGCGAGTCCCCGCTTTCTTCTCTGCCTTTGTCAATTCTGATAATATTATACTGGTCTTTTGAATAATAGGGTTCTATATCCCTTATAATATCATAAGGCGGCATTATGACACTGCTTAAATTTACTTTATTTTTATTATAAAAAACAGCGTTAAATGGTTTTATACTTGCCAAATTAACTCCTTATATTATAAATTTTTTAATTCCCTTTGAAATTTTTATTTGCTTTAATTTGTCTTTATATCCTTTTCTTCCCATAAAAGCATAAGTTAAAATTTTTCCAAGTTCCACACCCGGCTGGTCAAATGCATTTATATTATACAATTCGCCAATAAATGCTGTTTCAACTTCAAGCATATAAATCAATTGTCCAAGTGTCCATTCTGATATTTCAGGAAGTGTAATAGTCATACTTGGTCTTTGATTTTTTGCAAGCGCCATTTCAGTTGCAATCTGTTCAGCATTTAAAAGAGCACTCATTTTTTTATTACTTAAATAACTTATACTATCAAATTCCTGAAAATTCGCAGGCATTGTAATATCACTTCTAAACTTATCAATTTTAATAAAAGTAATTACTTTATCAAAAGGTCCTTCAATATATAACTGTACCTGTGAGTGCTGGTCTGTGGCTCCAAGTGCTTTAACAGGAGTTAAACCCTTATATACAACTTTTCCCTGGACTGAATATTTTTTTCCCAAACTTTCAGCCCATAACTGAGCAAACCAGTCAGCAATGTCTTTTAGTGCATTTGAATAAGGCATCATAACTGTTATCTTTCTTCCAAACTTAATATCAGAAATATAATGCAGTATTGCCCTGATGTATGCCGGATTTTTCCAGATATTATCATTAGAACAAATAGTATCCATATATGCTGCGCCTTTTAACAGGTCATCAATATTTATTCCTATGCAGGCAAGCGGAAAAAGTCCAACAGGAGATAAAACAGAAAATCTCCCCCCCACATTACCTGGGACAACGAAAGAAATAAAACCAAAAGTATTTGCTATTTTTCTTAATTCCCCTTTTTCTTTGTCAGTTGTAATTATTATATGCTCTTTTAATTTGTTTTTACCAGCTTTATCAATTAATTTTTTCCATAATATTTTCATAAAAGCAACTGTCTCTGCTGTTGCTCCTGATTTTGTAATTATATTTATTACTGACTTTTTTAAATCAATAACATCAAAAAGTCCGGATGCAACTTCCGGATCCACATTATCCATAACAAACAATTTAGGTGTTTTTCGTTTTTCTGATGGCAGCATATTATAAAAAGGATGTTTAAGAGCATTTCTTAAAGCAATTGTCCCAAGTGCAGAGCCACCAATACCTAAAACAACAACATTTTCATATTTATTCTGAACCAATTCTGCCACTTTTTTTATTTCATCTCTTACTTTTAAGTCATAAGGCAAATACATAAATCCAAGTAAGCCATCTTCTCTTTTTTGTTTAATATTTTTAATTGCCTGTTTTATTTTTTGATTTAATTTTTTTATATCATTTATTCCTATTCCCTGAGAGCCCAGTCTTTCTTTCATCATATTATTAAAATTTAATGTAACTTTTTTTAAAGATTTCATAATTTATCCTCCTCCAAATTTTAATATTTATAAAAAAATAAAGTGTTAAAAAAAACATTAAACGCAGCAAAAGAACCAATAGAAATAAAATATGTTTGTTTATAATCATCCAGGGACTTCATCTCTGGTTTTAAATTGCCCTGGGAAGCTGCTTCATAAATATAGATACCAAGGAATGTCAGAAAAAATCCAAAAGGAACAGATTCAACAGAAGTTGTAATTATATCTTCAAATAAATTATTTGGCTTGTATTCCTGCATTTTATATTTTTCTTTTTCTTTTTCAATATCAAAGGAAAATTCCGGTGTTTTAGTTAAACTATCATAAAAATATTCTGCTTCATCATAATCACACAATATAAAATTAAAAAAAAATATGATAAATATCAGAACACAAAATATTTTTTTTGCCATTGATAACCTTTTATTTGAAAAAATGTAAATATTAATAAATAACTTTATTTAAAGAATATTCCACTATACCTTCTGCACCTGCTTGTTTTAATTTTGGGACAATTTCTCTTACTTTCTTTTCATCAATAATTACTTCTACTGCTATCCACTCTTCGTTTGTATTTAACAAATAAGAAACTGTTGGTTTTCTTAAAGCAGGCAAAATAGAAAGTATTTTTGGTAAATTTTTCTTTTCCACATTCATTTTCAGTCCTACTTTTTCTTCTGCATTAAGAGCGCCTTTTAAAAGCAATAATATATTATTTATTTTTAACCTTTTCCATTCATCACGCCAGCTTTTTTGGTTTGCTATCATAATAGTTGTTGACTCCAAAATTGTATCAATTATTTTTAAATTATTTGCACGTAAAGAAGCACCTGTTTCTGTTAATTCAACAATAGCATCTGCAAGATAAGGCGGTTTGGCTTCTGTTGCACCCCATGAAAATTCAACTTTTGCCTTTACTTTGTTTTTTTTAACGTATTTCTTTACTGTTTCAACAAGTTCTGTTGCAATTCTTTTACCCTGTAAATCCTTTACTGACTTTATATTAGAATTTTCCGGAACAGCAAGAACCCACTTAACAGGGCGCAATCCCTGTTTGCCATAAATTAATTTATCTACAATTTTTACTTTTTCACCACTTTCAAATACCCAGTCCTCGCCTGTAAGTCCTGCATCAAAAACCCCTTCTGCAACATAGCGAGCCATCTCCTGGGCACGAACAAGCGCAATACATAACTCAGGATCATCAACAGAAGGATAATAACTTCTGCTGTCTGCTTTTATAGAAAAACCTGCTTTTTTAAAAATATTAAAAGTTGCTTCCTGTAAACTTCCCTTTGGTAAACCAAGTTTTAGCTGCATCATACTCTCCTGATATAAAATTTAAAAAATAATAACATAAAAGATTGTTATTTGCAATAAAGTTTTGTAATAATGGGTAACCCCTCAGTGATAGCAGGTTTTTATAAAATATAAAGTAAATTTTTTTGCTTTACTTTTTTACATTAATAAAATCTCCCCCTGTCCCTCTTTTATACCGTAAAATTCACTTCGTTCATCACGGCACTTTGAAAGAGGGGAATTAAAAAAAATTTTCATTTTTATCTCTCCCTTTTCTAAAGCTGTCCATTACCCATAAGTATTAAGAAGCAGGTATACCACTGATTTTTTCGTAAAAAACGGTTGAGAAAAAGTCGGGCAAAGAATTTGTAGTCAAAAGTAGGCGAGGCTTACGCAACAATCCTTGGATAGCATTAAAAAGGGCGTTAAAATTGGGAGTAAGTAAACTAAACAACAATGCGAACCACCCGTAATTTTCCTCAAAAATCAGGATATACCTGCTTCTTATTTTATATAGATAGAGATATGGATAATGGACAGGATTTATTCAGGTGCAGGAATGACAAGAGAGCAAGAGAGCGAGAATTGAGATTATTTGTAGGGGCGACCCTGTGTGTCCGCCCAAAAATGACAATCAGCAAACGGCAATCGACAATTATAGTTTCCTCTACCCTGCGGCTGTCCATTACCCATAAGTATCAAGAAGCAGGTATACCACTGATTTTTTCGTAAAAAACGGTTGAGAAAAAGTCGGGCAAAGAATTTGTAGTCAAAAGTAGGCGAGGCTTACGCAACAATCCTTGGATAGCATTAAAAAGGGCGTTAAAATTGGGAGTAAGTAAACTAAACAACAATGCGAACCACCCGTAATTTTCCTCAAAAATCAGGATATACCTGCTTCTTATTAAAAAAGAAGATGTGGGTAATGGTCAGACCCAGCGGGGAGAGGATAAAGGTGAGGGGGATAACTACATTGCTGATTGCCGCTTGCTGATTGGAAAAACAAAAAAAATCAACAACAAGCAATAAGCAATCAGCAAATACAAGGAACAAGAGAGCGAGATTATCTATAGGGCCAGAACTATGTGTCCGCCCCAATGGTATGTCATACCTGTTCCTAATTTTTCAGGTATAAACTCAAGCAGGAATCCAGTATTTTATTAAAAATTAAATATTTTATATTTTAAATAAATTAATATTTTTAATTTGGACCCTATTGGGTTAGATGCCTTTTTATGCTTATTAATTTTAATGGAATACATAGCAGTATCCTGTAATTGTTAATTTGATACAGATAAAATAATATTTATATGATTTTTCTATATTTGTATTTTAAGCAGTTCAAGAATCCTTTCAAATTCTTCCTGACTGTAATATTCTATTTCTATCTTCCCTTTTTTATATTTCCCTTTTATCTTTACTTTTGTTCCAAAAAATTGTTTTAATTTTTCTTCTATCACTTTAAATTCAGGGCTGGAATAAGATTTACTGATTAATTTTGTTTTTTTCTCTGTTTTTAATAATTTCTCAAGGTCCCTTACTGACAGATTATATTTAACAACCTGTTCACATAATGCTTTTTGTTTATTACTATCTTCTATTGATAATAAAACTTTTGCATGTCCGAGTGTTAACTCTCCACTAACCAATCGCTTTTTTACCGCATCAGGTAAATTTAATATGCGTAAAACATTTGCAACCGTTGCTCTGTTTTTACCAAGTTTATCAGCAAGCTGTTCCTGTGTAAAATGCATACCTTCCATTAGCTGTTTATATGCCAGGGCTTCTTCTACAGGATTTAAATCTTCACGATGAATATTTTCAATTAAAGCAATTTCAAGTTGTTCAAGAGATGATACATTTTTAATAAGTGCAGGTATTGTCTGCAAGCCAGCTCTTTGCGCTGCAATGAATCTTCTCTCTCCTACTATGAGTTCGTATTTATTATCTCCGATTTCTTTTACTATTACAGGCTCCAAAACCCCCTTTTCTTTTACGGACTTAATAAGTTCATCTAATTTTTCAGAAGAAAATGTTTTTCTCGGCTGATATGGATTAACTTTTATATCATTGATATTAATATCAATAATGGCTCTTTTTAAATCCACATTTTTTTTAGCGCCCGGTATCAACGCATCAAGTCCTTTACCTAATGCCTGTCTTGTCATTTAATCACCCCTTTTCAATGATATAATTTCTTCTGCGAGCCGCTCATATGCTTTTGAGCCGCGCGAACTTTTATCATATATATTTATTGGTTGACCGAAACTCGGTGCTTCGGACAATCGCACATTTCTTGGTATTATTGTATCATAAACTTTGTTCTGAAACTTCTTTTTTATTTCTTCCACTACCTGAACTGCCAAATTAGTTCTTGAATCAAACATTGTTATGACAACACCTTCTATTGTAAGAGAAGGATTAAACGATTGTTTTACAAGTTCAATGGTTCTTAATAGCTGTCCCAGACCATCAAGAGCATAAAATTCACATTGCATAGGTATGAGAACAGAATCAGCAGCAATTAAAGCATTTAATGTTAGTAAGCCAAGTGAAGGAGGCGTGTCTATAAAAATAATATCATATTCATCTCTTATGTTCTGCAATGCATTTTTTAATTTTGTTTCTTTGTTTTCAATATTTACCAGTTCAATTTCAGCCCCGGCAAGGTCAATATTAGATGGTATTAAATCAAGATTTTCAACAAGTGTTTTTTTTACAACGCTTTTTACAGGAAGCGATTCAATTAAAATATGATAAACATTTTCTGTTTCTTTTTCCTTATCAAATCCAAGTCCAAGTGTTGAATTACCCTGCGGGTCAATATCAACTATTAATACTTTTTTATTTTTTGTTGCAATAAAGCTCGCCACATTTACTGCTGTTGTTGTTTTACCAACACCACCTTTTTGATTTACAACAGCCACTACTTTTCCCATTTATCAATCACCTTTTATTTTATAGTTTCAACAACCCTTATAATAAAAAAATTTTTATTTAATACACTTACATCATCTTTTAAAATTATATCATCTTTATCGTTTTTTTCAAATAATTTTATTACCGGCTGCTCACTTTTTCCAAAATTATTTTTAATAACTATTGCTCTTTTTCCATTATTTAATTCAACAATATCACCCGGTAAAAATTTAGGAATTATTTTTTTAAAACTCACCACAACTTTTTCGTCAAAGAGTATCCCGCTGTTATCCAAGATATAATTCCATGCCTCATCAGAATTATACGCTTTTCTAAATGGTCTATTACTTATTAAAGCATCATAAACATCTGCAACAGCAACTATTTTACTTAACAAACTTATTTCTTCGCTTTTTAATTTTTTAGGATAGCCACTTCCATTGTTTCTTTCATGATGCTGATAAGCAATCAAAGCAGAAGAAGCAGAAATTCCGTAAATATTTCTGGCGACATCATAACCTAAAAAAACATGTTGCTGCATTTCTTCTTTTTCAATTGTATCAAGTGTCCTTTTTTGCTCAATGAATTTATATAAATTCATTGATAAATCATAAAGAAGAGCGCCAACTCCGAGGTCAATAATATCTTTTTCTTGAAGGCCCATATCAATACCTATAAGTATAGAAATTGCAGCAACATTAACTGAATGAAAATACAAATAATTTTCATTATTTCTGTAATCTATAAAATCATAGCATTTTTCTTTTGAATTTTTTGCCTTTTCATATAATTTGGAAATAAAAAATTTAAAAATATGGCCATATGCAATTTGGGATGCGACTTCATTATTATATTCAGCAAACATCTTTATTTCATCTATGTTATATCTCTTTAAAATTTCACTATTTTGTCCCTGCGATTGAACGAAATACCATAAAACCTTTAATAATTCTGCAATATCTGTCAGGTCAAAAATATAGGACACAAAAAAAGAATCATCTTTTATATATATAAATGGGATATTATAATCCTTTAATTTTTTAATTGTGGAATTTGTTACCTGTGTTGATTGTTTTACAAGTATCTTTCCTGTGCAATCATAAACATCAATTGCAACTATATCTTTTTCATTTATATTTTCTGTTTTCTTTATTTTCATATTTATTAATCAAAAATATTACCCCTGTTACAGAGATTATCAGGGTCAAATATTTCTTTTATTCCTTTCATTTTATCTATTATCTGATTTGAATACATATATTGTAAATATCTTTTTTTTAGTTTACCTATACCGTGCTCGGCAGATACTGTTCCACCTATAGAAGTTATTTCTTTTGCCAACACATCATATAACTCTAAAGCTTCCTGTCTTTGCTTTTCATCATCAGGTATAAAATTTATATGTAAATTATTCATTCCGATATGGCCAAAAATAAAGTAATTAATTTTTGTCTTTGATAAAACATTATCATATATTTTTATCATTTTGTCAAAGTTATCATCACCAACAGCAAAATCAGTTGAAATTTTTCTGATTTTTTTATGTCTTAAAATTTCATTTATTTTTTGTGGCACACTCTCTCTTATTTCATATACAAGGCACTCCTTTCTCCTTGTACTGGATATGGTAATTTCGTTTGATGAAATACCAAACTTTTCTAAATCATCATTTAGTTTTTCAAATACCGCGTCTTCATTTTCTTTTGAAACTTCTTTTTCAAAAAAAATAAAATATTTATCTTCTTTTAATACAGGATATTTTTGTTTTATAAGGTTCACCGAGTTGTTATCAATAAATTCCAGAGATAAAACATCCTGCTTTTTTATGTATTTTACAAATTCCATTGTTTTGTATTTATCTTTGAATGGAATCATAATTGCATAAATATCATAAGGCAAATCCAAAACTCTTAATGTTATATCAGTTATTATGCCTAAAGTTCCTTCTGCGCCTATAAATAAATCAATTAAGTCCATATTGTTTTTCATATAATAGCCAGCGCTGTTTTTTATATTAAATTTTTCAGATAGGTCTATTATTTTAAAGTTAATTTTCTTATCATCCATTGAAAAAGAAAAAATATTTTTATTTGCAATTATTTCACCGCGATTAATAAAAAAATATTTTTTAAAAGGAAAAACAAGTCCAAGTCCTAATATAAAATTTCTGACACTTCCGTATTTAAAACTCCTTGTCCCCCAGGCATTTGTTGAAACATTTCCGCCTATTGTTGCTGTTTGCTCTGTTGAATCAACAGGATACCATAAATCATATTTGAATAGTTCTTTATTTAAATCTTTTAATAAAACGCCTGACCCTATTTTAACTGTTTTATTCAGTGCATCAATTTTTATTTTATTTAATGCGGATGTTGAAATGATTATTCCGCTTTCTGACACCGCCCCACCAACAAGACCTGTTCCACCACCATATATTGTAAATGGTTTATTATTTTGTCTTAATAATTCTAAAAATTCTTTTTCATCCTCTGGTATAAATACTTTTTCTATACCTTTACTTTTAGAATTAGACTCATCCTGTAAAAAATTATCTATGCCGTCTGTTAAAACTTTCATATATATTAGCTATTTCCCTTTTCTATTTTTTGTAATTTATAAAAAATTTCTTTGTAACTGTTTTTGTGAGTCCATTGTCTGTTTTTGCATATATAAGCATAATATATAAACCACTCGCTAATTTTGTGTCTGAATCTGTAACTTCCCATTTTATTTCACCTGTATTATTATAATCCTGCAATGTCTTTACCAGTTCTCCTGCAACATTATATACTTTTATTGAAATTTTTGTATTATTATTTACTTTATATTTTATTGTCAATATATTATTTACTTTTGGTTTAAATGGATTTGGAATAATCTGAACATCACTTATAACATCATAATCTGCGTGCATAACTGTTATATATGTCTGGGCAACTGTTTTGTAACCATTTTCATCTATGACCATTAACTGAATATGATAGATTCCATTATTTACCACTGTTCCATTTTCATTGGTTCCATCCCATAATGCTTCTTTGTCCATATAATAAATTTTTGCATAATTACCATAACCAGGAACAAATGCAGTGCCTGGCTCCGGTGATACTGTTATTGAAGATGAAGCACATTGATAGATTCCTTCTATAGGAATAATTTTTACAATTTCGCCAACTGAATTATAAATTCGTAATTGAGTTGTAAGATTATTAGTAAGTAAAGTTACACTTTCTACAATAATATGTGTATAATCATAATTATCCGTGGTTTCTACTTTTATATAATACACGCCGTTGCCAACTTTATCTCCCTGATTATTTTTTCCATCCCATTCATATATTTTTCCATCAATATCTATTTTAAGAGTATCATCTTTATCAGGACTGAATACTTTTGTATTGGTTGTAAGTTTCTCAACTAAATTATATGTATACGTTTTTGTAAGATGTCTTACAACTTCTCCTGCTTCGTTATAAACAAATAATTTCATTTCATACCCGGGTGTAGATGTAAGTGTTGGAGTAATAGTCATTGTTGGAGTAAGTGTTGGAGTAAACGTATATGTGCTTGTTTCCGTAATTGTGGATGTAGGTGTAAATGTATATGTTATTGTTGGTGTTTCTGTTACTGTAAAAGATGGGGTTGATGTCAATGTGATTGTTGGTGTTGGTGAATATGTTGGAGTAGGTGTTGCTGTAAAAGTATTGGTATTTGTAAATGTTGGAGTTGATGTCAATGTAGGTGTTGCAGTAGGTGTATATGTAAATGTCTCCGTTATTGTTGGTGTTTCTGTTGGAGTAATTGTTGGAGTTATTGTATATGTCGGTGTCACCGTCGATGTTACTGTCGGTGTTACTGTTTCTGTAACTGTAGGCGTTACTGTTTCAGTTACGGTCGGTGTTACGGTCTCGGTCACTGTCGGCGTTACTGTCTCTGTAACGGTTGGTGTTATTGTCTCTGTCACGGTTGGCGTCACTGTCTCTGTTACTGTAGGCGTTACTGTCTCGGTTACTGTAGGCGTTACTGTTTCTGTTACGGTCGGTGTTACGGTCTCGGTCACTGTCGGCGTTACTGTCTCTGTAACGGTTGGTGTTATTGTCTCTGTCACGGTTGGCGTCACTGTCTCTGTTACTGTTGGTGTCACGGTTTGCGTTACTGTCGGTGTTATTGTTTGAGTTACTGTTGGCGTTATTGTCTGCGTCACGGTCGGCGTTACTGTCTCGGTCACTGTCGGTGTCACGGTCTCGGTCACTGTTGGCGTCACGGTCTCTGTCACGGTTGGTGTTACTGTCTCGGTCACTGTCGGCGTTACGGTCTCAGTCACTGTTGGCGTTACTGTTTCTGTTACGGTTGGTGTTACTGTCTCGGTTACTGTTGGTGTCACTGTTTCTGTCACGGTTGGTGTTACTGTCTCGGTTACTGTTGGTGTCACTGTTTCTGTCACGGTCTCTGTCACGGTTGGCGTTACTGTCTCTGTTACTGTTGGTGTTACTGTCTCGGTTACTGTTGGTGTCACTGTTTCTGTCACGGTCTCGGTCACGGTTGGCGTTACGGTCTTTGTTACTGTTGGTGTTACTGTCTCGGTTACTGTAGGCGTCACGGTCTCTGTTACTGTAGGCGTTACTGTCTCGGTTACTGTAGGCGTTACTGTCTCGGTCACTGTCGGTGTCACGGTCTCTGTCACGGTTGGTGTCACTGTCTCTGTTACTGTTGGTGTTACTGTCTCGGTTACTGTAGGCGTCACGGTCTCTGTTACTGTAGGCGTTACTGTCTCGGTTACTGTAGGCGTTACTGTTTCGGTCACTGTCGGCGTTACTGTCTCTGTAACGGTTGGTGTTATTGTCTCTGTTACGGTTGGCGTCACTGTCTCTGTTACTGTTGGTGTCACGGTCTGCGTTACTGTCGGTGTTATTGTTTGAGTTACTGTTGGCGTTATTGTCTGCGTCACGGTCGGCGTTACTGTCTCGGTCACTGTCGGTGTCACGGTCTCTGTCACTGTTGGCGTCACTGTCTCGGTCACGGTTGGTGTTACTGTCTCGGTCACTGTCGGCGTTACGGTCTCAGTCACTGTTGGTGTTACTGTCTCTGTCACGGTTGGCGTCACGGTCTCGGTTACTGTTGGTGTCACTGTTTCTGTCACGGTCTCTGTCACGGTTGGCGTTACTGTCTCGGTTACTGTTGGCGTCACTGTTTCTGTCACTGTCGGCGTTACTGTCTCTGTTACTGTAGGCGTTACTGTCTCGGTCACTGTCGGTGTCACGGTCTCGGTCACTGTCGGTGTCACGGTCTCTGTCACGGTTGGCGTCACTGTCTCTGTTACTGTTGGTGTTACTGTCTCGGTTACGGTTGGCGTCACTGTTTCTGTCACGGTTGGCGTCACGGTCTCTGTTACTGTAGGCGTTACTGTCTCGGTTACGGTCGGTGTCACTGTTTCTGTCACGGTCTCGGTCACGGTTGGCGTCACTGTCTCGGTAACTGTAGGCGTTACTGTCTCGGTCACTGTCGGTGTCACGGTCTCGGTCACGGTTGGCGTCACTGTCTCTGTTACTGTTGGTGTTACTGTCTCGGTTACG
>Ga0209381_1003388_pt1 | contig 16686 bp, 9 predicted proteins | sample DewCreD2012metaG_FD_184111 | JGI IMG/M metagenome (GOLD analysis project Ga0209381, IMG submission 184111) | Hot spring sediment bacterial and archeal communities from British Columbia, Canada, to study Microbial Dark Matter (Phase II) - Dewar... ...
AGGCGGCCCGAAATGAAACTCCGGCACATAGGATCCGGCAGGCAACTCGAACCAGACGCCCTGCCTGCCGGCGCTCAGGTAATACTGCGCGAGGCGCTTGCGAACCTCGTTGGCGTTGACGCGCACGATGGCGTCTTCTGATGGCTCGTATTGGGGAGGCCTGGAGAACACCTCGATGCCAATGGTCCGCTCTTTCAGTAGATCGACTCTGCCCAAGGCAGCGTTCTCCACCACGAAGCGCAGCAGTTTCTGGCAGCGTTTGCTGGTTCGGAAAAACGGGCTGGCGAGGAGGGTCTCCAAGTGGGCGAACACCAGCTCGGCGGAGCCGGCGCGGGCCGGATGCGAATCTGTCGGCTTGGGTTCCTTATCTGGATCCGCCAACGGCATCGGCACCCCTTTCAGAGAATACTACAAGGCAATCGCAAGTTCTAACGGTTTGAACAGAGCCTGCGGATCAGATGGAATGCTTTTGTTTTCAATCTGTTGCCAAGGTCGTAACTGTTTCTCACATGGACAGCGCCGCCGGGGCGGCCGATACTGGACCCGGTGGATCGACGGGACGAATCTTCGGCGTTACGTCCAAAGGCTGCGGCAGCGCAAGATCCCGCCTCTGCGGGGATTGCGGGTGCTGATCGGCTGTGGGCTGGCCGCGCGGCTCACCCGGTACGGCTGCCTTGCGGTTTGGTGGTGGGGGGCGGGACAGTGTATCCGGAGTTCGGGATCGAACTGGAACCGTGCTGTTCGGGCGATGTCCCTCGGTGCGTTCGCCAGATCGAATCTCTCTTGGCCGCAGCTTCCCGTTCCGCTGCCGGCGCCGTATTCGATCTTGACCTCGCCACGGCGGGGCCGCCAAGCGCGTGGGAGAGGGTCTTGCCCCAGGCGCACCAGCTATTGCAGCGCGCAAGATACGAATCCGGTTTCCCGGCCGCGCTGAGGGTGACCCTCGGCGCGTCAGAGGGCCGGATCCGGCAGACGATCGAGTCGGGGGCCGACATTGTGAATCTGGAGACGGCCGCTGGCCTGGAGCTTTTCGGGCGAGCGCTCCGCGCCAGTGACGTAGCCGGCTTGATCCTGGCGGTCGGCGTCGTGTCGGCGCCGGCGGTCTCGGAAGCTTGGTCCCGGGCAGAGGCGGAGTTCGGAGACAGTGGCGCGGCACGGGGTGGCGACAGCGCGCGGCCGTTCATTCGGAAGATCATCCAATGCCTGCGCGAGAGACAGGCGCCGGAGGCCATTTGCGCCATTGCGGTTGCAGTCTGCGCCGTCCATACGCTCGCTTCGCTGGACGCCGGGGCCACTGGCCCGTTGCGTTCGGGATCCTGGGAGAGCCTCATCGTCAAGCCGATCCGCGGCTGCCCGGTCTCGCTGACGGATGCATGGCCATGGGAGGCGCAGGCCGCCAGAATGGCCGATCTCTGGAGCAGCGGCGCCGGCGTTGCGCAGACGCTCGCCGAATGCGCGCTTCTCAGCAGCGGCAGGCCGGGAGAGCTGTGCGGAGAGGATTCAGGCGGCCCCCTGACCTGCATTCTTTCCGAGGCCTCGGTCGTCGCGATTGCCGATGCGATCCAGAGCTGCCAACAGCCGTATCAGCGGACGATCGCGGCCGCTTATGCGGCCGCCAATCTCTTGATTGAAGACGGCGGAACGGCGGGCACGCCGGTTTCCGCCGCCGACCGCGCCCTTGCCGCGAGAGTCGCGGAGGATCTGCTTTTGCTGCCCGAGTCGGGCCAGGAGCTTCTGGAATCGCTCGGGGAGAAGTACGGGAGTTCTTCTAATTAGGAAGGAGATGCATCAATGAAACATCTGCGATTCGGTTTCCTGGTGGCAATCCTGCTGTTGCCGCCATGTGTCCACGCCCAGGTCCGCTCCAGCACCATCCTCGGCACGGTCACAGACTCCACGGGGGCCGTTGTGCCCGCCGCCGACGTCCTGGTGCGCGAGCAGAACACAAACATTTCCTACGAGTTCCGTACGAATGAGGCCGGCCAGTATACAGTGCCCTACCTGCCCGCCGGCCTCTATTCGGTGACCGTGAAAAAACCAGGCTTCAAGACCGTGACGAAATCGAACGTGCCTTTGGAGACCGCAGCCACAGTTCGCGTCGATGCCGCGCTCGAAGTGGGGCAGGTGGAAACCTCGGTCACGGTGGAATCCTCTGCCGCCATCCTCCAGACCGACAGCGCGACGGTGCAGAACGCAGTCGGCGAAACCGTCATCAGGTCGATACCGAATATCCAGAACAATCCGCTGTTCTATGTTCTGCTCCAGCCGCAGGTGCAGACGCATTCGCGATTCAGCGATTCGACCAGCACCAACGGCTTCGGCATTGGCGCCGAGGGCCGCCGCAGCTTCTCGGCCTTCTCGGTCAATGGCGGAGACACATTCTCAAGCGACATTCAGGTGGACGGCATCAGCGTGCTCGGACACGGCTGGAACGAAGCGACCGTGCTGCCCAATCCGGAAGGCATTCAGGAAGTGCGCCTCCAGGCGAACAACTACTCGGCCGAATACGGCCGCGGCCAGAGCGTGGTGCAGATCATCACCAAGAGCGGCACCAACCAGTTGCACGCGTCGGCTTTCCACCGCTTGCGAAACGAGGCGCTGAACGCCAACACCTTCTACCGGAACATGCTCGAGGAAAGCAATCCTCTGTCGCGCCGCCCGGCCTTCAAGTCGAACCTGTACGGGGGCACGGCGGGCGGTCCGCTCCTCATTCCCGGGTTGTACAACGGCAAGGACCGGACGTTCGTCTTCGGCAGCTTTGAGCGCCTGCAGTTCAACCGCGCCGTCGACTACACGCGGACTGTGCCCACCGCAGAAGAGCGCCGCGGCGACTTCAGCCGCAGCGTGGCCAACGTCGGCGGCACTCCGGCGCCGCTGCTGCTGTACGACCCCCTTTCGGTTCGCTTCGAGGGCGGCCGCTATGTGCGCACGCCGTTCCCCAATTCCGTCATTCCGCAGGACCGATTGGACCCGGCTGGACGGTTCCTGGTCAACAGCTACCCCGCGCCCAACATCGCTCCCCTCGAGCCGCGCTTTCTGCTGAACAACTATCAGGCCCGCTATCCTCAGGAGTTCCGCCGCAATAACTTCAACGGGCGTCTCGACCACCGTGCGGGCGCGCACAACATCTACGTCACTGGCGGCTTTAGCTTCGGCGACATCAACACGGAATCCGGCTGGGGCCCGGACAACCCGTTCTACAGCCAGCCCGATTTTGTGGGCCGCAAAAATCAGGACCGCAACCCCTACGCCTCCATCGGCGACACCTGGGTCATCTCGCCGACTCTTGTCATGGATGCCCGCCTCGGCCTGAACCGCGTCAGCACCAGCAACATTGCCGGCAACGGCCCCGCCGGGCTGTATGATCAGATGAGGATCCCAAAGGAAATCCAGGCGTATGCCATCCCGTTCGGCGGCATTCCCCACGTTTCGGACGGCATCAACTACTGGAGCGTGCTTTCCAATACCGCGTTTCTCTGGAAAATCGAACATCAGACAAACTGGCTTTACAGCCAGAATTTCACCAAAATGATGGGCCGCTGGACCTTCAAGTTTGGCGGGGAATACCGAAACTCGTTGGCGAATTTCACCGACAATGCGTATCCTTTTTCCGTCCGCACCAATCCGAATTTCACCCGCGCCACGGTGAATGCGACCGGCGATCCGAGCGATGCCCTCACCGCAGACCGCACCGGCCACGGCGGCGCCTCCCTCCTTCTAGGCTTTGGCGAGACGATCATCCTCCAGGGCTTCGCGCTCCAGCCTGCCCTGTCGGCCAAGTACTGGGCGCTTTACTCGCAGAACGACTGGCGCCTCACCAGCCGCTTGACCCTGAACCTCGGCCTGCGTTTCGACCGGCAGCCCGGCCCCACCGAGCGCTTCGACCGGCTCATGCCCGTCGACCTCGGCCAGAGGAACAAATGGGGCGCGTTGGCAAAATGGGTCTTCCCCGGCGCACAGGGAACCAGCCGCAACTACTGGGACAACAACTCGCTGGACTTCCAGCCCCGTCTCGGCATGGCCTACCGGATTAAAGAGGACCTCGTGTTCCGAGCAGGCTACGGGCTCTCCATGATCCCGTCCAATACCGGCTTCAACGGTGGCCCTTATTACTACAACATGACCGCCTTCTCGCCTTCGACCATCAACGCCCCATACGGCGACACCCCGAGCGGCGTACCGGTGGGCAAGTTCTACGATTCGGCCGTCAATCGCATTGTCACGCCGATCGGCATGAACCCAGACGACCCGCGCCTGTACGGCAACGGCAATATCACGTTCGTGCGCGACGACTACAAAGGTGGTAGGGTGCAGCAGTGGAACGCCGCCATCGAGACGCGGCTGTTCGACCGTTACCACGTCTCGGCCACCTACAACGGGCTGCGCGGCTACCGGCTTCCGTATGCGCGCCTGCCCTTCAACGCCCGCCAGTTTTATCCGGATGCCGCCATCCAGATGTTCCGCCAGGAATGGATCGCGAACAATGGGTCGAGCGATCCGCGCAACGTTCAGGTAGCGAACCCCTATCAGCCGTCTTCGGGAGACCTCAACGCCTTCCAGGCGCCCTGGAATGCCCGCACCGTGAACCGCGAACTGACCTACCACCTGTTTCCGCTGCTCGGCAATTACGCGCACATGGCGCCGATCGGCTGGAACAACTACCACGGATTGACGCTCGCCATGAACCGGCAGTTTTCCAATGGTTTCCTCGTCAACACGCACTACACCTGGAGCAAGGCCCTGGACTTCGTGCAGGGCGAGATGCAGTTGAACGGAGGCTCGGAAGCCGTGGGCAATATCCCCGGCGACCTCGACCGCCGCAACCTGCGCAACAACCAGCGCTTCAGCGACCACGACATCCGCCACCGGTTCGTGGCCGCCTGGGTGTATGAACTCCCGTTCGGCCATGGCAAGCGTTGGGCGGCCAGTGGCGGCTTGCTCAAAGCGATCGTCGGCGGATGGAAGGTCGGCGGGGCCTATTTGGCGCAGACCGGCACCCCCAACAACATTGGCGGCGGCAACACCAATTCGATCAATGGCCGCCCGATCCGCATCGAGGGCGCTCCCGCGGAAGTCCCGAAGGAGCTGCAACGCTGGTATGACGGCAAGACCACGGTGACGCTGCCCAACGGCCAGCGGATCACCCCGTGTGCCTTCTGCTTCCTCAAGTACAATGTGGGCGCCTTCCGCGGCGCCACCACGACCGCGGCCAACGGCAACACGATCCTCGACATGCTGTGGTGGGGCACGGCGGCCACCAACTACGCCGACATTACTGGTCCCGGACGCGACAACCTGAACCTGAGCCTTGAGAAGAACTTCAAGGTGAAGGAGCGCGTCGAGTTCCTGCTGTCGGCCGAGGCCACGAACGCGTTGAACAACGTGCAGTTCAAGCCGCGCATGAGGAGCGTCAGCGTGGGCGCGTTGCAGCCCACGCGCGACCCCTCGCGCGGCCTCGAGGTGGGGATGGGCACCAACTCGAATTACGGCACCATTGACGCTTCCAGTACATTCGATCCGCGGCAAGTGGAGCTGAGACTGCGCATCCGGTTCTGATCGCCGCAACGGGGCGGGCTCCACTGCCGGGCCCGCCCCTTCCTTTCCTGGTGGACGTTCTGCTGGCGGCGTTCAGTGCTCAGAACCTGGACCGGCGGGGAGATCGAAGAGCGGGTGGGCCGCGACGCGGGCCATGAGTGGAGCAAGAGCCCCAAACTGGCCCGCCGCGGAGCTGCCCCCGGGGCAGCGAGGCCGCCTTCACGGCCTACTTTTCGGAAGCGGCCGCGCCCGGACGGGCGGTTACCAGAAGTGAGTCGCCAGAACGCGCGGTGGCTTGGGCGTGCGGCCCACGACGTTGGTTTGCAGCACCACCTGAAGGTTCCGGCGCTTCCAGTCTCTGGGGACTGTCTTGGCGAGTTCCTGCCAATACACCGGGTTGGTAATGAATTCCACGGCCGCGCGAGTGCCTCGCTGCGTGATTCCGGCGGCCGAGATCAGGGGCTGGCGGGTGGAGGCGTCGAAGAGGCGGGTCACGATGGCGTAGTCGACTTCGGGACTCTCGTAGCCGAATCGCGGCTGCCCGTAGACCCGCCAGCGCCGGGCCGGATCTTTCCGATCCTGGATCGCGAAGATGGCCTGGTTGGGCTCGTCCTGCCGCTCGAAGACGAAGCGGATCTCGCGGTTCAAATCAAGCGTCCAGGGATTGTTGAACGCGCCGATCAGCACCACCGGGCGGCTGCTCACATCTTCCAGGTTCAATTGCGGACTGAACCGGACCTCCGGCGTCCGCCCGTGCCGCTGAATGAACAAAGCGAGGTCCAGGATGCAGCTTGCCGTAAGGCGGTGAACGGTCTGCTCCGGGAGGATTTCAATCTCGCCGGGGCCGGCGAGCACCGGTTTGCTGAACGGAGGGCTCTGGCGGGTGAGTTCCTCCTGCAACCTCGGAGAGATTAGGGTGGCCGATCCGATCGGCACGCTGATCAGGGGCGGCTTGTTCGCCGCCCACATGGGCGCCCAGAACTCCTCTACCGGCGCTTCCGCGTGAAAAAACAACACGGCGCCGAGGACGCCAGCCGCCGCCAGCACGCCCGCGGCTGCCAGCCACCTCCGAATGCGGCCTTCAAAGAACCTGCGCCTGGCGGGGGGCTGAGGCCGCTCAGGCAGCACCGGAGCAGCCGTTGCTTCCGCAGGCGGCCCGAAATGAAACTCCGGCACATAGGATCCGGCAGGCAACTCGAACCAGACGCCCTGCCTGCCGGCGCTCAGGTAATACTGCGCGAGGCGCTTCCTTACTTCGCCCGCTGCCACCCGGACTATGGCGTCCTCGCTCGTATCGTAGTCAGGATCGCGGCCGAATAATTCGATGCCGAGGGTACGCTCCTTCAGTTCCTCGGCCTTTCCCTCGAGCGCCTGCCGCACGATGAAAGACAGCAGCTTGCCCGAGCGGTTGCTCGACCTGAAAGGGCGGCTGCTCACGATCCGCTCGAGCTCGGCTTCTATGGCCGCTCGCTGGAGTTCATCCATGGAAGGCCAACCAGAGGCATTCATGGCGCCGTCCCCCGCCGTCAATGCGTTACGGAACGTTCGACCCCGTTAATAACGGTGCATTCGAGGACCCCCGCCCCCGATACGTTATGCTCACGTTCGATCTTGTTCATAACTGTACATTCTTTGCAATTGGGAGTCAAGAGTCTAAACTCTGTGCGAAAGGAGGTTCCATGTTTCGTCTCTCTTCGATGCTTCTCTTGTTTGCCTTGGCCGCCGGCCTTACTCTCACGGGGCAGATCCGGTCGGGCAGGATTTCCGGTACGGTGACCGATGCCACGGGAGCCGTCATCCCAGATGTGAACGTCGAGGTGGTTGAGGTGCGGACTAACCAATCCTATAAGGTCAGCACTAACGCCGAGGGCGAGTTTACGGTTCCGTATCTGCCGCCGGGTGAATACGAGATCCGGTGCGAGAAGGCGGGGTTTGTGGGTGCGAAACGGTCTGAAATCGCGCTGGGTGTCGCCCAGAACGTCCGGCTGGACTTCAAGTTGCAGGTGGCCACGGTGCTGACAGCGGTTGAGGTCAGCGCGTCGGCGGCCGCGATCCAGACCGAGTCGGCCACGGTGCAAGGAGCGACCACGGAGAGAATGATCCAGGCGCTGCCGAACGTAAACCAGAATCCTCTCTACTACGCCATTCTTCAGATGGGCGCCACTCCGCGCGCCTCGATGCTTCAGGTGACCGGGCAGAATTCGTTCGGCATTGGCATCAACGGCCGGAGGAACGTCTCGGCGTTATCCATTAACGGCGGCGGGGCCTTCCAGAACGACGTGCAGGTGGACGGGGTTGGCGTCGTGGGCTCGGCGTGGAATGAGGCCGCCGTACTCCCGTCGGCCGAAGGACTCCAGGAAGTCCGCACGACGGTGAACAACTACTCGGCGGAATACGGCCGCGGCCAAGGCGTCATCATCATGACGACTAAGAGCGGCACCAACGAGCTCCACGGCAGCGCCTTCTGGCGCCAGCGCAACGAGGCGCTCAACGCCAATAGTTTCGGCAACAACGCCCGCGGCATTGCCCGGCCCCCGTTCAAGGTGGCCACCTACGGCGGCACGTTGGGCGGCCCAATGATCAAGGACAAGCTGTTCGGCTTTGTCAGTTGGGAAGGCCTGCGTTTCAACGAAGGCATCAATATGCTTCGCACGGTGCCCACTGAACTTGAGAAGGCGGGCAATTTCAGCCAAACGAAGGCCAACGTTGGCGGCCAGCCGACACCCATCAACATCTACGATCCCTTCACGGTCACCCAGACTGGCACGAACGTGTACCAGCGCTCCCTGTTCCCCAACTCGATCATTCCTCCGAGCCGGTTGAACCCCGCCGCCCTGAACCTGGTGAAGAACTACCCAAGCCCGAACCGCACGCCGGACAATTTCCTGAACGCGAACAACTTCCTGCGCACGGGCATTCGCAGATACGAGCGGAACGTCCTGGGCAGCCGGGTGGACTACCGGTTGAACCCCCAGCACTCTATTTATTTCACGGGCGGCTTCACCAACGGCGACATCACCAACCCGCTCACCTGGGGCGACAACATCCTTTATAACGCTGCCACGGGCGAGCAATTCGCGCCCTTCATCACGGACCGCAACCCGTACTTTTCACTCGGAGACACATGGATTGTTTCTCCAAACGCCGTGGTGGACTTGCGTTATGGCGTGAACCGGATCAAGACCGGTTCGCTTTCCCACGACACGCCAGATTACGACTACCGAGCGGCCGGCATCCCGGCTGACATCGAAGCCGCCATGGCGGTGCGCCGCCTGCCGAACTTCATGAACGGCAACTACTGGAGCCCGCTGAACAACAACCAGTACATGCACAAGGACGAGCGCCAGACCAACCACGTTCTGGCCGGTTCGGCCACGATCATGCGAGGCCGGTGGACGTTCAAGTTCGGCGGCGAAACGCGGCAGAACTTCTCCAATTACACCGACGCCCAGGAAGCAATCTCTTACAATCTTCTCTCGGGCACCTATACGGCCGGCCCCGCGGTCAACGCCACCGGAGGGCTGGTGCAGGCGGTGACGGCGCAAAACAACGGGCATGCTTACGCCGCATTCCTCACCGGCGCAGCCGTGTTGGCGATAGGCCGCGGTTTCAACGTCAAGCCCGCCTTCCTCCAGCAGTATTACGCCCTCTATACGCAGAACGACTGGCGCCCAACGAGCCGCCTGACCATCAACCTGGGCTTGCGCTGGGACGCCCAGCCTGGCGTCCTGGACCGCTACAATCGGGTCTCTTCCTTCGACCCAACCGCCAAAAACCCATATGGCACGCAAGGCGCGTATTACTTCCCCGGTTCCACGGGCAAGGACCGGCGGCTGTGGGAAAGTGATTGGATCAACTTCGGTCCGAGGCTGGGGATGGCGTACCGGCTCCGCGAAAACATGGTGCTGCGGGGCGGTTACGGCATGACCTACTTGCCCTCGAACACGGGGTTCTTCGACGGCCCGTACAACTACGGCATGCAGTCGTTTGCGCCTTACGTGGACTCCCAACCCTACGGTTTGTCGCCCGCTGGGGCGCTGGTCGGCAATTTCTCCCAAGTGTCGTTCCTGGTTGAACCGACGCGAGACGACCCGAAGGCGCCGGCGCTGTACGGCGGCTCGCCGACTCCGCGGTTTCCGCGTTACGGCTACGTGACGCCGGCCGTGCACCAGGCCAACTTCTTCATCGAGTACAAGAAGGCGGATTGGCAGTTCGCCTTGGGCTGGTCAGGCGCTTATGGCCGGAATCTTGCCCTAAGCTCGTTGCCGATCAACAACAACCAGTTCATTCCCGCCTCGACGCTCGCGGAATGGCGGCAGAACTACATCTCCCGGAATGGTTCCGGCCACACCGGCAGCGACCTGGTGACGAACCCCTGGCAGCCCGCTTCAGGGCCGCTGATCCCGTTTTCTGGCACTCTGGGCAACGCCAAGATCGCGCTGCGCGAAACTCTGCTTCCGTATCCTTTCTTCGGCAGCATGTCGGTGCAAAAGATGGAAGGCTTTTCCGATTACAACGCGCTGCAAATGCAGGTGACCCGTTCCCTGAAACGGGGGCTGATGCTGAACGCGCACTACACGTGGTCAAAGGCGCTGGAGGTGGCCAACGCCGAGGCCCAGAACAACTTTAACGGCGAAGGTTTTGGCTACCAAGCCGGCAATCTGCTCGACCTGACACAGAACCGCCGCCTTTCCGCCAACGACATTCCACACCGGGCGGTCGTCAGCTTCGTCTACGACTTGCCTTTCGGCAAGAACCACAAACTCGGCTCGTCGAATCGCATGGTCTCCCATTTGGTGAGCGGGTGGCAACTTAGCGGGGTTTGGATGTACCAGAATGGCACCCCGCTCGTCGCCAGCGGCGCCAATACCAATTCGCTCAACGGCCGGCCCCATGCCGTGCCAGGGGCTCCCTTAGTCCTGCCGGAAAACCTCCAGGGCTGGTATGACGGCAATACCACGATCACCTTGCCCAGCGGCAGACAGATTCGTCCGACAGCGTTCACCTACATGAAGTACAACCCCGACGCATTCGTTGGACAGACGGTGGTCACGGCAAACGGGTCCACGCAGCGAGACATCTTCTGGTGGGGCAATGCGGCTTTCACTTACAATGAGCTTCGCAACGACCCGCTGAATACCATCAACATGAGCATCCAGAGAAGCTTCCCCATCGGCGAACGCTTCCGCCTCGACTTGCAGGCCCATGCGAACAACTTCCTGAACCACACCCAGTTCAGTCCGGGCTACACCACGGGGTTGGGCGGAACCGAAATCGTGAACAACCCGGCCAACGGCCAACTGGTCGGCTACGGTCAGAATGCTCAATACGGATCGCACGGAACGAGCACCTACGATCCGCGGCAGATCCAGATCGTTCTACGGCTCGTCTTCTAAACAAAGGACCCAGGCGCCGGGAAGGCCCCCTCCGCCTTCCCGGCGGGGAGAGCGCCCACGGATCCGGCCGCGCCGGAATAGCCGCTGGTGCATCACAAGCATTGCAGGAACGTCTCACCCACGCCGGCCAGGTCACGCAAGCAAGCTTGGCCGGCGTTTCCTTGGGCGGCCTTGCCGATACCCCCGGTTCCGCCGGCGTGGCGCTACTCCCCCAGCTTCTCCCAGACCCCAGGACCAATCACTTGCAGCCGGGGTGGGCCACCATGTGCCTGGATAGGAAATGAAACCCCACCCCGCCGTTTGACTTCCGGGCGGCCTCCGCGTTATCTTCCGATTAGAAACCTCCGCAAGGCGCGGTAGCCAAGTGGTAAGGCAGAGGTCTGCAAAACCTTTATTCGGGGGTTCGATTCCCCCCCGCGCCTCCAGCATTTCTCCCGCCGTACGCCGCTTCCAAAATCGAACGAGATTCTGCGACGCAAGTGACGACCCCCCGGCCGCCCTCAAGCCGAACGGCCGTCACGCACCCCGCCTCTGAAATGAACTACAATCGGCCTCTTGAAAGGCTGCCATCTATGCGAACTCTTCTTCTGACTTTCCTGGCTGCCGCCTGCCTCAGCGCGGCTTCGAATTCAACCACCGACATCAAAGTCAATCAGGTTGGTTATCTGCCCGCGGCGCCGAAACTCGCCATGGTCGCCGCCGCCAAGCCCGCCTCCGAGTTCACCGTCCGCAACGCCGCCAACCATGCGGTCGTCTTCAAAGGCAAACTCACGGCCCCGGCGCTCGACGCCGACAGCGGCGACAACGTCCAAATCGCCGATTTCAGCGGGCTCAAACGCGAGGGCAAGTATTACATCGACGTGCCGGCAGCCGGCCGGAGCTGGGAATTCGCCATCGGCCCGAACGTCTACGCGAGGGCGTTTTACCTGGCGATGCGCGCCTTCTACGGCCAGCGCTGCGGAACTACGGTGGATTTGGGCCCTGAGTTTCCCGGCTACAAGTACGAAGCGTGCCACACGGAAGGCGCGTGGCATCCGTCGTCGGGCAAGACCGGCCCGCGGCCTTCCGTCAAAGGCTGGCACGACGCCGGCGACTACGGTCGTTACGTGGTCAACTCCGGCATCACCACCGGCACTCTGCTCTGGGCCTATGAGCTCTTTGCGGACCGCATCGGCAAGGTGAATCTCAATATTCCCGAGTCCAAGAACAAGGTCCCGGACGCATTGGACGAGGTCCGCTGGAACCTCGAGTGGATGCTCTCGATGCAGGATCCCGAGGACGGCGGCGTCTGGCACAAGCAAACCACGCCGCAGTTCTCGGGCTTCGTCCTTCCACACCTCGACAAGGCGCCGAACGTGGTGATCGGGACAGGCTCCGAACCGTACAAAGGCACGGGGGCCACCGCGGATTTCGCCGCAGTCATGGCCATTGCCGCCCGGGTTTACAGGCCGTTCGACGCGGGATTCGCCGCCGAATGCCTGGCCGCCGCCCGCAAAGCCTTCGCCTGGACCGAAAAATACCCGAACGTGGCCTTCAACAACCCTCCGGGCGTCAATACGGGCGCTTACGGCGACCGGAACTTCGCCGACGAGCGGCTCTGGGCCGCGGCGGAGCTCTATCGGACCACCGGCGAGGACGCCTATCACCAGTATTTCCTGGCAAACTACGAATCCTTGCGGAAGAGCATCCGACCGGTCGGTCCGCAGAGTTGGAACAACGTCGGAACGATGGGACTATGGACCTACGCGCTTGGCAAGGGTAAGAACGCAGAGGCGCTCGAAGCCATCCGGAAGGACTCGATCGCCGCCGCGGACGCCATCGTCCAGCGCGCCGCCGCCAACGGCTACCGCATCACGATGACTCCGTCCGACTACGTCTGGGGCTCTAACGGCGTAGTGGCCAACTACGGCGTTCAGCTCCTGGTGGCCAACGCTCTCCAGCCGAACCCGGCCTATGTCAACACGGCGCTCGAAAACCTGCACTATCTGCTGGGCCGCAACCCGTTCTCCCTGAGCTACGTGACGCAACTGGGAAGCAACCCGTACCGGCATCCGCACCACCGTCCCAGCGGGGCGGACAGCAACGCCGAACCTTGGCCGGGCATGCTCTCGGGCGGCCCAAACCGCTCGCCCCAGGATCCGGCCATGAAGGCCAAGCTCAAGCCCGGCACGCCGCCCGCCAGAATGTACGTGGATGATCAGGAGTCGTACGCTTCCAATGAGATCGCCATCAACTGGCAGGCCCCACTGGTATTCTTGCTGGCCGGAGCGCAGCCGGGGAAGTAGCCGATCGAACCTCAGGCCGGAACCGCCGGGACCGCCTGCCGTCAGACCGCCAGCGTGGCCGGCCCCATGCGGCCCTGGTGTTTTTCCAGGCGGCTCCTGAGCTCCTGGCGAGCCCGCCGCAAACGCGACTTCACCGCGGGAACCGATAGCCCCATGCGGGAAGCAATCTCTTCCAGGGACCGGTTTTCCAGGGCGCTAGCGATCAGAGGCTCTCGAAGCAAAGCCGGCAGCCGCCGTACCTCCCGCCGCACCAGCTCTTGAATCTCTTCCCGCCCCAGGCGCTGTTCGGGGTTCGGTCCTTGCTCGGAAGGCTCCCAAACCCGGTCGCTGCCTTCGGCCACCGGCTCTTCTAAGGATTGCACGGGCGCGCGCCGCAGGCTTCGCAGCCTCATCAGGCACTGGTTGACCACGATGCGATGAATCCAGGTCCCAAACTTCGCCTCACGCTGGAAGCGCGGCAGGCTTTGCCAAGCCTTCCAGAACGAGTTCTGAACCTCGTCCTCTGCCTCGCTGGCGTCGCGCAGAATGGACACCGCCAGCTTCATCGCCGACGATGACGTGCGGGCCACCAGTTCGTCAAAAGCCTCGCGTTCTCCTTTCTGCGCGCGGTCGAGAAGTTCATCCTCCTCAAGCTTGCTCAAGGTCCGGGTCTTCAATGCGGTGGCTGCCGATGCCATTGGTTTCTCCTAACCCGATAGATCCGAACCCGCCTAGCAAAGATTCAAGCTAACGAAAAGAGGGTTTACTGAGGCTCAATAAATTGTGTCAGGATTCAGGCACACTGAAGCTGACGTCCGGCATCCAGATCTTGTTGAAGCCGTTAGGCTTGGCCGGCCAGGGGCAATGCGAAGGTCTGAAAATCCGTCCTGCCGGACAACTCGCGATGCCGGATCCGCCGGACAATCAGGGAATGGTCGATGAGGAACGCGCCGGGGAGCTGAAGAACATCGGCGTCCGGGCTTCCCACGCCGTGGCGCTCCAGAACCGCCGCCTGAAGACCGCGCCAAACGGTCTGAACCGAGAAGAGGGCGAAAGGCGAGCTCTTCAGCAGGCCGAAGGCCCGGTAAAGCTTACGGGACCGGTCGGTGATGTAGTCCAGGCCGATAAGGCGGTAACGCCGCAGCAAGGCCTCAAGCCGCTCGTCTGAGCCCATGTGGACCAGCACTGGCCGGATGCCTCTGGCCTTCAATGCGGGCAGTGCGCTCGAAAGGTCGGAGAGGGCCTCGCGGCAAAAAGGGCAGCCGGTGTGGCGCAAAAACACCAGCAGAACGGCGGAAGCGGCGCAGAGTTCGGTGAGGCTCGCGCCGGAGCGGGTTCGTGTCTGCTCGAGAAGTTCGGACAACTCGCGGGCCCGTTGGGCAAGGGAGGGGGGCTCCTGCTCTGCGGCCGCGGTTTGCCGTCTTGCGGTCAATTCAATTCTCCTTACACCTGGGTGAGCGCCGGCAGGTTGAAGCACATCGCCTCACCAACCGTATGGATGACGGCGGGCACAGCCGAGGTCCACAAATTTGACAGGCATCAGCAATCTTTGCGGCTGGTTGTATTGTGTAAGGGGCCATAGAGGTGTAGAATTTTGGATGCTCGAGTCCGCGGAAGCGCCGTGCAGAAAGCAGCCGCAGCCGAAGAAAGGGGAGACGTCGGAGAGGCAGCCGCTACGAAGAACCACGCTTTTTGCACGGGAGCTTCCGGCTCGGCAGGTGAACCGGCAGTAAAGGAGCAAATCACATGGAGAACGAAACCTTAACCGTAATTGACAACCGCACTGGGAAGTCCTACACGCTGCCATTCTTTAAAGGGTGCATCCGCACCATGGATCTCCGCCAGATCAAGATCAGTGACGATGACTTCGGGGTCATGGGCTACGATCCGGCGTTCATGAACACGGCGTCATGCCAAAGCGCGATCACCTTTATCGACGGCGACCGGGGCATCCTCCGCTACCGGGGGTATCCCATCGAACAGCTCGCCGAAAAATGCAGTTATTTGGAAGTCTGTTATTTGATTCTATACGGTGAGTTGCCCAATGAGGAGCAACTCAAGCAGTGGGAGCAAGACGTCACGCACCATTCGATGGTTCCCGAAGACGTCAAGAAGCTTCTGGATGGTTTCCAGAAGGACGCGCACCCGATGGGCACCCTGATGAGCCTGGTGGCGGCGCTGTCCACCTATTATCCGGACGCCAAGAACATCGCGGACCCGGCCTGCCGCAAGTTGCAGATCCTGCGCCTGCTGGGCAAGACCCCGACCTTGGCGGCCTACATTTACCGCCACAGCCTCGGTCTGCCCTATGTGGCGCCGGATCATTCCTTCAGCTACACCGAGAACTTCATGAACATGCTATGGAAGCCGGTGGCGGATCCGGACTGGAAGCCGAACAAGGTCCTGGCGCGGGCTCTGGACGTGCTGTTCATCCTGCACGCCGACCACGAGCAGAATTGCAGCACCAACACGATGCGCTCGGTGGGCAGCTCGCACGCGGACCCGTTCTCCTCGGCGGCCGCGGCCATCGGGGCCTTGAGCGGACCGCTGCACGGCGGGGCCAACGAGGAAGTGCTGAAGATGCTGGATGAGATCGGCACTGTCGACAACATCCCGGCCTTCATCGAGCAGGTCAAAGCGGGCAAGGGCAAGCTGATGGGCTTCGGACACCGGGTGTACAAGAACTACGATCCGCGGGCCCGGATCATCAAGCAGACCGCCGACCAGGTCTTCGCCGTTACGGGGCGCAATCCCAAGCTGGACATCGCCATCGAGCTGGAGAAGATCGCGCTCAGCGATGAGTACTTCATCAAGCGGCGCCTGTATCCCAACGTGGATTTCTACTCGGGGATCATTTACCAGGCGATGGGCTTCAAGCCGGAGATCTTCACCGTGTTGTTTGCGATCGGCCGCATGGTGGGCTGGCTGGCGCAATGGGAGGAGATGCTGAACGACAAGGAGCAGAAGATCGCCCGGCCGCGCCAGATCTACATCGGCTACGACAAGCGAGACGTCCCCAAGTAGCGGCTGAACGGCCGCCAACATGCTGGCCGCCGGAACGCTCCGCACCGGATCCACCCCCGGCGGCCGGCGCCCGCTTAACAGCCCGTCGATAAAGCCCCGTCTTGACGGTGCGCCGAGGGATGGCGGCGACGCGGCGGGTGGGTTCTTCGGACCGTCCAGGATCCCATTCACCCGGCGACAGAAGGGCTGTGGCCTGCGGGGTCGCAATGGCTGCTCTCCACCCCTCAGGAGGTCTGTTTCGGTCTCCCCTCGCCAAGCGTCGTACCCGGTTATCGGGCCAAGACACTTTCAGCTCAAAATGTCTTCGAGACCTTATCCACTGGCTGCTATCCACAAGCTGCTAGTGTAGTGCGTCACACGGAGCGAACGTTATCGAGTGATTTGCGGGCACGTTTGACTTTCTCCAGGATGTCTTGCGCGGAAGCGGTCCAGATGAAGGGTTTGGGATGTTCGTTGTGACGATCTAC
>Ga0209381_1003391_pt1 | contig 16679 bp, 11 predicted proteins | sample DewCreD2012metaG_FD_184111 | JGI IMG/M metagenome (GOLD analysis project Ga0209381, IMG submission 184111) | Hot spring sediment bacterial and archeal communities from British Columbia, Canada, to study Microbial Dark Matter (Phase II) - Dewar... ...
TCCCTCAACCTCGCCTGAGGTCTTGCCCCTCCATCGCCACAGGCTCCGACCCTCCCCCTACCCCCTCCCTGACAGGGAGGGGGGTTGGCAACCCCTCTCCTTCTACTCCCCTGACTGACAGGGAGGGGCTTGACAACCCCTCTCCCTCCCAGGGAGAGGGTAGGGAGAGGGTCGGACCCTGAGCCGTGGTTGACCCTTGCCCGGTGCCGACAAACCTACTACTCTCCTGACTGACAGGGAGGGGCTTGACAACCCCTCTCCCTCCCAGGGAGAGGGTAGGGAGAGGGTCGGACCCTGAGCCGTGGTTGACCCTTGCCCGGTGCCGACAAACCCATGTCAAGGCCCCTTTGACGCGCGACACTAGCAGGGTCCGAGCGTAGAAGATCACACGGACCCGGCTGGAACGGCTATTGCCCGTTATCCCGGCCCCAGGCGGTCTCTTTGATTGTCGTCCTCCTCCTCGTCGTCGCCGGACGCCCGGCCCGCCTCGTAGGACGCCACTGAGGGTGTCTCGTGTTCAACGATGTTGGCGCTGCATTACCAGACTGGCCTCGGCCTCCGGCGCGACAGAGGGCCAAGCGGTCAGCTCGGGAGGGGCTTGGCCCCCTGTGCTGTGAGGTCTAAGCAGCATCGCAGCGGAGAGTTACGAACTTGCTACAGAGGGCCAAATCGCTACGCACACACGTTGGCCCCCTGACACCGCGGGGGCGACCGATGGGGCGTGGCCGGGCGGCTTGTGGGCCGCTCGCTGATGCCGTATAATCCCTTCTCGAACCCGTGCCGCCACCGATCCGCTGACTGGAGCAGGCATGACCCCGCGCGAACGCTTTCTGGCCGTGATGGAGTATCAGCCGCCCGACAGGGTGCCCAACTGGGAGCTTGGCTGCTGGGGCCAGACGATTGACCGCTGGCAGGCCGAGGGCCTCAAGCCCCACACTTTCCACTGGGACTGGTTCAGGGGCGAGGAGAGCCTCGGGATGGACGAGCGGGAGTTCCTGCCTGTGAACATGGGTATGGTCCCCAGCTTCGAGCAAAAGGTGCTCGAGAGGACCGACCGCTACGAGATCATCCAGCATTGGAACGGCGTGGTCACCAAGGCGCTCATCGAGGGCACGGTGCGCGGCACGCGCGCGAGCATGGACCAGTATCTCCGCTTCCCCATCGAGACCGTCGCCGACCTGCGCGCGATGAAGAAGCGCTATGACCCAGCGACGCCCACCCGCTACCCGCTGTACTGGCGGAGCAAGATACCCTGCTGGCGCGACCGCGGCCACGTGCTGGTCCTCGGCCAGAACTGCTGCACGGGCTTCTACGGCGTCGCAAGGGCCTGGATGGGCACGGAGAACCTCTCGCTGGCCTTCTACGATCAGCCCGCGCTCTGCGAAGAGATGTTCGAGTTCATCGCCGACTTCGCCATCGAGGTCACACGCCCCTTTGTCGAGGCCGTCCAGTTCGACTACTTCAACTTCTTCGAGGACATGGCCTGCAAGAGCGGCCCGCTGGTCAGCCCGGCGTGCTTCCGCCGCTTCATCATGCCCCACTACCGCCGCGTGATTGACCACCTGAAGTCCCACGGCGTGAAGTACTGTAGCCTGGACAGCGACGGGAACACCGAGCCGCTCATCCCGCTCTACATGGAGATGGGCATAGACGCCCACTGGCCCTTCGAGCGGGCGTCGGACATGGACCCCAACCGCATCCGCAAGCAGTTCGGCAAGGGGCTTCGCATCTGGGGCGCGGTGGACAAGCGCGAGCTGACCAAAGGCAAGGCCGAGATTGACGCCGCCCTGCGCGAGCTGGCCCCCCTCGTCGAGCAGGGCGGCTTCATCCCACACCTCGACCACACCTTTCCGCCCGACATATCGTGGGCCAACTTCAACTACTACTGGGAGCAGAAGGCCAAGCTCCTGGAGGGACGCTTTGGGGCGTGAGGTGAGACCGAGAGAGATTCCTCGACCTCGCTTCGCTTCGCTCGGAATGACGCGCGTGACGGGGGGAGGAACTGAAGCCCTTGGAGATAAGACCATGCGTCGCATCAGCCGCCGGAGTTTTCTGGGAAGCGCGGCAGCCAGTTCCGCCGTCCTCGCCCTCGGCGAAGCTGCGGAAGCCCAAGGCGCCCTGGCGGGCAAGAGGCCGAACATCATTCTCATCATGACCGACGACCAGGGCTACGGCGACTTGGCCTGCCACGGCAACCCGATCATCAAGACGCCCCACCTCGACCGCCTGCACTCCGAGAGCGTGCGGTTCACCGACTTCCACGTCAGCCCCACCTGCGCCCCCACCCGCTGCTCGCTGATGACGGGCCGCCACGAGTTCAAGAGCGGCGTTACCCACACCATCGCCGAACGCGAGCGGATGAGCCTGAAGGCGACGACTATCGCCCAGGTGCTCAGGGCCGCGGGCTACGCCACGGGCATCTTCGGCAAGTGGCACCTCGGCGACGAGCCGGACCGCTGGCCCTCCAGGCGCGGCTTCGACGAGATGTTCATCCACGGCTGCGGCGGCATCGGCCAGAGCTTCCCTGGTTCCTGCGGCGACGCGCCGGGCAACTCCTACTTCAATCCCGTCATCCTCCACAACGGCACCTTCGTGAAGACCACTGGCTACTGCACCGACGTCTTCTTTGCCCAGGCCACCAAGTGGATCGGCGAGAGGCGGGGGAAGGGGCCTTTCTTTGCCTACATCACGCCCAACGCCCCCCACGCCCCCCTCATCTGCCCCGAAGAATACGAGGCGATCTACCGCGACAAGTTCGCCGACCCTGAGCCGAAGGGCAAGAAGAAGGGCGGCGGCCGACGCGACGTGGCGAAGTTCTACGGCATGATCACCAACATTGACGACAACGTTGGCAAGCTCCTGGCCAAGCTGAAGGAATGGGACATCGAGCGCGAGACCCTCGTGATCTTCATGACCGACAACGGCGGGACGGCGGGCCTCGGCGTCTACAATGCCGGCATGCGCAGCGGCAAGGGCACGCCTTATCACGGCGGCACCCGCGTGCCCAGCTTCTGGCGGTGGCCCGGCACCCTCAAGCCCGCCGATGTGGATAAGCTCACCGCTCACCTCGACATCTTCCCCACCTTCTGCGAGCTCGCGGGCGCCAAGGCGCCCGACGGGGTCAAGCTAGACGGCTTCAGCCTGCTGCCCCTGCTGGCCGACCCGCAGGCCGCCTGGCCCAACCGCTACCTCGTCACCCACGTTGGCCGCTGGGGCCGAGGCAAGGCCGCCGAATCCAAACACGCCCTGTGCAGCATCCGCCAGGGCCAGCACATCATGGTCTCCCGCAGCGCAGGCAAGTGGGAGCTCTACGACCTGAAGGCCGACCCAGGCGAGAAGACCGACATCGCCGCCCAGCACCCCGACGTCGTGAAGCGCCTTGAGGCCATCTACGACAAGTGGTGGGACGAGGTCCTCCCCTGCCTCGAAAACGAAGACGCCGTCGGCCCGGCCGTCAACCCCTTCAAGGAGCTCTACTGGAAACAGTTCGGCAGACCCGACGGGAAGTAGCGCGGCCGGGCTTCGGCAAACGGCAGGGCGTGCATACGTGCGCGCGGAATCTCGTCTCCGCGGAGCCTCTCGTCCCCACGCTCCCGCACCTATCATTCCCACGCGGTCTTGCGCCCGGGCCTGAGCCATCGCCTGTGCCTGGCCAGGGCTCCCACAAGCGGCCTGTGAGTCTATGCGGGCTAGGCTCGGGAGGCGGCAGCGCTGCGCTCTTCGGGGGGGGCCGGCTCCGCATCTGCGGGGGGCGCGATGTGCTGCTTCTCGTAGAGGTTGCGGTAGGTGGGGCTGGTGGCAAGGAGTTGGTCGTGGGTGCCGACGGCCTGGATGCGGCCGCGGTCGAGGACGACGATGCGGTGGACGAGGCGCAGGGCGGAGAAGCGGTGTGCGATGACGAAGACGGTGCGTCCCTTGGCGAACTGGCCGAGCTGGGCCTCGAAGCGGTGCTCGGCCTCGGCGTCCATTGCCGAGGTGGCCTCGTCGAGGATGAGGATGCGGGGGTCGCGCAGGAGGGCTCGGGCGAGTGCGATGCGCTGGCGCTGGCCGCCCGAGAGCTTGGCGCCGCCCTCGCCGACGAGGGTGTCGTAGCCGTGGGGCAGGTCGCGGACGATGAAGTCGTGGGCGAGGGCCATGCGCGCGGCGGCCTCGATCTCGGCATCGGAGTACTGGGGGCTGCCGAAGGCGATGTTGCGCCGCACGGTGTCGTTGAAGAGGACGATGTTCTGGGAGACGTAGCCGATCTGGCGGCGGAGCGATGCCTGGGTGACGTCGCGCAGGTCGTGGCCGTCAATGCGGATGGCGCCGCGCGTGGGGTCGTAGAAGCGCAGCAAGAGGTTGGCGAGGGTGGACTTGCCGGAGCCGTTCTCGCCGACGATGGCGATGAGCTCGCCGGCGGGCACGGTGAGGTGGAAGTCACTGATGACGTCGTCGGGCGGCTCATAGGCGAAGGAGACGTGGTCGAAGGCCACCTCCTTGCTGTGTGGCGGGAGTGGGACGGCGGTGGGCTTTTCGAGGACCTCGGGCTGGAGGTCCATGATCGCGAAGACGCGGTCGGCGGCGGCGCGGCAGGCCTGGATCTCGTTGTTGAGGTCGCGCAGCTTGTCGAGGGGGTCGTAGACCTTCTTGATGGCGAAGGCAAAGGTGCACAGGAGCGACCAGGGGAAGTCGTGGAGGATGACCAGCGAGATGCCGTAGGCTGTGATGGCCCACAGGCAGGCCCGGAAGAGCAGCTCGGTGGAGGGGTCGGAGACGGCTTTGACCAGGGTGCGGCGCAGGTCGTAGCGCAGCATGCGGCGGCTGGTGGCCAGGAAGCGCTCGCGCTGGTAGGCCTCGGCATCGTAGGCCTTGATGACCGCGATGCCCTGCACGGTCTCGGCCAGAATCTTCATCGCGTCGGCGCGCTGCTCCAGGCCCTTCCTGGTGTAGCGGCGGATGCGGTCGCCCACGATCTTGAAGATCACCAGGGCGAGCAGGATCGGTACGACGACCATCAGGGTCAGCCGCAGACTGATGATGAGCATGGCGGCGAAGCCGAAGAGAAAGCTGAAGGACTCCCGCACGGTGCCGGAGAAGATCGTGCGGCCCCCGATGCTCAGCTCGCCCAGGTCGGGGCCGAAGGTGGACATGGTGTGCCCGAGGCTGCGGTGTGAGAAGAAGCGCACGGAGAGGGACGAGACCCGCTGGAAGAGGTCGTTGAGCAAGTTGTTCCAGCCGCGCTGTGCCGCAGTCTCGAGAAGGTAGCGACGGAGGAAGACAAAGAGCCCGCGCACCACGGCGGTCATCAGCAGGGCGAAGCCCATCCCCACGATGGTCCAGGTGAGTGTGCGGGTGTCTGTGATGCGGGTCTTGAAGAACTCGATGGCCTCGCGGCCCATCGGGAGCTTGAGGATGTGCTCGGCCATCGGCCCCGCGCTCTCGCCCTTCGAGAACCAGAGGCTCAGGAGCACGTCGTGGGCCGCCAGGTACGCCGCGACGGACAGGAAGTTCACCGCCTCGGCCAGGAGGCTGGCGACGACGGAGCCGATGACGAGCAGCTTGTAGCGCCACACATACGCGAGGAAACGCCAGTAATTCCGCATCAATGTGTTCCCTGTGTCTGGCGGTCGCCCAGGCAAACACCCCAATTCTACGCCCATGTACACGGAGTGTCAAACCGGCCATCGCCCGCTGTGGGGCGAAGGGCAGACTGTGAGGAATGCAGGAACGCAGCAAAGGAAGCGGAGGCAGAGCAGCACTTGGGTCGCAGCCCAAGAGCTGTCCCCGCCCGGTCGTCTCCGTTTCGGCATTCCTGACTTGGGCGTCGGTCCGTTTCGGACACCACGTAGGGGCGGGTCCCCGTGCCCGCCCAGCTATGTTGTGGCGCGCCAGCGAGTCCGGGCAGGCACAGGGGCCTGCCTCTACCGGCCCTTGCCCCCGTGGTGGCCGAAAGGGACCACGCCCTCCTGATTTCATAATGGATCGCTCTTCTCTACCCCCCGGCATCGTGTTTGCTTCCGTGCCTTCGCCATGCTTTGCGCAAGAATCGCTCGGGCGCGGCTTGCACGGGTTCGTCGAGGCGCTAGAATACACAGACGCCCTGCGGCGTTGCGGCCCCCGAAGCCATCTCAAGCATCCAAGGAGGATTCCATTTGATCCTCGGAGTGGATTACTATCCGGAGCATTGGGAGGAGGAGCGTTGGCCCGTGGACGCGCGGCTCATGGCGGAGGCCGGCATCCGGGTCGTCCGCCTCGCTGAGTTCGCGTGGTCGCGCCTGGAGCCGCGCGAGGGGGACTTTCAGTTCGCCTGGCTCGACCGCGCGCTGGAGGTGCTCTCGGCCCGAGGCATCCGCGCGGTGCTTGGCACGCCCACGGCGGCCCCGCCCCCGTGGCTCGTGGAGCGGCACCCGGAGATTCTGCCGCTGGACGCCGACCGCCACACACTGGGCTTCGGGGCCAGGCTCCACCGGTGCCTCGGCAATGCCACCTTCAGGCATTACTCGCGCGCCATCACGACGGCGATGGCCGAGCACTACGGCCGCCACCCCGCCGTCATCGGCTGGCAGACCGACAACGAGTTCTCCGGCAACCGCTGCTACTGCGATGGGTGCGCGGAGCGCTTCCGCCTGTGGCTCCAGGGCCGCTACGGGAGCCTGGAGGCCCTCAACCGGGCCTGGGGCACGGCCTTCTGGAGCCAGGAGTACTCCGCGTGGGGCCAGGTGCCGCTGCCCTGGCGCACCGCCTGCGGCCCCATGGCTCACAACCCCTGCCTGTTGCTGGACTACTATCGCTTCGCCTCGGACACCACGGTGGACTTCCAGCGCGAGCAGGTCGAAATCCTCCGCGCGCGATGCCACGGGCAGTTCGTCACCCACAACTTCATGGGCCTCCATGACGGCGTGGACTACTACGACCTCGCGGCGGACCTCGACTTCGTGTCGTGGGACAACTACCCCAGCAGCTCGGCGGCCCTGCCGCACGACGTCATGCGCGGCATCCGCCGCCAGAACTTCTGGGTGATGGAGGAGAAATGCGGGCACGCGGGCTGGAACACGATGGGGCCTATCCCGCGGCCTGGCCAGGTGCGGGCCTGGGCGTGGCAGGCCGTGGGCCACGGGGCCGATGCCATCGTCTTCTTCCGCTGGCGCAGTTGCCGCAGCGGCACCGAGCAATTCTGGCAAGGCATCCTCAACCACGACGCGCGGCCGGGGCGGCGCTACCGCGAGATCGCCCAGCTTGGCGCCGAGCTGGCGCGCCTTGGCCCCGAGCTCGACGGCACCCAGCCGCGGTGCGACGCGGCCATCCTCTACTCCTACGACCAGATCTGGGCGCTCCAGATTCAGCCCCAGGTGCCCGGCTTCAGCTTCCGCCTCTGGGTCGAGCGCTACCACGAGGGACTCCATCGCCTGGGCATCAATGTCGACGTTGTGAGCACGGGGGCCGACCTGGCGGGCTACAAGCTGGTCATCTGCCCCCCGCTCTACCTGCTCGACGACGCGTTGGCGGCCAGGCTCGAGCGCTACGCGGCCGAGGGCGGCCATCTCATCGTCAGCGCCCGCACGGGCGTCAAGGACGAGCACAACTACGCGCGCAGCGAGCCGCTGCCCGGGCCGCTGGCGCGCGTCCTCGGCCTCACCGTGGAGGACTACGACGCCGTCGGGGAGGGCGTCAACGTCATCGAGCTGAGCGACGGCGCGCGGTTCAAGGTCAGCCTCTGGTGCGACGTCCTGGCCCTCGACGGCGCCCGGCGAGTGGCCAGGTACATGCGGGACTTCTACGCCGGGCAGCCTGCGATCAGCGTGAACGACTATGGCAGGGGGCGGGCGTGGTACGTGGGCACCGTGCCCGAGGAGCGCTTCTTCCGCCACTTCCTGGGCTCGGTTGTGGACGGGCTTCGGCTGCGGCGGGCGGCGCAGTTGCCAAAGGGCGTCGAGGCCGCCTGCCGCGAGGACGAACGCGGCCGCATCATCGTTCTCACCAACCTCACCCCGCAGAAGCAGACCGTCGAGCTCGCGGACCCCTGCGAAGACCTCTTCGAGCGAAAGATCGTCACCGAGAGCATTACGATGGAACCGTTCGGTGTGAGCGTGCTTCGCACGCGGCGGTCCGACCGTGGATGAGCTCGACCGCAGGCTCCTGGGGCGGATGCAGTCGGACTTTCCCCTTGTGCCGCGCCCCTTCGCCCGCCTGGGGGAGGAGCTGGGGGTGAGCGAGGGGGAGGTGTTGGAGCGGGTCGTTGCCCTCATCAGCGCCGGCCTGGTGCGGCGGATTGGGCCGGTGCTCGACCCCGAGCGGGTGGGGCGGGTGGGCGCCCTGGCCGCAATGGCAGTGCCCCAGGACGCAATCGAGGGGGTGGCCGCAACGATCGCCGCCTGTCCCGCCGTGACCCACAACTACGAGCGCGAGGCGCGCCACGGCGCCTGCCCCTACAACCTGTGGTTCACCCTCACGGCGGAGTCGCCCGCGGCCCTGGCCGAGAGCGTGGCGGCGCTGGAGCGGGCCACCGGCCTGCCCATCACCATCCTGCCCGTCGTGCGGAAGTTCAAGCTAGGCGTCCGCTTCTCGTTTACGGACGACGCTCCCGATGGATGACCTCGACCGCCGCATCATCCTTGCGCTTCAGGACGGCTTGCCGCTCGTGGCGGAGCCTTACGCCGCGGCCGCGGCGCGGCTGGGGCTCGCGCAGGAGGCGCTCCTCGAGCGGCTGCGGGCCATGGTCGCGCGCGGCGAGGTGCGGAGGATGGGCGCCTCGATAGCCCACAGGAACGCCGGCGTTACGGCCAACGTGATGTGCGTCTGGCGCGTGCCGGCGGAACAGGTCGAGGCATTCGCACGCGAGGCCGTCGGCTTCGACGCCATCACCCACTGCTACGAGCGGGCCACGTCGCCCCAGTGGCCCTACAACGTCTACGCCATGATCCACGGGCGCAGCGAGGCCGACTGCGAGGCGGTCATCCGCCAGCTCTGCGAGCGCACCGGCCAGCGCGACTACGTGGCCCTCTACAGCACCCGAGAGTTCAAGAAGACCTGGACGCGGATCAGTTGATTGCGGGTTTCTGATTTCGGATTGCGGATTCCAGAGCAGCCAATGGCCACGCCGGCAACGCATCCCTCCTTCGGCCAATCCGCAATCCGCAATCCGAAATCCGGAGTCGAGGTCAGGCTCGTCCCCAAGAAGTCCTCCACCTTTCACGACTTCCCCTACGCGACCCCCCGGCGGAAATGCATCCACAACTGGATCATCAACGTCACGCCGCCTGGACCGAGCCATTGCATCCACCAGTGCGTCTACTGCTACGCGCGCGACGCGGTCTTCTCCCGTGAGAGCCAGGGGGTGCTGGAGGTCTATGGCAACCTGCCAGAGCTGGTGGCCCGCGACCTGGACCGCATCAGCCTGTGCCCGCCGATCTCCATCTCCAACACCACGGACCCCTGCCAGGCGGTGCCGGAGGTGCGGCGCGAGGTCGCGCGCCTCGTGCGGCTCGTGGTGGCGCGCCGCCTGTCGCTGCTGATCGTGACGAAGGGCGACGCGACGTTTCTGCTCGACGTGTCGGGCTTCGCGGCGCACCCGCGCGCGGTCGTCGCCACGACGATTGAGGGGCCGCCCGAGGTCCTGCGGCTCCTCTCGCCCAGGGCGCCGGCCTTCGAGGAGCGCTTGGGCAGCGTTCGCCGCCTCGCCGAGGCGGGGGTGAGGGTCGTCGTGCGGCTCGACCCCTTTCTGCCACACGTGCACCAGGCGGTCTACGGGGACGGGTGGTTCGGCCGCGTGGAGGGGCTGATCGGGGATTTCGCGCGCAGCGGCTGTCGCCACGTCATCTGCTCGACCGGGCGGCTGGCCCGCAGGGCGGGGCGCGGGCCTGGCGCGTCGTCCCTTGAACGGCTGGAGGCGCTCGTCGGCCAGCTTGACCCAGCCGCCGCGGCCGCGCTGCGCCGCGACTACGCCTTCGACCGCTCCGGCACCTCGGCGGGCTACCTGTGGCGGCGCCCGCTGCGGCTGGAGTTCCACCGCCGCCTGCGCGCGCTCTGCGAGGCCCACGGCATGACCTACGCCACCTGTCAGGAGACGGCGGCGGAGGAGACCGACAGCCCCGGGCTGCCGAGCTGCGAGGGCCATCCGCTGCCTTTCTGCGTGAAGGGCCTGGGCGGCGTCTTCGAGCCTGTGGAGGGCTGCACTGCGCTCTGCCACGTGGCCTGCCGCGGGCTGGCCGCGCCGCCGTGCGGGCGCAGGGAACTCGTCTCGCCGGCCCCCCTCCGCATCAGTCTTCTGCGATGAGCGGGCGAAGCGTTCGCTTCCGCCGGTGGAAGCAGGCGTAGGAGGTGTGTCCCGCGGCCGTGGCGATGGCGACGGCGCGGCCGAAGTAGCGGCCGACCTCGCGCGGGGCGTGGGCGTCGGAGCCGAAGAGGATGGGCACGCCGAGGGCGGCGCACATCCGCACGATCTCCTCGGAGGCGTATTGCTCGCGGGCCGGCTTGTCGAAGCCGGCGGTGTTGATCTCGATGGCGAGGTTGTGGCGAGCGGCATCCAGGCAGACAGCGTGGGCGAGGTCCGACCAGTCGCCCGCGGGGCGGTGCCCGAACTTCTTGATGAGGTCCACGTGGCCGACGATGTCGAAGAGGCCGGTCTGGATGGCCTGTCGCACGAGGGCGAAGTACGCCTCGTAGAGCTTGCGGGGGTCCCAGGCCGCGTAGTCGGCGACGTTGGCGGGGTGGTCGAAGGCCCACTGGCCGATGAAGTGGACGGCGCCGGTGAGGTGGTCGAAGGGGTAGGCGGCGGCGATGGCCTCCACCTCCCGTTCGTGGCCCGGCAGGTAGTCGGCTTCTCCGCCAAAGAGGATGGGGATTCTGTCGCCATAGGCGCCCCGCAGCCGCTCGACCTCGGTCGCAAGGAAGTCCAGCTCATCCCGCGTGAGGTTCACCTTGTAGGGCACGGGGATGGTGACGGGGAGGTGGAAGGAGAAGCCGACGGCCTCAAGGCCGAGGGCGATGGCGCGCTCGACGTATTCGTCAATCTCGCCCACGGCGTGGCCGCAGAGCTTCGAGTGGAGGTGAATGTCGGCCGGCAACTTCGCCATGTGGGTCCCACTGGATTGCGGAGCATGGTATTCAACCGGTCGGCGCTTGTCAACGGGCGTGCTTTCTGACGCGACCCCGGTTTCGGTCTCAGGCCTACCCTGATCCCCAACGGTGCGCAACGCGGGGGGCCACCGAAACTGGGGCCGCCTCGGCCATTGCCGACGCCGACACCGGACAGAGGATCAATGTGTGCGCAAGGATTTGATCCTCTGTGCCAATTCTTGGCACGCTCCTTAAGCTCCAGCCCAACGAGCACTTATGAACTGGGCGCGTTCCCAGAGAACAGGGGATCAGTGGCCTCCGCCTCACAAGTTGATCCTCTGTCAACGGGCTGTCGCATCTGACGCGACCCGAGTTTGTTAGTCTTGTGGCTTGGAGCCCTGCAAGGGCGCTCTATCATAGCCCAGGGCGGAGCGAAGCGAAGCCCTGGGTGTGGGGTTGTAAGGGAATCAGCCCTGTAAGGGCGAGATTGTCCCCACCTCCCTCCCGAACGTTCCAATACGTTCGGGAGGGTAACGCCCCACCCCGCCACCGCGCCTAACCCCTACCCTCCCGAAGGTATTGGAACCTTCGGGAGGGAATGGCCAGTCTTCCCAGGGCTTCGCTTCGCTTCGCCCTGGGCTATCGTAGCTCGCCCCTTCGGGGCTGCACAGGCCGAACCACCGGAAACTGGGGGCGTGTCAGGCTGTCGCATGACGTGAGACCCCGTGCTGACAATGTGCGTCAGCCTCTCGGAGTGCGGCGACTCGTCGCCGCCCTTCACTGGGAACCACTGAAACTGGGGTCGCGTCAGGCGTGCTTTGAACGCCCGCCGCGCTTGTGGTACACTTCGGCTGATGGGAGGCAGGGTGACGAAAGGGCAGGGCGTGGGTCGTCTCGCCCGAACACTCCTGGCTGTGGCCGCCTGGCTTGCGCCGCTTGCCGCGGGCGAGCTCGCGCCCGAGGAGCTCCAACGCCTCCGCGGCATGTGCGCGCAACTCGGCCAGAACGACCCGGGTAAGAAGTGGGACATGGCTCGCGCCCTGGTGCGCGAGGGGCCGAAGGCGGCGCCGGTCATCGGCGAGCTCTTCGCGGGCGACTGGCTGGAGGGCAAGCGTCTGGCGGCCTGGATCCTCAGCGAGATGCGGCACGAGAGCGCCGTCGCCCCGCTCGCACGCGCCCTCGACGACGCCGACGACGAGGTGCGCTGGAAGGCGGCCATCGGCCTCAAGCAGATCGGCAAGCCCAGCGTCCTCCACCTCGTGGCCGTGCTGATGAGCGGGAAGCTCGCGGCCAAGCACTGCGCTGCGTGGACCCTCGGCGAGATCGGCGACGCCGATGCCGCGGGGCCCCTCGCCGCCGCCCTCGAGGAGGCCGACGAGGACCTCCGCTGGAAGGCCGCCATCAGCCTCACCCAGCTCGGATCGGCCTCCCTCCCAGCGCTCAATCAGGTGCTCAAGAAGGGCAACGTCGAGACCCGGCGCTGCGCCATCTGGGCCGTCGGCAAGCTCGGCGGCGAGGCCGCGCTCCCGGCCCTCGAGCAGGCCCTCTCGGACCCCGACAACCACGTGCGGGCCAAAGCCGTCGTCGCCCTCGGCACCATTCCCGGCGAGGCCGCCACCAAGCTCCTGCTGCGCATGGTCAACGACCCCGACCAGATCGTCCGCAAGGACGCCATCGTCGCCCTCGGTCGCCGCGGGAAGTCCCTTGAGCCAACAGCTCGCCCCGAAAAGCCCGAGAAGGAGCCGACCGTCGAGGTGCCGCTCTATGGCCTCTGGGAGGTCGCCTTCAAGCCCGCCAAGCCCCTGAAACTCGACAACCCGTTCACCGATGCAGCGTTCTCCGCCACCTTTGTGGCGCCCGACGACCGCAACATCAAGGTCGGCGGCTTCTACGCCGGCGACGGCGTCTGGAAGGTGCGGGCCGCCCCCGACCAGGTGGGCCTATGGTACTACCGGCTGGACTTCAAGGCGGGCGCCGTGGCCGAGGTCGCCCACGGCGGCGCCAGGTGCGTGCCGAGCAAGGCCCCCGGCTTCGTGCGCATCGCGCGCGACAACCCGCGGTTCCTCGCCTTCAGCGACGGCTCGCGCTTCTACCCCATCGGCACGGGCACCGAGGCACTCGGCTCCCCGACCCCAGAGGGCGAGGTGGCCAACACCCTTGAGGTCTGGACGGCCTATCTCGACGCCTGCGCGAAGGGGGGGATGAACAAGGCCCGCATCCTGCTCCTTGAGGCACCCTGGATACAGCCCACCACCGTCGCCCGGCACCCCGAGCTAGCCCCGTGGCCGCTGGGGGCCGACGGCCGCTACGACCTGAGCCGGTTCTCGCTGGCCTTCTGGGACAAGCTCGACGCCGTCATCGCCCACGGCGCGCGGCTGGCTGTCGCCGGCAACGGGCGCGGCATCGTCTTCGAGCTCACCATCTTCGACGAAACCGGCCTCGCATCGGGCAACGGCGACCGCTGGACGCTGCACCCATTCAACGAGAAAAACGGCGGGCCGCTCGGCGGCGTGGCCGGCTGCCCAGGCTTCTACGACCTGGCGAACGCCGCGAACCGCGCCGCACAGGAACTCTACGTGCGCTACCTCCTCGCCCGCACCGCCGCGTGCGGGAACGTCTACTACGAGTTGAACAAGGAGATGAACCGCCGCGGCAGCGCAGGGGCGAACGGATTGCGCTGGGTGGAGCACTGGACCGCCTTCTTCCGCGAACACGACCCCTACGCCCACCTGCTCTCGCTGTCGGTCGCCACAGACCCCGATGCTTACTTCCGCATCGAGGGGATAGACATCGCAAACGTGCGCGGCGAGGCCCCGCCCGAGCCGCGCGGCATTCGCATGCCCGTGTTCCTCAACGAGCCGACGGTGAGGACGCCTCGGGCCGAGCGGGCCATCTTCTGGCAGGCACTGCTCCTGGGCACCTCGGCTGCCCGCGCCCCCTGGCAGCCGCTCGCCGCGCGCTCGCCACTCTTCGAGCACTGCCGCTACCTGGCCGACTACGCCCGCGACCTGGCCTACTGGGAGCTGCGGCGCGACGACTCCCTGGTGCTCGCCACCCCGCGCGGCGTCCCCCGCCTCGTCGCCGTGCGCAAGGACGAGCTCCTGGTCTACCTCGTGGGCTCGGCCGAGGAGGGCGTCGTGCGAGTGGGCCTCGGCAACGGCCGCTACGAGGCCGCCTGGTTCGACCCCAAGAACGGCAAGACCGTCCGCATCGAAGACGTCGAGCCCAGGCAGGGCGCCGCCGACATCCCCTCGCCGACCTTTGACGAGGACATCGTCCTGCGCATCCGCAAGAAGTAGCTCAACCCCAACACCTGGCGCCCGCCAACAATGTCCTCCCTCATTCTCCCCCCTGGCGTCCGCTACAGTTGCATCCGCTGCGGCGCGTGCTGTCGGACGCTTGAGGTGCTGCTCACCGAGGCAGAGCGGGAGCGGCTGGCGGCGCACGACTGGGCGGCGGAGGTCCCTGGCTACTCAGTGCAGGGGTTCTTTGCCCGTCTCCGCAAGGCCCGTGGCAAACTCCTCTGGCGGCTGCGCCCGCGGCGCGACGGCGCCTGCCCCTTCCTGGCCGAGGACAACCTCTGCCGCGTCCACGCCAGGCTCGGCTACGCGGCCAAGCCGTTTGCCGGACGCCTCTTCCCGTTCACCTTCCTCGTCACGCCGGTCGGCACCTTTGTCGGCGTCCGCTTCAGTTGTCCCGCCGTCGTGCGCGGCGAGGGACGCGACCTCGAGGAACAGCGCGGCGAGCTCCGGCGGCTCTTCGACGAATACAGCCGCACCTATGACCCGCCACAGGAACCTCAGCAGGTGCGGTTCCTCGGGCGCTTCAAGCTCGCCTGGCGCGACGTGCTGCGGATCGAGGACCAGCTCATCGCGTTCCTGCTGATGCCGGACCTCGACCTGCCGCGGCGGGTGCTGGCGTGCCTGGGGCTGGTGCGGCAATTCGTCGCCCAGGCTGTGCGCGGAGGGGCGGGGGAGCGCGTGGGGGTGGACCCCAACGCTGCGGTGGCCGAGGCGCGCGGCGGGGGGGACGGGGAGCGGCTGTCGCGCATCGAGCGACTCATGCTGCGGCTTGGCATCGCCGCCTTCCTGGGGGCCACGCCGGCGTCCTACCGCGAGCTGGCGCTGCCGAGCCGCATCGGGGTGCGGATGGGCAATCTGTGGCGGCGGCTCAAGATGGCCTTTGGCATAGGGCGTGTGAGGCTGCCCGGCATGGAGCGAGCCGTGCGGCTGCGCGAGGTCGGCTCGCTCGGCCCCGCGAGCCTCGATGCCGCCTCGACCGCGATGCTCCAGCGCTACCTCATCGCCAAGGTCTCGAGCCAGGGCTTCTTCGGGGGGGCATTCTTCCGGTGGAGCTTCGCCCAGGGCTTCGAGTTCCTGGCCATGGCCTGCGTCGGCATCCTCTGGCTGGCCTCGGCGCACGCCGTGGCGTCGGGGCGGCGCGACATCCAGGCCGCCGACATCGAGTACGGCATCCGCCAGGTGGACCACGGCTATAACTATCTGAGGGAGTTCGGCGGCCTGGCCGCCCGCGCGCGCAGCCTGCTCCTGTGGCACTGGGGCACGGTGGGCAAGGCGTTGAGAGGACTGTGCGCGTCTTCGCCGTCTCAAGGGTAGGGCGCTGTGAATCACCGCTTGTCGGCGTGGCGGGCGCGCTCGGCCGCCTCGTGCAGGATAGTGCCGACGGGCAGCTCGCGGAGCATCTTGCGCAGCTCGGCGTCCTCGAGGGCCTCACGCACCTTGCGGTCGGAGAAGACCCGCCCGATTCGCCCCTGCTGCCAGTCCGTGACGAGACCCTCGTCGTGCAGGATGGCCGCCATCTTGGGGTGGTTGGCGATCCGCTGAATCTCCGGCTTCCGCTCGATGCCGCGCAAGGCATCGGGATGCTCGCTCAGGGTGGCCAGGTCGCTGATGATGGACTGAAGCTCAAGTCGGGTCGCAGGGTTGGTCGGGCGCACCACCCAGTTTGTGAAAAGCGAGCCCTCCAGCTCGCGGTGCACTCTGGGGAGGTGTTGCTTGCGGTAGTCCTCTGGCAAGGCGTCGAGGAGTCCGACGACGAACCACGCGAGCAGGAGCGCCTCGGCGGCCCCGAAGAGCGCCCCGAGCTTCTTGTTCCACGGCTTCGGCTCGCCCTCCTTCTCTGAGCCGAGCTTCCTCGCCGCGAACCGGAATATGAGGTGGAAAACGAGGAGCAGAAGCACCCAAGCCACGGCGCAACAGCCCGCGTAGAGGACGACCGACGCCGTACGGGAGCCGGAGATGAGCACGGCCGCCTCGTGGCCCGCGATGCCCGCCAGCAGGCTCGCGGCCGCCAGAGCGCCCAGGTTGGCCAACTGCCTCAGCAGTCCCTGCCGATACCCCAGGAAGATGAAGAGCACGAGCACGACGGCAATGACCAAGTCAATGCCCACGAGAAGGCTCCGTGACGGGGAACAGTTCGCTCGGGGGGATCGTCGGGGACAGCTACACTGGATTATAGTGCGCGTCCGCCGTGGAGTCAACAATAGGGCCTCGACGTCGAGGCGGTTGCGATGCGGGGATGTTGTGGAGTATCAAGCAGTTGCGAGGAGGGGCAAAGCGGCGTTCCCCCAGGAGAGGCCTCCGATGGGGCGATCCGGGGGCTTGGAGGATATTTTCGGTGGTTCG
>Ga0209381_1003394_pt1 | contig 16676 bp, 16 predicted proteins | sample DewCreD2012metaG_FD_184111 | JGI IMG/M metagenome (GOLD analysis project Ga0209381, IMG submission 184111) | Hot spring sediment bacterial and archeal communities from British Columbia, Canada, to study Microbial Dark Matter (Phase II) - Dewar... ...
TGCCCCTGCCCGGCGGGAGCACCAGTGAAGACCTGGACCGCCTGTCCGCGATGCTGGACGCTACGGGCGCCAGAAGGCTGATTGTGCTGGGGGATCTGTTGCACGCCCGCGAAGGGCGCGCCGTCCGCACGCTGGAGGCCGTATCGCGATGGAGGGAGCGCCATCATGAGCTGGAGATAATCCTGGTCCGTGGGAACCACGACTCCCGGGCAGGTGATCCCCCTGTGGAGTGGAGCATTCAGTGTGTGGACGAGCCATTCGCGCTCGCTCCCTTCCGTTTCCGCCACACGCCGGACGGGAACGGCGGTGATGGCTACTGGATTGCCGGGCATGTGCATCCGGCTGTTCTGCTGCGTGGCCCTGCGAGGCTGAGGGAAAGACTGCCGTGCTTCCTGTTCGGGCCAGCCGGGGCGATTCTCCCGTCTTTCGGAACGCTCACCGGTGCAGCGCTGGTGCGCCCGCGCGAGGGAGAGCGCATTTTTGTGACAGCCGATGGAGCGGTACTGGAGGTGAGATGAAGTCACGGAGACACGGAACCCTGGCCCGGGTTGGAGTGAAGAGAGGGCGGAGCCTGTCCGCAGCCGCCTGGGCCTGCTATACCTCCGCGGCTCTGCTGGCGTTATGCTCCTTCGCATTCGCCGCGCGTCCGTTCGGGCTGGCGGCCATGACTGTGCTGCCCGTATGGTTCTGGTGGCTCATCGGGGTGGGTTTAGTGGCCGCCTCCTGGCGCTTGCCCGGCCGCGTTCCGCTTACTCTGCTTGCGCTCTGGATGGTATACCTTCTGGCGTTTGCAGAGGAGCCCCGCGGCCTCGGCCGGGGCCTCCTGCCAGCCACCCGCGCGGAAAATCCGGTCCGCGTCGTGTCTCTGAATTGTGCAGCCGCCAACCACGATGCCGCCGCGGAGGCACTGCTCACCAACCCTGATGTGGTGCTTTATCAAGAGTCTCCCGGTCCTCACGGGCTGCAAGAGGTTTCGAGGCTGCTCTTCGGAAGGAACATCGTCCGGGTGGGAGAATTCGGCAATGCCATCCTGGCCCGCGGGACGATGGTGGATGCGAAGCAGCCCTCCGCGGTCAAAGGCATCATGACCCGGGCGCGGGTGCGCCTGGAGGCCGGGCCGGAAGTGGAGCTCGTGTCGCTCCGGTTGACTCCGGCGGTGACCCGGTTGGATTACTGGAATCCTACCTGCTGGCTGGAGCATTCCCGCAACCGCCGCGCCCGCGACGCTGAGATGGCGGCTGTGGCGGCCTATCTCGGCACGGTGCCCCCGGACGTTCCAGTGATCCTGGGCGGAGACTTCAACGTTCCGCAGGGGGACGGCATCTTCCGCCGGCTTCGTCCGCGGCTGAGGGATGCGTTCCGTGAGGGAGGAAGGGGATGGGGAAACACTTTTCTGAACAGCTTCCCCGTATTGCGCATTGACCAGGTCTGGATCAGCCCCCAGTTCCGGGCGATCTCCGTGCGCGCGAAGAAGACAGGGCATTCGGACCACCGGATGGTGATATGCGAGCTGGAAACGGTCAGGGCCGGGGAAGCGGCGCGCGTTCTTCCGCCCGCAGCTCGCGCGCCAGACTGAACAGTTCGCGGAACATCCGCAGGATAACTCGAAGCGATGCCCCCGATTGCTTTCCGGCAACCCGGGGATAGTGTGTGACGGGCACTTCCTTGATGCGCGCTCCCCGTTTCCTGAGCCGGATCAGCAGCTCGGCGCTGATAAGGGCTCCTTCACTCTTGAGGGGCAAATCCCGGACCAGGTCCGATCGTAGCAGTTTGAAGGCGCAGTCTATGTCCCGGACCTTTAGCCCGAAGAGCAGGCGGATCATGGTCCGGTAAAGCGCCGCATTGATCGAGCGGTGCGCCGGATCCCGCCTTCTGCGGCGGTAGCCGATGACTACGTCGGCTCCCTTCAGGGCCTCGGCAACCAGGAGACCCAGCTCGGAAAGGTCGAACTGCCGGTCGGCGTCTGTGAAGAATACCCACTCGCAGCGTGCTTCGCGCAGGCCGGTCTTCAGTGCGCCCCCGTATCCCCGGTTGCGAGGATGAGAGACGCAGCGGACCTCACCGTGCCGCCGGGCAAGGCTTTCGGCTTCCTGCCGGGTGCCGTCATTGCTGCCATCGTCCACCACGATGATCTCGAAACGGCGCGCGAAGGCGGGCAGGACCTCCAACGCGCTGCGGACCAGCGGAGCGATGTTCTCCTCTTCGTTGTGGGCGGGGAAGAACACGGAGAGCTCGTTCAGGACAGCCTGCCGGGACGCCGGTTCCACGTCCCGGACCAACACCGCATCGGTGACGATCCCCTCGTCCTGCCGCAGCCCGCGAATCAGCCGGAATGCCATTGCCGCCTACACCATTCTGACCGGGACGCCGCGCTCGTGCAGATACTCCTTGATCTGCCGGATAGTGAACGTCCGGAAGTGGACAATGGAGGCCACCAGTGCCGCCTCCGCCTTCCCTTCAGTCAGAGCCTCGTAGATATGCTCCAGCGCACCGGCTCCTCCCGATGCGATGACGGGGATGCTCACAGCCTCCGCCACGGCGCGGGTCAGGCCGATGTCATAGCCCGCCAGAGTGCCGTCCCCGTCCATGCTGGTCAGAAGGATCTCTCCCGCTCCCAACTCCTGCCCGCGGACGGCCCATTCCACGGCATCCAGGCCGGTGGCCCTGCGGCCTCCGTGTGTGTAGACCTCCCATCCGCCGCCGGGCCGCCTTCGCGCGTCAATGGCCAGAACCACGCACTGGGATCCGAACATCTCGGCTCCCTCGCTGATCAGTTCCGGCCGCTCCACCGCCGCCGTATTGACGCTGACCTTGTCGGCGCCGGTCTTCAGGATTTTGCGGAAATCCTCCGTCGAGCGGATCCCACCGCCCACCGTGAATGGAATGAAGACTTTCTCCGCGGTCCGTGCGGCGACATCCACGATGGTGTCCCGCCCCTCGTGGCTTGCGGTAATATCCAGGAACGTCAGCTCGTCCGCCCCCTCGGCATCGTAGAAGGCGGCCAACTCCACCGGATCTCCGGCGTCGCGGATATCCACGAAGTTGACGCCTTTCACCACACGCCCCTTGTCCACATCCAGACAGGGAATGATCCTTTTCTGCAGCATAGTCCTCTCTGGCTTTCCCCGGCATCTGCCGGATGCATCATTTTGACGCAAGTTGCCCCAGGACGGCTTCACGGCAGCGCGCCCCGTGCAACCCGCAAAAAGCGGCGGTGGTGGCTGGCGCCGGCTGTCCTGCTGCTGCTAGAATCGGGCAGCTTATGAGCATTCTCCGGAAAGATGGGACGTGGGGCCCGGCGAGGCGCTCAAGCCTCGCCTGCCTGATGCCAATAATCGCAATAGCAACGGCACTCCTTCTGTGCGCGGGATGCTCCCGGCCGGAGGTGCCGGAGGGCCGCCTGCGGGTGGTCTTCCCGGATCTGGGACAGGCCGAAGCCATCATCCTGCAGACAGTGGATGCCGCCGTCCTGGTGGATTGCGGCGAGACCGACAGCGGGCCGGCCATCCTCCGGGAACTGCGCCGGCGTGGCATCGAGAGACTGGACCTGGTCGTCCTGACCCATCCGCACGCAGATCATACCGGCGGATTTCCGTATCTGGCGGAACGGATGCCCGTCGGGCTGTTGATGGACTCTGGCTTTCCATCGGAGTCGGCTCTTCAGGCTAAGGTGATGCAGACGGCGCGGCGGCAAGGCATCCCCCGCAGGCGTGCCGTGGCCGGACAGACCATCCGGGTGGGAGATAGCCTCTCCCTCTCGGTGCTGTGGCCGGAGCGCCGTCACCTGACCGGTACGGAGTCCGATGCGAACAACAACTCGGTAGTGCTAATGGTCCGGCACGGCGCGGTGCACATCCTGCTGACCGGCGACCTGCAGCAGGAAGGGGAATTCGCCCTACTGCGGCGCTCACCGGATCTACGGGCAGAGGTGTTGAAGGTGGGCCATCAGGGATCCGCCGACGCCGCCGGCGCGCCTTTCCTGTCGAAGGTGCGGCCGCGTTGGGCGGTCATCGTGGCCGGGAGGGGCAACAGTTACGGGCATCCCTCGGCCCGCACGGTGGAGCGGTTGCGCTCCGCAGGCGCCACGGTGCTCTGCACTGGCCTGGAGGGGGAGATCGAGTTCGAGTCCGACGGCCGGACCATCCGGCCGTTCAGTGAGCGCCTGGCGGTTCCCGCCGCCAGCCGCTGAGGTGGATGCACGGCGGGAAAGGAAGGGATAAGGAGATAACACGCCCGATGGATGGCGATTTCAGACCCGGCGGCCCCGGGATGACGGCTCCGGAAGCATCCGGCTCTGTCACCAACATTCCTCGACCCCACTCGCTGGCCATACTCTCCTGTGGAGTGGGCGCGGACCAGGTTCTGGGAGCGGTGCTCTCCAGTGTGCGAAACGGTTCTTCAACGGCGATCGCAGCATTCCCCGATGTGCGCCGGGGTTTCTCGCGGCTCCTTTGCGACCGGCTTTCGGTGGAGTGCGGTCTTTCCATCTCGGAGCTAACCGGAGCGCAGGCGCACACCACGCAGGCTCCCTGCATCGTTCCCGCGCAGTATACGGCCCGGTGGAGCGAGGCCACCCCGGCCGGTCCCGTCCGGATAGAAGCCGTCGAGATCAAGGAGCCCGCAGAGGCAGGCTCCCGTCTGCGCAGCGCGTGCACCTCGGCGGTCACAGTGTTCGGCAGCGGCATCTGGCTGGTGGTACTCGCCGGGATGGCATCGAACGACATTGTTGAGGCGGCCCGGTTCGTGAAGAACGCGGGAGGCAGGGTGAGCGTGCAGGATGAATCCACATCCCTCATCTGGGACGCTCCCCGCAGCGTGCTGCAGGCAGGGCTCGCGGATGAGATGCTGCCGCTCTGGGGCGTGAGCGGCCTGCTGGGAATGGTGGCAGAGGGGTAGCGCGATGGTCTCAGCGGACACCTTTTACCGCAACAGACTGGGAGGCATACTTCTGGCTGCGGGTCTGGTCTCGGAAAGGGAGATCGAGGAGGCCCTGGAGACGCAGCACCGTACCGGCCAACGGCTCGGGGATGTGCTGGTGCAGGCGGGTCTTGTTCAGGAAGAGGACATCGTAGAGGCCCGTGCCCTGCAGCTGGATATCCCGCATGTGCATCTTGTGCCGGAGCAGGTGGACCCGGAGGTCGCCCGCCTGGTGCCCGAAGCCATCGCGCGGCAGTATCAGCTTGTGCCCGTCAGCGCCCGCGACGACTGCCTGGTCATCGCGATGTTCGATCCGCTGGACGTGGAGGCCGTGGATCTGGTCCAGCGGGTGACCCGCCGCAATGTCAAGCCGGTGGTGGCCGGTGAGCAGGCCATCACCGCCCTCATAGACGCTACATGGGGCGGGGGCCAGAGCGCGGAGCTCGCGGAGGTCCTGGAGGAGGCCATGGATTCCGTCACCGACCTGGAGGTGGCAGAGTCCGGCGACGACGAAGAGGGGGACCTCGCCGAGACCCGACGGATGAGCGAACAGGCGCCCATCGTCCGGACGGTGAACCACATCCTGCGAGATGCCGTGAACCTGGGCGCAAGCGACATCCACGTGGAGCCGCGCTCAAATGGGTGCCTGGTGCGCTTCCGGGTGGATGGAGCGTTGCGGGACGTCAAACTGCTGCCAAGACCCATCCAGGCGGCCATCATCTCCCGTCTGAAGATCATGGGAGACCTGGACATTGCCGAGAAGCGGGTGCCCCAGGACGGCCGCATCACCATCCGCGTGGCACGCCGCACCGTGGACATCCGCCTCTCCACCCTGCCGACACACTACGGCGAGCGCGTCGTGATGCGGCTGCTGGACAAGAGCGTCAACGCTCTGAAGCTGGAGCAGCTCGGATTCTCTGATCAGGGGCTGGAGGCCATCCGCGAGATCATCCGCAAACCCTACGGCATCGTCCTGGTCACGGGGCCGACCGGCAGCGGCAAGACCACAACCCTGTATTCCTGCCTCAGCGAGGTGCGCAACCCGGAGATCAACATCATCACGGTGGAGGATCCCATCGAGTACGAGTTGGAGGGCGTGAGCCAGTCGGCAGTCAACGTGAAGGCCGGGTTAACCTTCGCCACGCAGCTGCGCGCCATTCTGCGTCAGGACCCGGATGTCATCCTGGTGGGCGAGATCCGGGACCAGGAGACCGCCGACATCGCCTTCCGGGCGAGTATGACCGGGCATCTGGTCTTCAGCACGCTGCACTGCAACGATGCCGCCGGCGCGTTCGCGCGTCTTACGGATATGGGCGTGGAGCCGTTCCTGATCGCGTCCTCCCTCAGCGCGGTGCTGGCTCAAAGGCTGGTGCGCACCATCTGCCCCGCCTGCCGTGAGCAGTATGAGCCGGGGCCTGAAGAGATAGCCCTGCTGGCCGCCAATGGGATAGACGCAGCAGGGTTGCGCCTGGCGCGCGGCCGCGGGTGCAAGACTTGCGCTAACACGGGCTTCAAGGGCCGCACGCTGGTGTCCGAAGTGTTGCCGGTCTCACGCGAGATCCGCCGGATGGCGGTGAGGTGTGAGTCTGCAGACGTGATCCGGGCCCAGGCTGTCGCTGAAGGGATGAGCCCTATGCGCCAGGACGGATTCCGCAAAGTGGTGGAAGGCGTGACCACTCTGGATGAGGTTTGCCGGAAAGTGCTGGTGACCGAGGAATAGGCTGCCCCGGTTGTGCTTCACAGGCCGGGGACGCTATGATTGGGGCTGGACGCCGGACAGGCGGCCGGCCCTCTTTTTTGCACGGGCACATTGCGACGGCCCCGTGTTCCGGGTCCGGCGGGATGGACAGGATATGGAGTTCACGCGATCCCTTGAGCTGCTGAATCAGGCTGAAGAATTGCTGCCGGGAGGGGTGAACAGCCCCGTGCGGGCATTCCGGGCGGTGGAGGGGACACCCCCGTTCATTGTCCGGGCAGAAGGTTGCCGCCTCACGGACGCCGACGGCAACGAGTTCATTGATTACGTCGGTTCCTGGGGGCCGATGTTGTTCGGGCACGCCCGGCCAGAGGTGGTGCGAGCCGTGCAGGAGGCTGCGGCGGACGGATTGAGCTTCGGCGCCCCCACGGCGCGCGAGGTGGAGCTGGCACGGAGGATCACCCGGATGATCCCCTCCGTGGAGATGGTGCGTCTGGTGAACTCCGGAACGGAAGCGACGATGAGCGCCATCCGTCTGGCGCGCGGTTTCACGGGACGCGCGAAGGTGGTGAAGTTCGAAGGATGTTATCACGGCCACGTGGACGCGCTTCTGGCCCGGGCCGGGTCGGGCGCGGCGACCTTCGGCACTCCCGACAGCGCGGGCGTGCCGCCCGGCACGGTGGCTGACACAGTGTGTCTGCCCTATAACGATGCCGGGGCGTTCCGGCAGGTGTGCGATTCTCTGGGAGGGGACCTGGCCTGCGTCATCGTGGAGCCCGTGGCAGGGAACATGGGCTGCGTTCCGCCGGATGCAGGCTTCCTGGAGACGCTCCGGGAGATGACTGAAGATGCCGGTGCGCTCCTGATCTTCGATGAAGTGATGACCGGGTTCCGTCTTGCGCCCGGCGGCGCGCAGGAGCTGTTCGGCATCCGTCCGGACCTGACGGCGCTCGGGAAGGTGCTGGGAGGCGGTCTTCCGCTTGCGGCCTACGGCGGACGTGCCGACATTATGCGGCAGGTGGCGCCGGAAGGTCCGGTGTACCAGGCGGGAACCCTTAGCGGAAATCCTCTGGCGACAGCGGCAGGACTGGCGCAACTGGAGTTGTGCAGACCGGAGGCGTATGAGTACCTGGAGGAGATCTCCACCCGGTTGGGCACCGGGCTGCAGGAGGCGGCTGACTGTGCGGGTATTTCAGCGCGTGTCCAGCGTGTGGGGTCTATGCTGACGCTCTTCTTCACAGACAGACCGGTGCGCAACTTTCAGGACGCGCTTTCCTGTGACCGCAGAGCCTTCGCCAGATTCCATCGCCTGATGCTGGAGCGGGGCATCTACCTGCCGCCGTCTCAGTTCGAGGCGTGGTTTGTCTCTACCGCGCATGACCGCGCGGCCGTGGATCAAACAGTCGAGGCCGCCGCCGCGAGCCTGCGGGACCTGGCGGCGGAAAGGGGCTGAAAAAAAGTCCGCGAAAAAGTTGCCGGAATCTGTTGACATCCCGGCGCGAGGATGGTAATATTGCATTGCGTTTGCAATATTGAGGTCCGTGAAGACCGAAGTCTTATCACCCGCGCAAAGCACGACCGGAAGGCCTGGAAGCGCCCCCGCTTCCAGGCCTTTTTTTGCCTCCGGTATCCTTGACCGGCATAGCCTTCCCGGGTTGGGCTCTGGCCGATTTCAAGTAAGCCAGCCTACTCCAAGACCCACGCCTTGAGGGAAGCAACCGCCCTGACTCCTGGCCAACCCCTTCGCGCGTCCACTGCCCTACGCCGGTCGAGTAGCGCGCCGGAAGGAGCGCGTATCGAGACCTTACCGCCGCCTGCGCATCACGCCTCCCATCCCGGCTAGCCCGGCCGCAAGGACGAGAAGGGAGGCGGGCTCGGGCACCAGCGTGGCTGTCAGCTCCAACAGATAACCCTGTTTGCCATCCGTCGTCCGATACGTGGGAAGGTAAAACTCCACACGGGGGGTAGCCATCAGATCCCACACGGTGCCCACCGGCGGACCGCCCGTAACCCCCGCAGGCTTCGCCACCAGTCTCAATGTCACACGATGATCCGCAGGAGGAGGAGCCCCTCCTGTCAGAATCCGCTGCTGCACACTCTCCAGCGGCAAGTCAGGACTGTTCCACAACCAGATTCGCCAGGTCTTGGATTCCCCGTAGTTGACCAGAGGCGCCCGGAAGTCAGACGCATAAAACCCCGCAGGCCCTGCCCATCCATCCTCCTCAGGCGAGTGATATGTGCCCAAACGAGTAAATGGCCGCTCCGAATGAAGACCATCCCAGTCGTCGTAACCATCAAGGGAAGTAGTCCAGACACCGAATACACCTCGTGTTCCCCACCCCTCCACGTTGTGAGTGACGTACAGACCATAGGACCATCTATCAGCGTAAGGATTGTAAGTGCCGCTGCTTTCCACAGATGACCGTGGAAATATGACCACAAGGCAGATGCAGATCAGAAGGTAACACCACTTGCCCATAACAATCCCCCTTATTGTGTCACCCCAGCCACCGCAGCCTTGAGCAAATGGAAGGGATACATATTCGCTTCCGTATAAGGCTGCTGGAGGAAGAAGAGGTAATCCACCGGATCGAACTTCCCACCGTTGACGTTGACTCCGTCATAGAAGCTCCGCAACGTGGTCAGACACTCTTGGTCCTCCCACACGGAGATGAAGACAGGAATACCTGGTACGTTACTTGTTCCTTCGAAGCCCACTAACCGGTGGAACAATGGTTGTTACTCAGAACGTCAAGGATTATCCGAGAGACGAACCAGAGAATGGAAATGTTCCAGCCCGTGGTTTCGACTCGCCCGCCCTTAGGCGAGCGGCTCAACCACCGTAGGGGGCGACCCGGAACGCCGATTTCCAGATCACCCCTCACCCAGACCCTCTCCCTCAGGGGGAGAGGGCTTCCTCAGCAAGGCTACCCCCACTCCATTTCCACTGCGATCCACGCAGGAGGCGGCAGGAAAAACCCTCTCCCTGAGAACGGGAGAGGGTTTGGGTGAGGGCGGCTTCTCATCACCGACTCTAGACGCTCGACGCCAGACTCTAGACTAGACTCCGCCCCTACACTGGTCGAGTAGCGCGCAGTAGGAGCGCGTATCGACACCACATCTGGCTGTGGTTTCGACACGCCCGGCTGCGCCGGGCGGCTCAACCAGCGGAGGGGGCCGGCAACCAGTTTTCGGGACAGTAAAACAGTGGCACTGAGACGATGCGCCCCCACCTCAAGCGACAGTGCGACTCAGAGCATCAGCCGGCGGTTTCCGGGTGTGAACCGTCCCGCAGACGGCGAAGCAGGTGTGTGAACGCCGCGAGGTCGCCCTCCCATACAGGAGGAGTCTGGATCGGCCTGCGCTGTGTGGCGCTACTCCGGACAAGAAATGTCCTGATGCCAAGCTCACGCGCCACCATATCCCACTCCTCATCCCCGATGAGGACGCACTCCGATGCGCAGCAGCCGAGGCTGTCCAGCAGATTCCGGTAATAAAGTGGGTTCGGCTTGCAGGCGCGTGAGTTCTCGTAAGTGGTCACTGCCTCGAAGTCGGACTCGTGCAGGCCGGCCCAGTGGATCCGTTGAAAGATGGCGGTCGCGGGAAACAAAGGATTTGTGGCGAGGGCGACCCGGTAACCCAGATCGCGAGCGCACTGGACCGTCTGCCGGGCCAGAGGGATGTTTTCGGTGAGCGCGCGCAGCGCCGGGTAGTCCTCCCGGTAATAGCGTTCGAAGACAGGTTGCAACTCCTCCCGCGTGCGGCCAGCCAGGGGATAGAAGAAGCGGTTGAAGACCTCCTCATTCGTGGCAGTTCCGTCGTTTTCGATCATAGCCCGGGTAGCGCGGCGGAGGTGTGTGATGAAGGACTCCCGGCCCATCAGATCCCGGACGCACTCCGCCAGGCCATCATAGTAGGCCGGAAGGAACAGATGCATCCGGCTTTCGATAAGAGTGCCATCCAGGTCGAACAGAATGGTGGTGACGCGGCTTTCGGATCGGCTCACGGCGGCAGGGGCTCCCCGGCAGAGTTGGCGTTGCCGCGAAGGACTATAATGGACTGTCCGGCCGCGCCGCAACCGGCGCGCCGTTCACCCGGGAGGTACGATTGGAGTTCATCAATATTGCCGGCATAGCCCTGGGGCTGGCCATGGACGCCTTCGCCGTGGCCATCGCGTCCAGCATCACCCTGAGGTCAGTATCTCCCCGGCAGGTCTTCCGTCTTGCCTTCCACTTCGGCCTGTTCCAGGCCATGATGCCGGTCCTTGGCTGGCTGGCCGGCAAATCGGTGGCGGATGTATTCGGCAAGTGGGACCACTGGGTGGCATTCGGACTGCTGGCGTTCATCGGCATCCGCGCCATCCACGCCGCGCTCACGGATAATCCTGAAGAGGACGTCCCCGACCCCACCCGCGGCATATCGCTGGTGATGCTCTCCGTGGCGACCAGCATTGATGCGCTTGCCGTGGGGCTCAGCTTCGCGATGCTTCACGTGCGGATCTGGTATCCGGCTCTGGTCATCGGTATTGTGGCCGCCACGATGACCACCCTGGGTATGCTGCTGGGAACCCGGCTGGGCAGCCGTTTCGGACGCAATACGGAGATCGCCGGGGGGCTGATCCTTATCATCATCGGCCTGAACATCCTGATCCAGCATCTCCGGGAGTGACGCTGCGGCGGCTCACTTCACCTCCTCCGGCCGCGCGAACTCGCCGCTCATCTGAGGCGGAAGCCGGAAGACCCGGCCGTCCCGCGTTGCAAAGTAGAGGAAGGACGGGGACTCCTCCATAGTGTCCCCGTCCGCCCAGAACGCATAGAATCCCGGGTGGGCGTCCACCGGCCGTCGGGCATACGTGTGATTGCGCGGGCTGTTCCGCGTGAGCTGCTTTTCCCGCTTCCACGTCAGACCCTGATCCCTGCTGGTCCACATGACCATCTCTCCGCCTGTATCCCACGGACGGGGACCGGGCTCCGTCGGAGCGATGATACGCCACGTGCCATCCTCCTCGATGTACAGCGACCCGTGATCGTAGTTATGGTCGGACGTGGTGACCCTCCGGACGATCCAGCGGGAACCGTCCCACCGGGCCGTCCGCCAGATGCGGGGGCCATTTTCGGGAACGGGTTGATGCCCTCTGCTGGTCAGGTAGAGCAGCACCGGACGGCCATCCGCATCGAACTGCAGATCCTTGAGGTAAACCAGCAGTCCTTCCGAGAGGTAGTCGTACACCAGGGCGGGGTTCGCGATATCCGTCAGGGGGATCTGCAGGGTCTGCCCTGCGGCGTTCGTCCAGGTGCGGCCCATGTCCGGGGTCTCCACGTAGTAAAGATTGGTGCGCCGGTCCAGCCCTCCCGGATGGCAGTTGAACATCGAGCCCACCCGGCCTCCGCACCGCCACGTGACCTGATAATGCCCGAAGAAGCTCGCGAGGAGCCGAGGGTCCTCCCAGGCCATCCCGTCCGCGCTGGTCATCCAGAACAGTTCCCGGATTCCCTGCCTGTAGCGGGTATGGAGGAATATGAACCCCTGCCCCGGGATGAACCAGGGCTGCCCGTAGCTGAAATTGGTCTTCAGCACCTGCTGGAAGCTGTCAATATCGTAGGGGCGATCGCTGCGGAAGATGTAGGACGGCCTCGCCGTGCCGTGCGAATTGCCGAATACCCAGATATGCCCGCGCTCATCCAGAGCCATCGTAGGGTTGTCGTGGGCGTCGTCCGTCTGCTTGTCGAACAGGATGCGCGGGCGCGGGACCAGTCCGGTGCTATGGTCGTAGTACGACACCATGTACAGCAACCTGCGCTCACCCTTCACCGTGCCACCGTAGCAAAAGAAGGTCTTGTGGACAGCAGGAGCGTAGATGGCGATGGGGAGCTGCTGCTGGGGATACGTTCCCAGCCCGCCGCTGTATTTGCGCCCCATATCGTACCAGATGCCGTGGTAGCCGTCATCCCGTGGCAGCATCTGCCCGGAGCAGAACCCGGATACGCCTGAAACAAGCAGAATGACGCCGGCGGCGAGTGTGATGTAGCTCATCGAAGCCCTCCTGAAGCAGGCGGAGATGCGCCCTATGTTACCGCCCTGCCCCTCCGGCGCACAAGAGGGGCTTTTGAAGGGCCGACGTTGTTTGAACAGAAGAGGAAGCTCCAATGGAAGTGCCGGTCTTGATGCAGTTGAGGATGCAGTATCAGGAGGAGCTGGGCGAAGATGCCCGCCTCCGGGAGCATCTAGCCGTCATCAAGACGGTCAACCAGGCCATCGGGCAGGGACGATTCCCGGTGCAGGTGGTCCGCGTGCTTGCGAACCTCTCCAAGAACCAGTGGATCACCGCCATTACGAACGCGGTGAAGCACTGCAAGGGCGAGGACGAGGTGGTGGCGTTCTTCATTCTTAGCTCGCTGCGGGAGGGGCTCGTGCCCGAGGGCGCCGCACCGCCGCCTGGCCCAACGCCGCCATCGGAGCCCTGAACCGCTACTCGCGGGCGGCGCCGGAACAGCCGCAACCTGAACCTACGGTGGTCGAGTAGCGCGCCGGAAGGCGCGCGTATCGAGACCACATGTTGCAGTTTGAGGTTCGACACGTCCGCCTACGGCGGACGGCTCAACCAGCGTAAGGGAAATGCCGGAGCGGGGTTTCGACTCGCCCGCCGCAGGCGGGCGGCTCAACCCCCGTAGGGAAGGTAGGAGCAAGCGTGCTGGAACGCGCCGCGCCGGTGCTTTCACTCCCTCATCTCAACCTTCGCCCACCACAGAGGGAGAAGTCTTTTTCTCCCCTCGGCACCGGCTGACCACCGTCTCAGCCTGGCTTCGTTCCTGACAACGGGACGAAAAACCCTCTCCCGGAGAGGGAGAGGGTCTGGATGAGGGCGAAACTCCTCTACGCGGACACGCTACCTTGCCCAGGCGCTGCGGTCGTTCTCGCGTTGGAAGGCAACGTGGCTGTCCAGGAAAAGCACATTCCAGCCGCCCCGGTGCATCAGCACTCCGCCCGCGGCGCTGTCGGCCGGGGTCAGATGGATGGAGTTGACGCGCCGGTCCCACACCACGGGGATGGTTGAAGGCGAGTCGTTCTTGAAGTTCCCGGCAAACGGATTGCTGGCGGGATAGCTCCAGTCCATCGTCTCCTCGATCAGCCGCCCGGCAAGCCCGCGGTTGCTGGGCACACCGGGCCCCTCCGTCCAACCACCGTCAGCGCGTGTGGGGTCCGGCGGGATGGCCGCCGCGAACATATTGAAGTGATAGGCGAAGTTCTGGTTCTTCCGGTTGGTCAGATCGCTGTTGATGGGATCGTTGTAAGGAATCTTCGGGTCTATCTTCACCGGGTTGGACGGACAGTGCCAGACCTCCATGTTGTTGGACGTATACGGCTTCAGCTTCACGCCGATGAAGTAAGGCCCGGAGCCGAACCACCAACACGCCAGCGGCAACCTGCCCTTGTGGTCGTCGGCGTACATCATCAGCGCCTTGCCGATCTGATTCATCCCGCTACGGCAGGAAGACGCCCTGGCATTCTCGCGGGCGGCGGAGAACACGGGAAAGAGGATCGCGGCGAGGATCGCAATGATCGCGATGACGACCAGCAGTTCGATGAGGGTGAAACCCCTGCTCTTGCGCAGACACATCTTAGAATCCCTCCACCATGCGTACGACGGACTCAGAGCGGCCTCCACACGGTGCGCAACCGGTTTCACAACCGGCCCCGTCACCGATTATATTATGCGCCGCCCTGGCGGTCAAGATGAGAGCGCGTGAAATCCCCGGGACTTCTCAGGTACTGGCAGCCGTGGCCGGCTCCGCAGGAGCCTTGGCGCGCCCTGCAGCGGGCTCAGGCTCCCTCCAGACCAGCGGGACCGGAAGAATATACGTCCGGGGAGCAAGAACGCGCCCGCTTAACTGCTCGAAGACCAGGTCCACCGCGATCTCACCCGCCCGGGTGAAGCCCGGACGGGACGTGGGGAACGGAGGAGTGAACCACCGGGCCGTATCATGATCGTCGAAGCCCGTCACACGGATGTCGCCAGGGACATCCACGCCGCGCCCCAGCAGCGCCTGCGTAAGCATGATGGCCGTCTGATCCTCCCAGGCGATAACGGCATCGGGGACCGGCTCCAGGGCGAGCAACCGGGCAGCAAGCTCATCCATGTCACCTTCGCGGCCGGCGATCCACATCTCCACCCGCTCCACTCCCGGCCACCCGGAATACTGATCGGGAATGGAGACTCCGGCATCTTTCATGGCCGTGCGCCATCCCCTGGCGCGCTCGGCGATGGAGCGCCACACCGTCCCCGGCGTGACATCCATAAAGAGGATGTTCCGGTGCCCCCGGCGCAACAGTTCGCGGGTCATGTCGTATCCCAGGCGGTAGTTGTCGAAAGTGACGATGTGGCGGCCCCATTCTTCCGTGCCGAGGTCGATCAGCACGATGGGAATATCCCTCCACCGCCTGGCGAGATAGTCATCCTCAAGGACGCCCCCCTTTCGCATGATGGGGTTCAGGATGATGCCCTGTGCTCCCGCCTCCAGATGCTCCGCCACCAGCTCCTCCTCGTGCTGGACGTCGAAACTGGAACTGCCCATCAGGAGGCCGAAGCCGAGCTCCCGCGCCCTGCGCTCCACTCCGCGGTAGACTCTGACGCTCAGCCAGTCGTGACGCAGGGGGACGATAAGGCTCAACAGCCGCCCGCCACCGTTGCCCCCGTTGCCGGAACGGGACGGCTCCGCGATGTATGATCCGCTTCCATGCCGCGTGACAATAAGTCCCTCGGATTCCAGGAGGGAAAGCGCGCGGGAGATGGTGGGCAGGCTCACGCCGAACCGGTCCTGAAGATACCGCTGTGTGGGCAGCTTTCTTCCCGGGGTGGCTCCGGGTCCGCTCAGCCACTCCTCGCGGATTGCGTTCGCGATCCTCTCATATGCCGGCAATGTATCCACTGCCCTGTCCTCCAAACCGGCGTTTGCCGGCCCAGGGGTCCTTCTGGCGCCGTGCGCCCCGGCCCCCTACCATTATCGTCTGTAAACCGGATTGTCAACGCCCCTGTTCGGCAGGAAGCCCCAGTAGCTGTCGTCGTTCATCCGCTCCGGTATCTCGGCTTTTGCGTGGCCGTCGAAGAACAGGTAATTGACGACGGTTCCGCCAGCGTGTTCTCCTTCCTTCGGCTTGTAGCCGGCCAGAGACTGATAGGCCGGGAAGCCAAAGGTGTTGTAGTCGCGAGTGTTCGGGATGGGGTTCCCGCCGGCATCCACCTTCAAACCGTAGGCCCATTCGCACAGCAGCACGTACCGTGAGTGCTCCGGCTTCATCTCGCCCTCCGTCCAGGTGAAGGCCACCGGCTCCGTCAGAGGGCCGCTGGCAGGCCGCCCCATGATCATCCAGTCCAGCAGCGGCTGGTCGTTGAGAGCATAGCTTCGCTTGTGGGGCTTGACGCCCGGGATCTTCTCCGTACGCCGCGCACCGTCGGAGGGGCACCCGTACACCGCCACGTTCTTCACATACGGGAAGATGGCGATATCCCACGTGACCCACCCCTGATACTGCTCGGGATGGATCTTCGGGGTGGAGGGGTCAATGCGCTGGGCGCCGGCCGGGTAGCGGCCTTTATGATCATCCACATACATCTTGAACGCCACGCCCAGCTGCTTCAGATTGTTGAGACAGCCGGTCAGCCTGGCCTTCTCGCGCGCCTGCAGGAAGACGGGGAACAGAATGGCGGCGAGGATGGCGATGATGGCGATGACGACGAGCAGTTCGATGAGGGTGAACCCCTTACGGACTTTTACGGACTCCATTGTGCTGGCCCTCCGGATCAAACATCTGGCAGGCTCCGCCTGCTTGCTAACAATTATGGGTGGTGTTCAGCTCTGTGTCAAGAGTGTTTCGAAACAATTTCTGCCTGACTGCTAACACATTAACAAAATGCAAATTTCTGCTTGACACAGAGCGGGCGGAGTGGCATACTTGGCATGATCCCGGGACTTTACGGCCCGCTTCCGGACACGCGGCGGTCCGGCCGGTGTCCGGAGCTTCCGGGGGGGACCCGTATAAGAATCCGAAAGGAGGGAACACTCTG
>Ga0209381_1003396_pt1 | contig 16664 bp, 19 predicted proteins | sample DewCreD2012metaG_FD_184111 | JGI IMG/M metagenome (GOLD analysis project Ga0209381, IMG submission 184111) | Hot spring sediment bacterial and archeal communities from British Columbia, Canada, to study Microbial Dark Matter (Phase II) - Dewar... ...
CCTTGGCCTGCCGCCACTCCGCCGCCGAATGGGCCACCTTGATCTGTAGGGCGCTCGCGCGCCCGGTTTCCGATTTGCCACCGCCATCACGCTGCGTTTTCACCAGCGTATTTGAACCTTTTCGAGGGCGGATGTCTAGCACTTTCTTTTTTTCAACACTGGCCGTCCTTCGCTCATCGCCAGCCAAACGCCTTGATTCCCCCGCTTGCAGCCTCATTTTTCTGTCGAAAACCGCCGGACGACCTGTATTCTGCCCGCCGCACTGGACTGGCACCGCATGAAACCCTCCGTCACGAAAACCCTTTTTGGCAAGCTGCGCTCCGGCGCGGCCGTGGAGCTCTTCACCCTTACCAACAAGAACGGCATCGTCGTCAAAGTCACCAACCACGGCGCGACCATTACGGAGATTCACACGCCCGACCGGGAAGGCAAGCCGGGGGACATCGTGCTCGGGTTTGCCACGCTCGAGGATTACCTCGGCACCCATCCGTATCTTGGCAGCACCGTGGGGCGCTACGCCAACCGCATCGCCCTGGGCCGTTTCACGCTGGACGGGAAGTCTTACAAACTCGCCAAGAATGATGGCGCCAACTGCCTCCACGGCGGCCTGCGCGGCTTTGACAAGGCGCTCTGGAAAGCCACCGTCCTCAAGGGCGTGGCCGTCCAGTTCGATCACTCCAGCCCGGACAACGACGAGGGGTTCCCCGGGAAACTCGATGTCTCCGTGGTTTTCAGCCTGTCCGACCGCAACGAACTCACCCTCGATTACACGGCGAAGACGAACAAACCCACCCCCGTCAGTCTGACCAATCATACCTATTTCAACCTTGCCTGCGGCGGCGACATCAAGGCCCACAAGCTCATCCTCGCCTCCGACTTTTACACCCCCGTCAACGCCGACCTGATTCCCACCGGCGAAATTCGTTCCGTCGTGAAGACCGCGCTGGATTTCACCAAGCCCGTCCCCATTGGGGCCCGCTTCACCAAGCTGGGCGGCAAACCCCTCGGTTACGACCACAACTTCGTCCTCCGCAGCGGCGGCCGCGAACTCGCCATCGCCGCGCGCGTCACCGATCCCAAGACGGGCCGCGTCCTCGAACTCTGCACCACCGAGCCGGCGCTGCAGTTTTACACCGGCAATTTCCTGGATGGCTCGCTCACCGGCAAAGGCGGGGTGAACTACAAGCAGCACACCGGCTTCTGCCTCGAACCCCAGCGCTACCCCGACTCGCCCAACCAGCCGCATTTCCCGAATTCCATCCTGCGCCCCGGCGAAACCTACCGCCAAACCACAACCTACCGGTTCACCGTGGCGTGATCCCCGCGAGATACGCCAGGATCAACTCCGGCAGGTCGTCGCTGTAACCGCCCTCAAGCACGTTGAACAGCGGACGGCCCAGCGCCCGCAACTCCCCGCCCAGCCACGCGAAGTCCTCCACTTCGAGCGTCTCCTGCGCGATCGGGTCGCCGACATACGCATCGAATCCCGCGCTCACCCCGATGAGTTCCGGGCCAAACGCGGCCAGGTCATCCAGCGCGCGCCGCAGTTCATCCCGGTATGCCGCGCGCGGCGTCTCCGGGGCCACCGGATAGTTGAAACAATTCTCCCCGCGATGTTCCAGACCCGTCCCCGGATAGCACGGCGACTGGTGAACCGAGAAAAACGCCACGCCGGGCCGGTGGTGCAGGATATCCTCCGTGCCGTTGCCGTGGTGAACGTCAAAATCGAACACGGCCACCTTCTTTCCCGTCCGCGCGTGCGCCTCGAGCGCGGCTACCGCAATGCTGTTCAAATAGCAGAATCCCATGGCCCGCGTGGCCGTTGCATGGTGCCCGGGCGGACGCATCAGACTGAAATTGGCTTCGCCCGCCAGCGCGCATTCCAGCGCCCGCAACGCCCCGCCCACCGACGCCACCGCGCGGTCGTAAATCCCGGGATGATACGCCGTGTCCGCGTCGAAATCGCGCGGCTCATGCAGCCGGTGCAGATGCCGCGCGATGTGGGCACGGTGCAGCGCGGCCTCGGGCACGGGCAGCGGCTCCGCCCAGCGCAGCGGCAGGCGCGTTTGTCCGCGCAGGTGCGCCACCGTGGCGGTGATGCGCGCCGGCCGCTCCGGATGGCCGGGCGTGGCGTAATGCGTGCAGTGCGGGTCGGTGATGATCGTCATGCCGGAACGCCCGGGCGCGGCGAACGCCTCGTCCGCCGGAACTGACGGCGCGCCGGGAAAAATGCGGCGGGATTTTGCTTTTCGCCCCCCGGCGTGGCGAGCTTAGATTCGCTCATGCGCAACTTCATCCCAACCACGCGAAAACCTCCCGGGAACATCCCCCTCACCACGGGCCCCCGCCCTGCCCTGGCCGCGCCGGTGGTCGGGGACCGGTTGGGTGCCCGCCGGGGGCGACGACCGGGCGGGATTTTTCATCCCCTTTTCTTCCGGCCCGCGTTTCCCACTTTTGGTTTTGTCCGTCCCGCCATGCTGGCCGCCCTTCTCCTGCTGGCGCCCGCCGTCCGCGCGTGGGATTACGAAGGCCATCGCGTCATCAACGAAATCGCGCTGGCCTCGCTGCCCACCCACTTCCCGGCCTTCGTCTTGACCCCGGCGGCGGCCGAGCGCATCGCCTTCCTCGGCGGCGAGGCGGACCGCTGGCGCAACACGCCCGACCTTGTCCTGCGCCATCATAACGGGCCGGATCATTACCTTGACCTTGAGGAACTTTTCCAGCACGGCCTGACCCTCGAAACCACGCCGCCGTTGCGTTACGAATTCATCACCCACTTGGCCACCAACCGTTTCGCCCGCCCGGACCAGGTGCCGGTCGTGGACCCGGCGCAGGACAAGGACCGCACCCGCGCGCTCGTCGGCCTTCTGCCGTGGACCATCGCCGAATATCAGGGCCGGTTGAAGTCCGCCTTCTCCTACCTCAAGGCCTATCAGGACTACGGCGGCACCGGGGATGAAATCGCCAACGCGCAGGCGAACATCATCTACCTGATGGGCGTGATGGGCCACTTCGCGGGCGACGCCTCCCAGCCGCTGCACACCACCAAGCATCACCACGGCTGGGTGGGGCCAAACCCCGACGGCTACACCACCAACCGGTCATTTCACCAGTGGATTGATGGCGGTTACTTCAACAAGGTCGGCATCCCCACCGTCGAGGAACTGCGCCCGCGAATCCGCCCCGCCCGCCCGCTTGAACTCCAAGGCCGCCCCGCCGCGCCCGAAGAAACCTTCCTTGCCGCCCTGCGCTTCATCGAGTCGAGCTGGAAACTGGTCGAACCGCTCTACCAACTCGACAAGGAAGGCGCGTTGAGCGGCGACGGCGAAGCGGGCCGGCGCGGCCGGGCGTTTCTCACCGACCGCCTGCTGGCCAGCGGGCAATTCCTCGGCGACCTCTGGCTCACCGCCTGGCAGCAGGCCCCCGAGGACAAATTCCTCCGCGACCGCCTCAACGCGCGCCGCCGCCCCGCCCGTTGACCACCCGGCACCGTTTGCGCGAAACACCAACGGGTTTTTGGAAGGGGAAGCCGCACCCCGAAACGGCCTTGTGCTTGGCGCCGTGCGGAAGAGGGCCGGCGGCCATGAAAAAGCCCGCGCCGAGTGGCGCGGGCGAAAAGGCGGTGGCAATGGGTTACTTCATCAGCAGCATCTGCCGGGCGCGTTTGATGGCGGTGGTGAGCCGGCGCTGATAGTGCGCGGGCAGGCCCGTGTATTTGCGGGGCAGGATGCGGCCCTGGTCCGTGACATATTGGCGGAGCAGGTTGACGTTTTTGTAGTCCAGCGCCTCGACGGTGAAGTCAATTTTGGGCTTCGGGCGGGGGGTGCGGGTTTCAGTGGCGGGCCGACCACCCCGGGAGCCGCGGCGGTCATTTTTGTCGGTGTTCGTCTTGCGGGGCATGGCGGTTATTTGATTTCGCGGTGCAGGGTCCGGCGGCGCAACGCGGGATTGTATTTCATGAGCTCCAGCTTCTCGGTCTGGGTCTTTTTGTTGCGCGTGGTCGTGTAGCGGGAGGGGGACTTGCCCTCCTTGCGCGCTTCCGTGCATTCAATGGTGATGATTTCGCGGGGCATAGGTCAGTCTTTTTCCTTGGTCTTCTCCTCCGGTTCGTCGTCCTCCGGTTCCACGTCGGGCACGGCGGCGGCGTCAATGGTGCCCAACTGGCCGAGGCGGCGCTGCCGGAGCGCCCCCTCGCGCTCGAGCTGGGCCTGCGCCTCGACCGTGAAGCGCGTCCACGGAATGGCCTCCAGGCGGGCGCGGGGAATGGGCTTGCCGGTCAGTTCGCAAACGCCGTAGGTCTTGCGTTCGATGCGCTTGAGCGCCTCCTCAATCTCATAGACGGCGTCCTGGTCGGAGGACAGGAGGCTCAGGGCGAAGTCACGGTCGAAATTGTCGGTGCCCGAATCGGCCATGTGCAGACTGTAGCTGGCCATCTCCTGCGCGGATTCCTTGGCCAAGCCATCCATCTGGCGGAGCAGTTGCTCGCGGAGCTCGAGCAGGCGGTCGTAGAAGACTTGCCACTCGGGCTTCACCTTCTTGGAGCCGTCCAGCCCCTTGCGCGGCCTGGTGCCGGCGGGCTGGCCGAGAATGGCGGCGAGGGTGGCCACGCCTTGCGCCTTGGGCGGCGCTTTCTTGGCGGCGGTTTTTTTCTTCGCGGTCACAACAATTCCCAATGTCTGATGGCTGGCAGAATTTGTTCACGGCCCCCGGGGCCGACAACCGGCCCGAAAGGGGCCGGGACTCTAACAAACGAAAGTCATATTGCCACAAAAATTTTGGCGTGAAATCGGGGGCATCGGTGATGCTGGAAGGCGGCCCTTCGGGGCGGTGGCAGGCTGCGGCGGCGCGCTCAAAACCGGCCTCCCGCAAGCTCCCCCGCAGTCCGGCGGGGGGCTAGCCCGGATATTTAACACTTCGGGGGCCAGAGCGCCGGTTTGTAACCGGCTTATCGCGGTAAAACATCCAAAGCCGGTCACAGACCGGCGCTCCGCTCGGTCGGGATTTCGTGCGGAGTGTGAAATATCCGGGCTAGCGTTGCCACGGAACCTCGTAGATCTCGACCGCCCCCCGTATCCCCTTCACTTCCACGTCGGCCAGGCGCACACAGGTGGCGGCCAGCGCCGGGTCGTGTCGCTGCAACTGGGCAAAGGTGGCGGCGCTGATGATGATGCGGCCGCGCCCGGAAACGGCTTCCAGCCGGCTGGCCAGGTTCACCTCGCGGCCAAATACGGTGTAGTTCACGATGTGCTGGTCGGAACCCATGAGGCCCACGGTCACGTTGCCGGTGTTGAGGCCCGTGCCCAGCTCGAGCAGCGCCAGCGGGGCGACGGCAGGGGTGCCTGCAGGAACCGGCGCAGTCCCGGCACGGCGGCACTGATTGAGGGCGTGAATCGCCCGCTGGGCGGCGATGGCCGCATGAACCGCCGACGCGGCATGACGCGGATTGGCGGTGGGGGCGCCCCAGAAAGCCATGACGCAATCTCCGATGTATTTGTCGAGCGTGCCGTCGTATTGCTTCACCGCGTCGGCCACCACCCCGAGATACAGATTGATGGTGGCGAGGGTGTCACGCGCCTGTTCGGCGAAACAGGCTTCGGCGTCCGCCCCGGTCAGCTGCCGCTCACGCACCAGTTGCGCCGCCCGCTGTTGGGCCTGATCGGTGAACTCGGTGAAGCCGCGCACGTCCGCAAACAGGACAGTGACCTCGCGATGCGTGCCGCCGAGGGAAAGCTTCTCCGCGCTGAGCAATTCGTGGACGACGTTGGGCGAAACGATCTTGGCGAAGACGGATTTCACGCGGCGGCGCTCGGCCTGCTCGAAAACAACGCGCCAGGTGACCAGCAGGCCGTGAATGCTGAACAGCGCGAGGGTAGGCAGCACCAGCGGCAGCCAGAGGCGGCTCTGCGCGTGCGCCAAAAAACCCAAGCCCACCCAGCCGCCCCAGAGCAGCAGCACACTGGCGGAGCCGGCGCGGACGGGAAGGCGCCACGTCAACCAAGCCACCACCACGGTGAGGACAGTGAGCAAAGCCACTTCCTGCCCCGGAGACAGGGGGCGCACGAATCGTCCGGTGATGACGGAACTGGCCACATTCCAATGCTTGCTCACCAGCAGGGTATCCTTCTGCAACGGCGTCGCGCCGCGATCGGTCAGGTCGTTGCCGCCGGCGACGGCGGAACCAACCACGACGATGCGGCCCCGCCAGCCGCCCTCGTCCGGGACGGGCTGACCACGCAGCCGGGCGGCGTCGGCGGCCAGCAATTGATGCATGGGCTGGCGCAGCAACGCGGGGTGGTCCAGCGTCAGACTCCAGTCCACGAAGAAAAAACCCTCGCGGTCCACGGGCAGGATGCGCTGCACGCCGTGGTCGCCCGCCAGGGTGATCCTGCCGCCGTCCAGGTCCACTTGCGCGCGGCTCAAGTCCAGCCCGAGCGCGTGGGCCGCGAGGACAATGCCCAGGTGCCAGCGGCGTTCCAGCTCGAAGGGCAGGGCTTTCAGGGGCATTCCCGGCGGCGGCTCGGCGGTGAAGTCCGTCACGTCAAAACGCCCCCCGGCGTCGAGGGGAATTTCGATGTCTTCAATGCCGTCGCGGGGCAGGACGAGTTTGCCCGGGAGCACCCGGGCGCGCCGCAGATCCACGCCGTATTCCGGGTCGGCCTGCACCTCGAGCAAGAGCGGATGCCAGCGGGGCACGTCACGAAAAGCCTTGACCCGGCGGAGCACGCCGTCGGTGTCCTTGTCGGTGCTGATGTCCCCGAGGGCCGCCGCGTTGGTGCGAAAGAGGTCCGGTAATTCGACCTCGGGAGTGGTGGCGAGGACGACATTGCCGGCCCGCCGCATCTGGTGGGCGAAGTATTCATCGGATTCGAGGGCGGTGTTGTCCACGAGGCCCACCACGGCGTGGTCGTCACGCAATTCGCCAAAGACAACGTCAAAGGCCACCAGTCCGGCACCCCGCCGGGCCAGTTCTTGAATGACCCGCCCATAAACCTGCCGCGGCCAGTAAAGGCCGAAGCGATAGCCGAAATCCCCGCGTTTGACGGCCCGGATGGTCTCGTCATCGAACCAGACGAAGGCAAGGTTGGTGGCCACCGGGGGATGGGCCGCCGCCGACGCCCGCACGCGCAGATCGTAGGTGGCATTTTCGATCCGGGTCAGAAAATCCGGCTGGAGCCAGCGCAGCAGGAACAGGCAACCGAAGCCGGCAGCGGTCAGCAGCAGGGGAGCGCGCTGAAACCGGCGGAGGTTCACGGGGCGCAAACAAACAAAAAAGCCAGAGCAACTCAAGGTTGCTCTGGCCGGGAAAAACCGCCGCCGTCAGTTGGCGGGCTTCGCGGGGGGCGGGCCGCCGGGCGTGCTGGTGCCCATGTTGCCATTGAAACCCTGCCGCGGCGAGACGTAGTAGGTGGTGTTGTCCTGCACGAAGGTGGTCGGCGGGGTGTTCGGACCAATGCGCGCCTGCTTCGCATCGCGCACCATCCGCTTCTGGTCGAAATCGGGGATGGGCGAAATCTGTCCGGTCTTGGTGTCAAACTGCTGCCCGCCCACGACAACTTGGGTCACCACGTTGCCCGAGCCATCCACATAAGCGACGACCACCGAGCCGACCAGCACTTGAATGATGCCGTCGGAGGAAATCGTGTAGATGGTGCCGCGCACGCCGGCGACGCCGTTGGGAATCTTCACCTCATACTTCGAGGCGGCGGAAACTTTCTTCACGGTGCCGAACACCCGGCCCGTCTTGAGGTCGAGCTGGGTCTCGGTGATCGTGTCGGTCCCGGTGTTGGCCGCGACGAGCTTGTCAATCGAGAGCACCGTGTTCTCCCACAGGCGGATGAAATTCTGCTCGGCCACAGGCTGGTAGGAAAGCATTTCGCCCCAGACTGTTTCGCTGGGCTTCGCCTCGGGATCGCCCAAGACAATGTCCACGCGGGATTTCTCGGCCGTCTGGACGATGGTCCCGGGCTGAAGCACGTCGCCCACTTTGAGCGGCTGCCAGACGTTGTTGGCCGTGGCGTAACGGGCGGAACCCTTGATGCGAACCACCTTGGCGCTGCCCTGGTTCATTTGCTGGGCGGCAGCGGAGGCCACCAGCGCGAGGGAGAGGAGCGCAAAAGCCAGAACTTTCGGGAGCGAAGAAAAGTTTTTCATGATGGCAGGAGCGTTGACCGTGCTACTTACGTCCCGACTTTAGGTCGAAGCCCTTTGTTGTCAACGGAATATTCCGATTTACGTGGCAATAATCCTGGGTCGGCGAGGCATTTGCCTCCCGGCCCGTCAGCGGCGGCAGTCCATGCGTAAGTCGTTTTCCCGGTGAAGTTTTTGCCAATGTTCGGATGGGCGCGGCCTCGACAATTGGCAGACGAAATTCTATTCTTCGCCCATGCCGGGAACGATGATGCCAACGGTCATGCCGGACTTGGACGAGCAGACCCGCAACCGCGACACTTTGGAGCCGGGTTACCGCGTGGTTTGCTGGAACGACCCCGTCAATTTCATGGTCTATGTCACCCATGTTTTTCAGCGGGTTTTTGGCTGGAGCCGTCAAAAGGCGGAGCATCACATGCGGCAGGTTCACGAGCAGGGGCGGAGCGTGTTGACGCGCGAAAGCCTCGAACGGGCGGAGTTTTACGTCCACCAATTGCAGCAATATCACCTGCACGCCACCCTGGAGCGGGACGAATGAAACTGCAATCCGCCAGCACCCGCCGACTGGTGTTCCGGCTGAACGATGCCGAACGTGACTGGCTCGTGGAAGTTCTCAGCCGCTATCCGGTCGTGCCGGAATCGCACGCCACGTTGACCCGCCAGGGTGATGCCAGCCTGCGCGAACATGAGCAACTGCTCCGCGATTCGCTCACCGAGCAGCGCCACACGTTGCGCGCTCGAATCAAAGTCTGGCTGGCGGCTCCCGGACGCTGGCTTTCCGCGGGACGTGGGCATCGCCTCATCGTGCCGCGCGAGGATGGTGAATGGTTGCTGCAGGTTTTCAACGATGTGCGGGTTGGTTCGTGGCTGCGGCTCGGGGCACCCGAGGAACTGACCCGCGATCCGGGCAGTCTGCCCGTCGGGCAGCAGATGGATTTTGCGCTGATGGAGTTGAGCGGCGTGTTTCAGATGGTGCTGCTGCAAGCGCTGGATGAGGAGTCCGGCCCGTGACTGCGCCCTTGCCCGTGCTACTGAGCGAGCAACTCGTTTTTCCCGACCCCCGCCGGGCGGATCGGCGCGGATTGGTGGCGGTGGGCGGAGACCTGTCGGTGGCACGGCTGCGATTGGCGTATCGCAGCGGCATGTTTCCGTGGACGGCGGACCCGGTGAGCTGGTGGTCGCCTGATCCGCGTGGCGTCATCGAACTGGAAAAATTCCGCCCGTCACGCCGGCTGGCGCAGATCATCCGGCAGGGGCGTTTCGAAGTGAGTTTCAACCGCGCCTTCCCCGAGGTGATCACCGCCTGCGCCGCGCCCGCCCCGGGGCGCAAACATTCGTGGATCACGCCGGAGTTCATCGCCGCCTACACCGCGTTGCATGAGGCGGGCGACGCGCACAGCGTGGAATGCTGGCGGGATGGCAAACTGGTGGGCGGTGTGTATGGGGTGAGTGCGGGCGGCCTGTTCGCCGGCGAATCCATGTTTCACCGCGCCGACAACGCCTCGAAAGTGGCGCTCGCGCACCTGGTCGCGCGGCTGCGGGAACGCGGCTTCACGCTGTTCGACGTGCAAATGGTCACGCCCGCAACAGCGGCCCTGGGCGCGGCAAAGATTTCCCGGGATGAATATCTGCGCCGGCTGGCAGCGGCGGTGCGGCGCGCATGCCCGTTCGATTGAGCCAACGTCAGAAGGGCAGGGTCCATACTGGCCAGACGCCTTTCTCATGCAGAAACTCCAGCGCATCGGACGCCACAATCACCGCCAGAAACCAGAACACCTCGAACAGCGCCCGCCGGAAGGGCTTTATGTTGACCACCAATTCTTCGTCCTCGCGATATTCCCCCCAGCGGGGCCAAAAGCGGGGAACGCGGCGGGCATATTGCTCAAACTTGATGCCATGAACGGCCCGGAGGCGCTTTTCCTCGCTGCGGATGACGGCGGCATAGTAGGCCAGAAAAGCGGTCATCAGCACTGCGGTGAGCAACAGGTTTTGCAGCGCAAGGCCAACCCCAAGGACGCCGAGGAAGGAAAAAAAGTAGAGCGGATTACGGGTGACCGAATACGGGCCCCGCTGGCAGAGTTCCCGGGTTTTCCGTCCGCCCACATAGACAATGGCCCAGACGCGGCCCAGTGCCGCGATGATGAGCAAAAAGAAGCCGATGAACTCCAGCAACTCATGCCACCTGCTGCCGTGGCCATTGGGCAGGGTGAAGATGGCGGTTGCCGCCACCAAGCCCAGGAATAAAACCGACACCGGTTTGCGAAACGTTTCAACCGGAAACCCGGTTTTGGACAGAGGATCAGATGTCACGAGATCAAGACACCCACCGCGCAAACTCGTTCAAGAAGAATCCCGCTTGCAGAGGGGATGCGTCCCCGACTCACGGCAGCTTGAGCTTGCGTTTTTCTGGTTCCGCTGCCGGACGATAGAGCACGGCAACGTTGCCCACGCGCAGGATGAGCCGGCTGCGGGTTTTTTCCACCATCACCGGCGTGAGGGTCTTTTTCTCTTCCTTCAAATCGGAGAACTTGACCTTCACCAGTTCGTGGTCATCCAGCGCCTGATTCAGGCTGGCCACAAAGGCGTCGCTCAAGCCGGCGTGCCCCACCTTGAGGATGGGTTCGAGCAACTGCCCCCGGCCCTTGAGAAAGCTCAACTGGCGTCCCGTCAGTTCAATCATGCGCGCAGCGTAGCAACGCGGGGAACGGCGGAAAGGGCAAAGCCGCCCGTCATCCGGTCACCGCCTGGGTGGTCTTGAAATGCAGCTTGGCCACGGTGCCGAGCCGGTTCGCGCCGTGCGCCGCAACAAATTTCCGTCCCGCCTCGATGACCGCGTTGGACGCGCCCTTGGGCAGTTCGATGCCGCTCGCCCGGCTCAACTGCGCCAACCGCGTCACAAACTCATGCCGCGCCAGGATGGACGCGGCGGCCACGGCCACGTCTTCTTCCGCCTTGTGCCGCTGGACGAGTTCCAGTCCGCGACCCTGCGCCAGCAACGCCCGCTCCACCGTCGCCTTGCTGCGCGCGAACTGGTCGCTGATGGCGCGCACGGGCGGCGGATTCATGCGGTGGCGCTGACCGAGCAGGTTCTCGATGACGCGGGCGTGGCCCCAGGCCAGGATGGCGTTCACGCTGCCCAGCTTGCCATGGAGGCGGTTGTAAGCCTCGTTGCCGATGGGCACCACCGTTGTCACGCACCCCGGCGTGGCGCGGATGCGCTCCGCGAGTTCGGCGATTTTGCGGTCGCTGGAAATGTTCTTGGAATCGCGGATGCCGGAATCCTGCCACGCCCGGATGACGGCCTCGTTCACATACACGCCCGCCACGCACAACGGGCCGAAGAAATCGCCCTTGCCGCTCTCATCCACGCCGAGGCGTGGCAGCAACCGGTCCGGATCCAACACGGTTTCGTAACCGAGCCGGGCTTCCTTCAGAATCTCCGGCTCGAGCACGAACTCGACGAACTCGCGTGTTTCCCGCCCTTGCACGACGAGTTTTCCGCTCTGGTAGAAGACCACGCCCACCTTGTCCTTGTCCGCTGCGAACGCCGCGTGGGGCACCTCGCGAAAACGAAAACCCGCCTGTTCCAGAAACCTCTTGAGTGCCGCCGCCTGGTCCGGCGTCAGTGTGCAGGTGTGGCAGTGGAGCGGTTGCACGCGGCGGATTTCTTACCCGCTCCCGCAGCGAAAGAACATCCCGGAATCGCCCGGCGTGAGGTGATTTGGGCCGGACCGAAAACAACACGGGCGGGCCGTTGCCGGCCCGCCCGTGTGCGGAATGGTTCGCGACGGACGCTTACTTGCTGTCGTCCTTCACTTCGAGGCCGTCGAAGGCGTGCTGGAGGGCGACGAGGTCTTCGCCGGGCTTGAGCGCGTCGAGAATCTTCTGCTCTTCCTTGAGCTGCTCGTCGCTGTAGTTGGCGGCCTTGATCGAGAGGCCGATGCGGCGTTCGCCCTTGTCAATCTTGATGACGCGCGCGGTGACTTCCTGGTCGGGTTTGAGCACGTTCTTGATCTTGTCCACGCGCTCCTCGCTGATCTGCGAGATGTGAACCAGGCCGTCAATGTCGTTGGCCAGGCCGATGAACGCGCCGAAACTGGCGAGCTTGGTGACCTTGCCGGTGACGAGGTCGCCCACCTTGTAATACTGGTCAATCTGGTCCCACGGGTCGGTGGTGAGCTGTTTCATCCCAACGGCAATGCGCTGGTTGGCCTTGTCCACTTCGAGCACGACGGCCTCGACCTCGTCGCCCTTCTTCAGGACCTCGCTCGGGTGGTTGATCTTGCGGGTCCACGAGATGTCGGAGACGTGGATCATGCCGTCCAGACCTTCCTCCAATTCCACAAACGCGCCGTAGCTGGTGAGGTTGCGGATCTTGCCCTTGATCCGGGTGCCGGGCGGATACTTCTGGTCGGCCAGGTCCCACGGGTTGGACTCCAACTGGCGGATGCCGAGCGAGATTTTCTGCTCCTCCTTGTTGATGCCGAGGACGACGGCCTCGATTTCCTGGCCTTGCTGGAGCACGTCGGACGCCTTGGCGATGCGCTTGGTCCAGGAAAGCTCGGTGACGTGGACAAGACCCTCGACACCGGGTTCGATCTCGACGAAGGCACCGTAGGGGACGAGGTTGACGACTTTGCCCTTGACCCGGGCGCCGACGGGGAACTTGGCCTCGATGCTTTCCCACGGATTGGCCATCTTCTGCTTGAGGCCGAGGCTGACGCGCTCTTTTTCCTTGTTGATGTCGAGCACGACGACATCAAGTTCCTGGCCGACCTTGAGCACTTCGGACGGATGGCCGACGCGGCCCCACGACATGTCGGTGATGTGCAGGAGGCCATCAATGCCGTCGAGGTCAATGAACGCGCCGAAGTCGGTGAGGTTCTTGACTTTGCCCTTGCGGATGTCGCCGGGCATCATTTCGCCGAGCAGCCTGGCGCGGCGTTCGTTGCGCTCCTGTTCGAGGAGCTCGCGGCGGCTGAGGACGACGTTCTGGCGGTCATGGTTGATTTTGACGACCTTGAAATCGTAGGTGTTGCCCACATAGGCCTGCAGGTTCTTGGGCGTGGTGATGTCAATCTGCGAGGCGGGCAGGAAGGCTTCGACGCCGATGTGGACGACGAGGCCGCCCTTGACGACGGATTTGACCTTGCCGGCGACGCGGCCGCCCTCGTTGCAAATGGAGAGGATGCGCTCCCAGTTTTTCTTGAACTCGGCCTTCTCATGGGAGAGGACGACCATGCCGTCCTTGTTTTCGAGTTTCTCGATGAGCACATCAATTTCCGCGCCGGGCTGGACGGCCTCGGCGTCGAGGAACTCGTTGAGGGGGATGGTGCCTTCGGACTTGTAGCCGATGTCCACCAGGACTTCCTTCGGGCGGACTTCGATGACGGTTGCTTTGACGATTTGCCCGGCGGCAAAGCTTTTTTCGCTCTGCGCCAGGGCTTCGGCCATGGTCAACATAGGGACGTAACTTTCTGCGGAACGGACGAACGGGGAACTTGCAAGCGCGGCTTGAAGCTCCATTGCCTAACAGACCGACGTTGCGGGGCAACGGAGGTTGAAGGTTAGGTTGCTCGGTTTAACTGCTTTTTCTCAGCCTCTCACGGACACCGCACACGCGGGTCCAGGCGAGCCGGGAGCATAGGCACAAGGCGGGCGGTGGCAAGCGCATTCCCAACCAAGTCCGGGTCTGGCCTCCGGCCCGCGCGTGACCGGTCATGCCCGCTGGCGCAGCAGCCCCAGCTCCCGGATGAACTGGTCCCGCAGCGCCGGGTTGGACGAAACTCGATGATAATGCGGCCAGCCGTGGAGCAGCGGGGCCTCCCGCGGCGCAAAGCCCAGCCCCTCCAGCGCCTCCCGTTGCGCCGCCGTCGGCGCATACACGAAGAAAATGCCGTGCTCATCCAGCGTAAAATAATGCTCCCGGGCCGGATCCTTCACGGTCAACTGATGCGCGCCGTCGGAAAAGACGAAAAACTCATTCGCCGCCACCGCTGCGGCGAACGCAGCGCGCCGCCTGACCCCGCGAAATCGCCACCACAACGGTTCGCCGTCCTCCACGCGCCCGGCCTCCACCTTGAGCAGCACCTCGACCGGGTCGGGCAGCGTGGCCACCAATATCTCAAAGGCCTGTCGGATTTGGGCGGGCGCGCCGCTCCAGGCGACGAGGCGGGTGAGGCTTTCGAAGCGTTGCTCGAAACAGAAGGCAGCCTCGGCGTAGGCCGGCGCCCAGACCTTGGTGCCGCTGGCGGCGGGTTCAGGCATCGTTCAAACCAGCCCCGCCGTCTCCGGGAAGCCGCACGCGATGTTCATGCTTTGCACCGCCTGACCGCCCGCGCCCTTCACGATGTTGTCCTCGGCGCTCATCACGATGAGCCGGCCCGTGCGCGGGTCCAGCCGCCAGGCGAGTTCCAGGACGTTGGTGCCAACCACGTTCTTCGTGTCCGGCAGCGCCTTGCCCTCGAGCAACCGGACGAACGGCTCGTTTGCGTAGGCGGACTGGTAACACGCCCCGATCTGCGCACCCAGCGCGGCAGTTTCGTCGGCCGTGGTGAAGGACGCATGGGGCGCGAGATACAGCGTGGTCAGGATGCCGCGATTCACCGGGATGAGATGCGGGGTGAACTGGATGGTGACCGGCGCGCCGGCGGCCAGGCCGAGCTGCTCCTCGATCTCCGACAAGTGCCGGTGCTTGGGCACGCCGTAGGGGCGCACGCTCTCGTTGCACTCGCAGAAGAGATAGTCGAGGTCCGCCTTGCGGCCCGCCCCGCTCACGCCGCTCAGGGAGTTGGCGATAATGCCGGTGGGTTTGACCAGCCCCGCCTTCAGCAGCGGAATGATTGGCAGCAGGATGCTGGTGGGATAGCAGCCGGGTGAGGCGATCAGCAGATGGTCCCGAATCTGCGCGCGGTAAATTTCCGGCAGCCCGTAAACGGCCTTCGCCAGCAGTTCCGGCGCGGGATGGTCGTGCGCGTAAAACTCCTTGTAGAGGGCCGCGCTCCGCAGCCGGAAGTCGGCGCTGAGGTCAATCACCCGGCAGCCGAGGTTCAGCAGCGGCACGGCATATTCGGCGGCCACTCCGTGAGGCAGGGCAAGAAAGACCACGTCGGCCTGCTTGCCGAGCAGCTCGACGTTCGGCTCGGTGAAGCGCAAGGTCCGCGCCAGCGGCCGGCTGGCGAATTTCGGGAACACCGCCGCGAGCGTCTGCCCCGCCTGCTGGCGCGAAGTGACGGCGGTGAGTTCGACGTGCGGGTGGCCCAGCAGCAGCCGGACGAGTTCCTCGCCGGAGTAGCCGGAAGCGCCGACGATGGCGACGCGGACTTTTGGATTGTTCATATCGGGAGTGTTCGTGAATGCCGCTCCAGATGGAGTAGTGGAGCGCCGGGAAATTGCAATCCTGCTCCGGGCCGCCCCCGCGACGCCAACAAAAAACCCCGCCGGCGCCGGCGGGGTCTGCAAATCCGGTTGCGGCTCAGCGCTTGCTGAACTGGAAGCGCTTGCGGGCGCCGGGCTGGCCGTATTTCTTGCGTTCCTTCATGCGGGAATCCCGCGTGAGCAAGCCCTCGGCCTTGAGCGCGGGGCGGAGGCTGGCGTCCACCTTGAGCAGGGCGCGGGCCACGCCGAGCCGGACCGCGCCGGCCTGGCTGATCGGGCCGCCGCCCTTCACCAGCACCAGCACGTCGAACTTGTCAGCATTGCCGGTCAGCGTGAGCGGCTGGGTCGCGGTCACGCGCTGCACTTCGAGCGGGAAGTAATTGTCAAAGGCGCGCTGGTTGATGGTGATCTTGCCCGTGCCGGGGGTGAGCTTGACGCGGGCGACGGAGGTCTTGCGACGGCCCGTGCCCCAGATTTGATTCTCTTTGGCTGCCATGAAATGAGCGGGAGGAGGTGGGATTACTTGGCGGAGCGGACAACGGGTTGCTGGGCGGCATGCGGATGCGCCGGGCCGGCATAGACCTTGAGCTTGGTCAGCAACTGGCGGCCCAGCCGGTTCTTGGGAATCATGCCTTTCACCGCGTGCAGAATGAGCCGTTCCGGATGCTTGACGCGCACTTGCTGGACGGTGCGATACTTCTCGCCGCCCTTCCAACCGGAGTAGCTCATGAACGTCTTGCCGGTCTCCTTTTTGCCCGTCAGCCGGACTTTTTCGGCGTTGACCACGACCACGAAGTCGCCGGTGTCCAGATGGGGGGTGAAGGTGGGCTTGTCCTTGCCGCGCAAGGCGTCGGCAATCTTGACGGCCAGTCGGCCCAACACGGTGCCGTCAGCGTCAATGACCTGCCACTTCCGGGCATCCGGATCATTCTTGGGCAAATACGTTTTCATTCGCAAAGGGCGGCAAAGCTAGCAAACAAGCCCCTCAAGTCAACCCGCCAGATGCGGCAGCCAGACATTCCGCAAGGTGGTGTGGAATCCGGGCTGGGCGATGGCGGATTAATTTTTGCCGGGCGCGGACATGGTTGGGCGCGGGTTTCGCGCTCGCTCAACGCCGGCGCGGGCGACACTTCCTCCGC
>Ga0209381_1003403_pt1 | contig 16647 bp, 12 predicted proteins | sample DewCreD2012metaG_FD_184111 | JGI IMG/M metagenome (GOLD analysis project Ga0209381, IMG submission 184111) | Hot spring sediment bacterial and archeal communities from British Columbia, Canada, to study Microbial Dark Matter (Phase II) - Dewar... ...
CTTATAGAGGTGAAGGTTATCGTCGTTTCCGGTAAAATTAATCCCCACCATATACCCGTTGATTTTCCCTCCCGGTATCATGGAAACGGCAGCATCATCTGCATAAAGGAACCACCCCCATCGGTTTGACGAAGAAGGAGCATATCCATGCCTGATCCTGCAGGAAAACGTCATCTCTCCTGAATCGGGAGCAAATGAAGGAAGGGCATGACTGATGGCGTCCGCGCCCGATTCGGAATTGTCATATACATGGTGCAGCGAAAAACGGCCTGAAATAGCTCCCACGCTGTCAGCCGACCAGCGACCCGTTACGTTTTCCAGCCATCCCGGAAGAAAACCTTCTTCAAAACCGGCCGAAAACTGAGCAAAACCTGTACTGAGCCGGAGGAGAAAAAGCAGGAAAAGGCACTTTCGCATAGTCTTTTTTCTATTAATACCCAACCCTGCCGGTTTCTCGCAGACACATCCTGTCTTTATGCTTCCATAGTGGCTTTCTGATGGTTTTGCAGCTGATATCCGATGATTTTTCGCCGTAGAAAAAACGCTGAAATTTTTTCATCTTCGCTATGATTTTTCTTTTGACAAAAGTCAAATAAACCATTCGTATATCAATGTTTTTTATATCTTTACGGCTCTTATGTTATAAAACATATTTTTATGAGAGTTGCTGTTGTTGGCGTAAGTGGAGCTGTTGGCCAGGAATTCCTGAAGGTGCTGGAACAGCGGGATTTTCCGCTCGATGAAATCGTTTTGTTCGGATCGGCCAGAAGTGCCGGCCAGACGTATTCCTTCAGGGGAAAGCCTGTTGCAGTAAAGGAATTGAAACACAACGACGATTTCAAAGGAATTGATATTGCCCTGGTTTCAGCCGGTGCAGGTGTATCCAGAGAATTTGCCCCGACCATCACCAAATTTGGAACAGTAATGATTGACAATTCCAGTGCTTTCCGTATGGATGCTGATGTTCCTCTGGTGGTGCCCGAAGTAAATCCGGAAGATTGCAAAAACCGGCCCAGAAATATCATTGCCAATCCCAACTGCTCCACCATTATTATGGTTGTTGCCCTGAAACCCCTTCACGATATTTCTCCCATAAAAAGGATTCATGTGGCCACCTACCAGGCTGCCAGTGGTGCCGGTGCACAGGCCATGGCCGAGCTGATGGAACAGACCAGGCAGGTGCTGAACAACGAACCGGTACACATTGAAAAATTCAAATACCAGCTGGCGTTCAACCTCATCCCTCAGATCGATGTTTTCCTGGAAAATGGCTATACCAAGGAAGAAATGAAAATGTACCATGAGACCAGGAAAATGATGCACGCTGAAATCGAAGTTAGTGCCACTACAGTCAGGGTTCCTGTGCTGAGAAGCCATTCCGAAGCAGTATGGGTGGAAACCGAAAAGGAAATCAGTCTTGCCGAAGCCAGGAAAGCATTTGAAAAAGCCGAAGGAGTTATTCTTCAGGATGACCCTTCCACCTTCACCTATCCGATGCCCTGGTTCACCTCCGATAAGGATGAAGTATTTGTTGGCCGGCTGCGGAAAGACATTTCCCGTCCGAATGCCCTTACTTTCTGGTGTGTAGGCGACCAGTTGCGGAAAGGTGCTGCCCTGAATGCAGTTCAGATTGCTGAATACCTGGTAAAGAACAGGCTTTTGTAAAATACACTCCCCTATTTTCTGTGCCCTTTCCTATTCCATTGTCTCAATATCAGGGTACAGAAAATTGTCATAGGGATACCGTTTGCGGTGGATCTCCTTTACTTCGCGGTAAAGCAATTCTTTAAGTGTTTCGATGTTTTGTTTCTTCAGGGCTGAAATGAAAACCGCCGGGGCATTTTCTCTGGCAATCCACATTTTCTGAAGGTTTTCCATTGATTGTCCGGCCGTTTCCCCCGGGTTATCAGCAGCGCCGGCCAGATCTTCGGGCTTGTAGGCATCAATCTTGTTGAAAACCATGATCATTTTCTTATCGCCGGCCTTAATTTCCTTCAGGGTTTCCTGCACTATGGCAATTTGCTCCTCATAACCGGGATGGGATAAGTCAACCACATGCAGAAGAATATCCGATTCGCGCACTTCATCCAGAGTCGACTTAAAGCTTTCGACCAGTGAATGCGGCAATTTTCGGATAAACCCAACGGTATCGGACAGCAGAAACGGCAGGTTTTTAATCACCACCTTCCTTACCGTCGGGTCAACGGTGGCAAACAATTTGTTTTCGGCAAAAACATCGGCTTTGGCCAGCAGGTTCATCAGGGTTGACTTACCTACATTGGTATAGCCAACCAGGGAAACACGCACCAGGCGCCCCCGGTTTTTGCGCTGGGTAGCCATTTGCCGGTCTATGCGTTTCAGCTCTTCCTTAAGATTGGCAATCCGGTTTCGGATAGCACGGCGGTCGGTTTCAATTTCCTTTTCACCCGGGCCCCGAAGGCCTATTCCACCCCGCTGACGTTCCAGATGCGTCCACATCCTGGCAAGCCGCGGCAGAAGATATTCATACTGGGCCAGTTCTACCTGGGCTTTGGCATAGGTTGTATGCGCCCTCTGGGCAAATATGTCGAGAATAAGATTGGTCCGGTCGAGAACCTTTCTTCCCAGTTCCCTGTCAAGATTCCGCAACTGGGTTGGTGAAAGTTCATCATCGAAAACCACCAGATCAACCTGGTGAATATCAATATACGCCCTGATTTCATTCACCTTCCCCTGCCCGATGAAGGTACGGGGATTCGGCGCTTCCATCCGCTGAATAAACTTTTTTACCGCCCTGGCTCCTGCTGTTTCCACCAGAAAGGCCAACTCCTCCAGATAATCTGCCACCACTTCCTCTTCCTGCCAGGGAAAGGCAACTCCCACAAGCACGGCTCGTTCTGCCTTCCGGGCAGTAACATAATAATTCCCCATAGGTGAAATGAATATAAACTTCCGGATAAAATGGTCCGGTTAAAATCTGCGGGGCAAATATACAATCTGCAGAAGAATTTACTTTATCAGATTCTTGTTACGGTACACAACGTCCCTCACTGCATTGGAAAGGGTTTCCGTACACCTCCCGATCATTTCAAAGTCAGTCGGAAAGGGAACCGGCTTGGTTTGTATTTTCTTCAATTGTTCTTCCGAAAGGGCCTTAACATCTCCAATCGCTCTGGCTGAAGTGAAGGTGAATCTTGATTCCGCCCCTATCGGCTCTTTCTTTAAAAGCCTTTTGTCGGGGTTGAGCATCATGAATTCCACTTCTCCCCGCAGGCTGACACTTTTTTCCTGAATGCTCTCAATAAAGCTGCAACTGATGGTTTTGGTCTTTTTTATCTTGATGTCATTCCCGGCCGAATCCTTCATTACATTTCCCCTTGCATCGAGTACATACTGAAATCCGTCATCCACCTCCTTCGTTACATGCTGGTCTTTTTCGGTAACCCGGTCAGGAGAGATATCAATGTACAGCAAATTCACCTGGATCAGGTAATCAAAATCAATGCTCTGATCCCGGTCGGTAAGATAATATTCCACCCATTCCTGCCGCAGATAATCAGTATTGAAACTCAAAACATTGCCGATGAAATCGGGGGGCAAACGAAATTGGGTACGGTTTTCAATTTCGATCAGTGCCCTGGAAATGCCCTTCCGGCGTGCTTCTACAATCATCTGATCCAGGTCAGGGTAGGCTCCTCCGCTGTAATCCCTTGCCTTAGTGAGTTGATACCAGGCCGTACGGTATCCTTCCTTGGTGTTTTCAGCCATCAGGCGTTTCCCGTTATTATAAAAATATTCTGCCGCACTTTTTTTGGCTGAGATCATCTCAGCATCATAATCTGTATAGGAAAGAGAAACCGTGCGCCCGTCAAAATGAAGCGGATTCACAGGCCTGACCCTTTCCTGCCTGTACTTTAAGGCCGAGTACAGGCTAAACATCTCGTCATAATTGTTCGGATTGCCTTCTTCCTTCAGATATTTAATGCGCAAAAGATCCCGTTCATTCGCCAGCCGGTATGCCTGGTCAAGTTGCCGGGCACTTTCCTCATCACCGGGGTCCTTAATAAGGCTTTTGACACAACGTTCAATCACTTCATCATATCGCTGTTGGGTAAGCAGTTTCTTCCGGCTTGCACACGAGGTGAACACCAGAACCATAATGAGCAGGGTAGCCAATCTGTTCATAGGGATGCTTTTAAAATTTTTATAAAAATACGAATAATATGATAAGATGTGATACCTAATAAAAAACAGCAGGCAGGATGGATTCCCTGCCTGCTGCTTTGTATTTTGAAAAACCTGTTACTGCAAAACAAATACAATGGGGAAGGTAAACTGCACCTTTACCGGTTTACCTCTTTGTTTTCCCGGGGTCCATTTGGGGCTTGACATAACCACCCTGAGGGCTTCTTTATCGAGCGCCGGGTCAACGCCTTTTACCACTTTGGCATCAACTACTTCTCCCTTTGAGTTGACGGCGAACTGCACAAATACGCGGCCCTGGATTCCGTTTTCAGCAGCTACCGGCGGGTACTGAAGGTTTTTCTGGATCCATTCCCTGAAACCTTCCTGACCTTTACCCATGAAACTGGGCATTTCTTCCACAATGAAAAAGACTTCCTCTTCGGCCGCTTCTTCTTCCGGTTGATCAACATAATCCTTTATCTGGAAGGAAGCATTCTGATTAACATCCGAATCTTCAATCTTCAGCTCATCATCAATATTCACATCGTCATTAACAATGTTCAGCACCTCAGTAACTTTAGGCGGCGGCGGTTGCTCTACCGGCTGCTGTTCCTGACGGGTAACAGGAATAATATCCTGTTCAACAGCCTGCTGCTCAACCTGATAAACTGACTTGGTATTCGAAGGCTTGGTGGTCCATTCGAAGGCAACCAGCATCAGTCCAAGTGTTATAACCAACCCCAGCTGAAAGAAGATGCCTTTCTGCTTCTCAAGGTTTGCTTTATCCGATTTCTTAACTTCCATGGCATTTAGAAATTGAGGCTGTAAAGTTAATATTTTTTTACCGTTTTTGATTCACCTTTTGTCAATTTTTCAGAAGAAATGTTACCGGAATAGTAAATCTGACACTAACCTTGTTTATTCCCTGCATTCCGGGTGTCCATCGGGGTGACGACAGCACCGTTCTTAAGGCTTCGGCATCAAGCAACGGATCCACTCCTTTGACAACTCTGGCCTTCGAAACCTGGCCTTCTTTGTTCACAATAAATTCCACATACACAGTTCCCTGAAGATTCAGTTCAATCGCCTCCCTGGGATAGGTAATATTTTTCTGAACCCATTTCCAGAAACCTATTATTCCTTCTCCCTGAAAATCAGGAGGAAACTGAGGATTAACGAACGGTTCATCAACAGGTTCTTCGGGAGTCTCCGGTACCTGTATTGTGAAGGAAGTATTTTCATCAACGGATGTATTGTCAAAAATCTGCAAATTATCCTGAAGGTTAGTATTATCCGGTACCAGATTGAGAATAACCGGTACCTCCAGAGGTAAAACGGCCTCTTCAGGCGGAGAAACAGAAGGAGGCACATCCGTTACGTCAGACTTTGGTAAAGAAGAGTGATAAATTGTAGGACGCGATTTCGCCTCCTGGTTCCACTCAAAACCAACAAGAACAAGCGCCAGAGAAACGACACAGCCAATCTGGAAGAAGATCGGCCGGCTCCTTTCCAGGTTGGCACGGAATGATTTTTTCGGTTCCATAGTCTTTCATTTTTGGGGTTACCCCTTCCCGACTATTCCACCTTTCACTAATTTAAACGTAAGTACAGGTGGTCTTATTGCCAAAAAAGCCTTTTGCAGGTAAGAAAAAATGTTTTAAATTTGCAGCGCATCTGTTGATGGGCCTTTATTAAAATCAACTGACATTCAACAAGATGCCACCGGGGTTCTTTCACGGGGAATTAGCTCAGCTGGCTAGAGCGTTTGCATGGCATGCAAAAGGTCATGGGTTCGACTCCCATATTCTCCACATCAGGGTATCAGTTATGGCTGATACCTTTTTTTGTTTTCTTTCGCTCATTTGTTTCCCTTTTATTATTTTCGGACTGATTTTTTGTTCCGTGGCTACCTATATACAAAAACTTATAGAGCAAGGGGAAAGTCAGCAACTTGATTTCAAGTTCGAGATCAGTGATTCCCGCAAGATTGCCCGCACGCTCTGTGCATTCGCCAATACCGACGGAGGAATTCTCCTGATTGGAGTAAAGGACAACGGTCGGATTGCCGGTGTAAAAACAGATGAAGAATATTACATGGCCGAAGCAGCCGCCCGGATGTACTGCCGGCCGGAAGTTCCTTTTATTACCGAAAAATGGACTGTGGAAAGAAAAACGGTTCTCGAAATCCGCATTCCTCCCGGTTCTGATAAACCCTACTATGCCCTCACTGACGAAGGGAAATGGCGCGCTTTCCTGCGCATTAAGGACCAGAATATCCTGGCTCATCCCGTCTGGGTAAAGGTCTGGAAAAGAAAATCCAGCCCGAAAGGAATCATCATTCGCTATTCCGCTGAAGAAAAAATGCTCTTGTCGTACCTGAAGGAAAACGATTACATTACCCTGTCAAAATTTACCCGCATTGCCCGTTTGAGAAGGTTTGAAGCGGAAAATATCCTTGCAAACCTCATCATTTCAGAAATTCTTGGCATTGAACAAACCGAAAAACAAACCCATTTTTTTCTGAAACCCTTATAACCCTGCCTGCAATCTATCTTACAGAGATTGCCCAAAAATTTTACTCGATCTTGGTCAGAACAGTATATCCTGTAAGCCTGCCTTTTGAATCGAAGGTCTCGGATTTTACCAGTCCTGCATTTTTACTGTAATATTCCACCCCGTGCGCACGTACCGTAAAGAGCATTTTTGCCTCACTGTCATACGAAATTTTAATGCATTCGAATGTCCCGGCCGGAGTGGAAACCGGCTCAATTGCTTCCACCTTGCGGTTACTGATCTTTGTTGTCATCTGCATGATCTGCATGCCAGATTCATTGACAATTTTTACTGACAAAACCCCTCCCTTCAGCATATCTCCCGGCTTCGGGTTGGATGGAAGATCAAGCTGGTCGCCACTCACTTCCACCTTCATGTTCTCAAAACCGGCCATGGACTCTCCGTTCATATAATTTTTCATATCAATGGTTACCTGGCCATTGACGCAATAAATGGTGTATTCATTTGAGTAAGCCTGCTCACCCTTTTTTCTGGGAGGAAATTCATTCCGGGCAGTAACCTCCATTCCCCCGGGAATTTCCCGGCTGCTCACTATTACTGTCCTGGAAGTTCCGGTTTCCTTTCCTTTGGCATCATAATGTTTCATTTCCAGAACGGTACCTGCTTTTGCAGGATAAAACATATCACAGGCCTGTGCTTTCAGCCTGGCCGGAGCAAATACCCCCGTAAAAATTGTCAGAAGCAAAAAATAAGTTTTCATACGGCTGCGTTTTTTATCAAAGGTAAAGGATAATCTGAACCTGCACCTCCCTTTCGTTACTGATTTTTATGAAAGAAATACTACCTTTGACCAACAGGCCTGATTGCATATCCGACAGAATAAATTTATCCGTCTTATAAAATCAATCCGATCCATGAAAAAACAAACACTTCTACAGGCAGGAATCCTGATGATTGCAATCGTCTTTCATTTTCGGGCAATGGCACAACAACCGGTTCCTGTGGCATCAAACCTTACTGACGTTACTGTCTTCCTCAACGGAGCTCTGGTTTCCAGGGAAGGAAGCGTTTCGCTGGAGCCTGGAACCCGGGAAGTTTTTTTCAGCGGCCTTCCCGCTGAAATCAATGCACAAAGCGTTCAGGTTCAGGGAACAGGGAACATTACCATCCTCTCGGTAAACTACCAGATCAATTATCTGAAAAGCCCGGAAGAAAATCAACAGATAAAACTCCTGAAGGATTCTCTTCAGCTTCTCCAGAATATGGTGAACCTGAAAAAATCAGCTCTGACTGTCTGTGATGAGGAAGAAGCTTTTCTGAAATCCAATCGCTCCATCGGTGGAACCAATACCGGCGTTAACATAGCCGACCTGAAAGCCGCTGACGAATTTATTCGGGCCCGGTTTGCCGAAACCGGCCGCCTTCGCATTAGTCTTTCGAAGGAGATCAGCGATCTCAACGAAAAGATTACCCGGATTTCAAACCAGCTGAATAACCTCAGCAACCTGAATCAACCCACAGGCGAGGTACGGGTTAAAATCATGTGCCCGTCAAAAACAAAGGCTTCCCTCCGTCTGAGTTACCTGGTGAAGAATGCATCATGGACTCCTGAATATGATCTGAGAGCCGAAGACCCTTCAAAACCGGTTGAACTGGTGTACAAAGGATCCATAGTGCAGAACACCGGCGAAGACTGGAACAATGTACATCTTACCCTCTCAACCGGAAATCCCTCGCTTGGCGGTGCCAAACCGGAACTGAATATCTGGTTTCTTGATTTTTATTATCCTCAGCCGGCCAGGATTCTTAAATCGGCTGAAACTGAAGCAGTTCCTGAAACTTCTGAAATGGTTATAGAAAACGACGAGATAGTAGCCAGAGGATACGGAACAAGGCACAGATTGACTGGAACAGAGCCTGCTGTAACAGGTTCATCGTACGCTGAATTTTCCGAAAACCAGACCATGGCTCTTTATTCCATCAATCTTCCCGCCACGGTACCTTCCGACGGAAAACCCCAGCTGGTTGAGATCAGAAAGGAAAAACCGGAAGCCATGTTCATCCATTATGCTGCGCCCAAACTCGATCCCGATGCATTTCTGGTTGCCAGAATTACCGGGTGGGAGAAACTGAATCTGCTTCCCGGAAATGCCAATGTATTTTTTGAAGGAACCTATACAGGACAATCCTACCTCAATCCCGGAGCTATGGGCGATACGCTCGATGTTTCCCTGGGCCGCGATAAGGGAATCAACCTGCGCCGCGAACGCATCAAAGAATTTACCAGCCGCCAGTCGTTGGGTAGTTCCCGGAAGGACACCCGGGGATTTGAGATTACCTTGCGCAACAACAAAAAAGTACCCGTTAGCCTCATTCTCCAGGACCAGATTCCTGTGCCCGTGAACAAGGATATTTCGGTCGATCCTGTTGAAATTTCAGGAGGAAATCTGGAAAAGCAAACCGGAAAAATTACATGGAACGTGAAGCTGGCTCCCTCTGAATCAAAAACCTTACGGCTGGTATACGAAGTGAAATACCCGAAAAACCGCCAGGTGATTCTGGAATAAGCCGGCTCTTTTTAAGTCCTTCCGTGTAAGTAATATTTTTTTCTGCCTCCACACCTCAGCTGAACAAAATAATGATATAACCCTTTTTGCATTAATCTTACGATGAGAATATGTTAAGCCCGGATTGCGCATCAGGAGCGAAAGCGAACTGATGCGCAGTGCGTAAGCCTAGAGCGAAGGCATCCGGGCAAATCCCGCTGGAACGAAGTGGAAGCGGCCCCTGCAGTACATTGCGAGGTTTTTGGTGCGCAATGTAGACAAACCAAAAAATGCTACTAAAAATGTTTTGCAAATTTTATGTTACAGAAGCATTAGCTTTTTTTTAAATAATTTGTATTTTCAACTTTCAGGAAGTAACCGATATTTATTGAACCAGTTACGTTGGAAAAAATTTTTGTAAGTTTCTCAATGACAGAGGATACCTCTCCTGCTGCAGGGAAATTTGGGCCGTCCTTTTTCAGAAGATCAGCCTTATTTTTTCTTGCACTGATCCTGTTTAATGTCAGTTATGCCCAGGAATCCTCTGTTCATTCTTACCCGGCTATCCGTTCCCTGAGTCCAATTACACTGGATGGGAAAGATAACGACCCTACCTGGGCCCAGGCTCAGTGGGCAGACGAATTCACCCAGTACGAACCATACGAGGACCGTCAGCCTACCAAACAAACCGCTTTTAAAGTCGCCTATGATGACAACAACTTCTACGCTCTGATCCGCTGCTTTGACCATCCCGACAGTATTCAGACCCGCCTTACCCGCAAGGACGACATGGACGGGGACCTTGCCGCCATTCAGATTGATAGCTATTTTGATCATCGGACTGCGTTTGTTTTTATGGTCAGTGCTGCCGGCGTAAAAACGGATTATATCATCAGTGAAGACGGACAAAAGGAAGATTATACCTGGGATCCCATCTGGTACGTCAAAACAACCATTGATGCCGATGGCTGGATGGCAGAAATAAGAATTCCTCTCAGTCAGCTTCGTTTCGGGCCTCAGAGCGAACAAATCTGGGGACTTCAGGTAGTCAGGTATTTGTACCGCAAACAGGAACTTTCCCTCTGGCAACCCGTGCCGCGTGATGCCTCAGGATGGGTAAGACGCTTCGGCCGACTGGAAGGGATAAACCATATTAAACCGCGCCGCCAAATTGAAATTGCGCCTTACTTAGTAGCCTCGGCCGAAACCTACCCCATTGAAAAAGACAATCCCTTTTCCAAAGGCAAAGACTACAGAGGCAAATTTGGGGTCGACGGTAAAATCGGCCTGACAAACAACATGATTATGGACCTGACTATCAACCCCGATTTCGGTCAGGTGGAGGCCGATCCCTCCGAAGTTAACCTCACTGCCTACGAAACCTATTTTGTCGAAAAAAGACCCTTTTTTATCGAAGGAAAAAATATTTTTGATTTCCCCGTTATCGCCGACGAAGGAAGTTCTTCAGAGGAAAATCTCTTTTACAGCAGACGCATTGGACGTCCTCCCCAGCGTAAACTGGACCTTTCTTCTGATATGTATGCCTCTGTGCCCGATTATACAAAAATTCTCGGAGCAGCAAAAATTACCGGCAAAACCGCCAACGGCCTGTCGCTGGGAATACTGGAAAGTGTTACCTCAGAAGAGTATGCCGAAGTCGATTCATCCGGAATACGAAGAAAAGAACCTGTTGAACCCCTGACAAACTATTTTGTGGCAAGATTGCAGAAAGATTCCGACAGGGGAAACCTTATATGGGGAGGGATTTTCACCGCCGTCAACAGAAATACCGATCATCCGGCACTTTCTTTTCTTCCTTCTGCAGCATATTCCGGAGGCGCAGACGTTACACGTTACTGGAAAAACAAGGAATACTATGTTAAAGGCCGCATACTCTTCAGTCATATCAAAGGTTCTGCTGATGCCATGCTGGGTGTTCAGACTTCCTCAACCCACTACTTTCAGAGACCTGATATGGATTACGTCCGGTTTGATTCAGCCCGTACCAGCCTTGCCGGAATAGCCGGACGCTTTGAAATAGGAAAGGAGGGAGGAGGCCACTGGAGATGGTCGGGCACACTCACATGGAAGTCGCCTGGCTTTGACGTAAATGATGCAGGATATGTGCAATTAACCGACCTCATTGATGAAACAATATGGGTCAGCTACCGTATCTGGGAACCTTTCTCATTCTTCAGAAAACTCAGCCTGAATGCCAGTCAGTATTCCGAGTTTGATTTCGGTGGCAACAATGTGGTTAACGGAATCAATTTCAATCTTTCAACTCAACTGAAAAACTACTGGAATCTGTATGCCGGAATTACATTACAATCTCCAACAAGGGCTAATTATTTCCTGCGCGGAGGTCCGGCATTCCTCGTACCGCCGTCTGTTAACTCCTGGCTGCAGATTGCTACCGATCAGAGAAAAAAATTCTATGTTACCTTTCAGGATGTTAACCGCTTCGGAGGGAACCACTGGCTGCGACAGTACGATATGAGCATGGCATTCACCTTCCGGCCCTCCGACGTCATCATGGTTTCTGCCATACCAGCTTATACATCCAACCAGCGGGAACTTCAGTACGTTACACACAAAACCCTTGCGGCAGGTGACAGGTACGTTTTTTCTTCCGTCAGTCAGCAGATCCTGAGAATGTCCGTCCGCCTCAACCTGAGCTTTACCCCCAACCTCAGCCTCCAGTTCTGGGGACAGCCCTTCCTGGCGGCAGTCAACTACACCCGGTTCAAACAAATTACCGACCCCCTGGCCAAGGATTACAGCAACCGGTTCCGGCTTTATACTGATCCTTTTGAAATATCCTTTTCCGGAGGGTATTATCTCGTTGATGAAAATCATGACGGAAATACTGACTTTCGGTTTTATAATCCCGACTTTAACCTGAATGAATTCAAATCCAACCTCGTTTTCCGCTGGGAATATACGCCCGGATCAACCTTATACCTCGTCTGGTCTCATTACCGGGAATACAATACAGGATCAGGAAAATGGGATTTCCGGGAAAATGCCGGAAACCTCTTTTCTGTTATGCCCCATAACGTCTGGCTGATCAAGTTTTCATACCGGTTCAGAAACTGACGGAAACCCACTTTTTTCTTCCACCCTTTTATCTTCCGGTATTCCAGACCTTCTGACTTGCCGAAAACCTCAGAAAAAGCCCATAGGAATAATCCGGATCTTTAAAGTAGATATCATAAAAGAAATCCCCCCGAAGACCAATGATCAGATAGGGGGATATTTGTTTCCGGATCAACAAACGGGTTACAATCATTCTTCTGCTTTGCTGATATTGGTCTTTATCAAATGCCCATGACCAGAAAATCGGATCTCCTTTGGGCGCATAATAGTCTTTAGCCAGCCAGAAACCATTTTCCCATTCAATTCCTGAACCGGATAAAGAAACCGAAGGGAACACCGCATACCCTTTTTTCATGGGTAACTGCGAGGTTGGTGAAACATCGGAAAATCCGATAGCTGTAAAACCTGCAGTAAACTTCTGTATGAGAGAATGATCGGTGCTGAACGAAACATAACCCCCTCCTCCGTAATGAAACAGGGTTTGTATAGGCAGATGACTGGTATCAATCTGGCCTCCTCTGTGAGTTGCCAGAATGTAAAGAGGAAACCTGATTTCCTGCCTGCCCTGGCCAATATGACCGGTCAAACAACCTGAATAACCAAAAGTCAATCGCTCCTGATTATCTTCAAATCGTTCCAGAAAACGGTCCCACTGAAGCCATACATCGGAAAAACAGGCAGGCGAAACATAACGAATCTGTATTCCATCCTCAATTACCTCATTCAGGTTCCGTTCTGTTCCGTAAAGTGCTTCCGGCAGCCGGTGTTCTCCGGCTCCCCGGATGGTTCCGGCCATCAGACTGATCCTGTCATTTAAATTGGCATGTAAAGAAATGACGGGAAAAATCTTCTTGACTTGTTCTTGCCCGCTGTATTTCAAAACATGAAAACCGCCAAAAAATGAAATGTGCTGGTCTGCTTTCCATTCAAGAACCGGGGTAAGGTGGATTCCGATCAGGGTATATCCTTTGTAAAGCGGGTTGAAGTACTCATTGTTCCTGAAAAAAGCGGTGGAATTCAAACGGAGGGTAAGAGCCCCGCTGTCAGACGGAGGAGCAAAATCCCCCTGCCGGAAAAACGGGTCAGATAACTGGGAGTAACCAGAAAAACTGATTAACAGAAAAAGGATAATATACGTTCTGTACATACAGCAAAAGCCATTCCCAAAGAATGTTAAAAATACTCTTTTTTCAGATTTTTCTGCTTAACTTGCCGGCTGATTTCATTCAAACTGATAACGACACGTTTATTGTCTCCGCTATATGATGAAAAAATATGCACTGATTAATAATATCACCGGCTGGGTGATATTTGCCATTGCCGCAGTTGTGTACTTGCTTACCATGGAACCCACAGCCAGTTTCTGGGATCCGGGGGAATTTATCGCCACAGCTATGAAACAGCAAATCGGACATCCTCCGGGAGCCCCGTTCTTTATGATCATGGGAAGATTTTTCACCCTTTTGGCCGGAAATGATCTGAGCAAGGTTGCTGTGTGCATGAATGCCATGTCGGCTCTGGCCAGTGCCTTTACCATTCTGTTCCTTTTCTGGAGCATTACACATCTGGCAAGGAAAATTCTGATAAAGGAAGAAACTGATCTTTCGGCCGGAAACATTATTGTCATGATGGCTGCCGGTATGGTCGGTGCCCTGGCCTATACATTCTCCGATTCGTTCTGGTTTTCCGCAGTGGAAGCCGAAGTGTATGCTACCTCGTCCCTGTTCACTGCCCTGGTTTTCTGGCTTATGTTGAAATGGGAAGAAGCGGCCGATAAACCCCATTCACACCGGTGGCTCATTCTGATTGCTTTTCTGATGGGATTGTCTATTGGAGTTCACCTCCTCAATCTCCTCGCCATTCCGGCACTGGTCTTTATTTATTACTTTAAAAAATACACCGTTTCGCGCTGGGGCATTGTTAAGGCACTCGGCGTCAGCATCCTTATTCTTGGAGCCATTTTATATGTTATTATCCCGGGAATCCCCTGGCTCGCCTCCATCTTCGAACTGATTTTTATCAATGGTTTCGGGCTTCCGTTCAACTCAGGCCTCATATTTTATGTCGTATTGCTCAGTGCATTGACTATCTGGCTGGTATGGCTTACCTATCAGAAAAAAATGGTGGGGTTAAATACCATCCTTACCGGCGTGGCGGTTATTCTCCTTGGGTATTTTTCCTATGGAATGATTGTCATCCGCTCTGCGGCAAATCCCCCTCTGAATGAAAACAACCCTTCCAATGTGTTCTCCCTCCTTTCCTACCTTAATCGCGATCAGTACGGCGACAGACCTCTTTTTAAAGGGCAGTTCTATAATGCACCCCTGGTTGAATCAAAACAGGGTAAAGCCATTTACACACCCATCGGACGTAAATATGTGAAAACAAGTTATAAACCAAAATACGTCTACGATGAACGCTTTACAACCATATTCCCGCGCATGTACAGCGATGATCCGCGACATATTGAAGCCTACAAACACTGGGCAGGTATAAAAGGCAAACCTGTGAGGATTACCGGCAACGATGGAAAAACCAAAACCGAGTTTGTCCCCACTTTTGGCGAAAACCTGAAATTTTTCTGGAGATACCAGCTTGGCTGGATGTACTTTCGTTATTTCATGTGGAATTTTGCCGGTCGCCAGAATGATATCCAGGGAAATCACGGCTCAATAATCGGCGAAGGAAATAAGCTCTACGGAAACTGGATATCGGGCATCAAATTCCTGGATGAAGCCCGGCTGGGACCGCAGGATAATCTTCCCTCAACGTTCGCAACGAACAGGGGAAGAAACACGTACTATCTTCTCCCTCTCCTGCTCGGTTTGGTTGGATTGTTTTACCATTACCGCCGGAATCCGAAAGATACAGTGGTAGTATTCTGGCTCTTCTTTATGACCGGAATAGCCATTGTTCTCTATCTGAACCAGAAACCCCTTGAGCCACGAGAAAGGGATTATTCCTATGCAGGTTCATTTTATGCGTTCGCCATCTGGATAGGCTTAGGAGTTCTCGCTCTCTATGAACTGCTCCGGAAATACCTTCCTTCCGTAGTAGGGGCTTCTGTCAGTCTTGCCCTTTGCCTCTTTGCAGTACCGATGATAATGGCCGCCGAAAACTGGGACGACCACGATCGTTCAGGCCGCTATACTGCGCGCGATTTCGCCATCAATTACCTTGAGTCGTGCGATTCCAATGCGGTCGTCTTTACCAACGGTGACAACGACACATTCCCCCTCTGGTACGTTCAGGAAGTGGAAGGTATCAGAACAGACGTCCGCGTGGTAAATCTGAGCTATCTGGGTGCCGACTGGTACATTGACCAGATGAAACGGAAAGTCTATTCTTCAAATCCCCTGCCGATTCGTTTTACCAGCGATCAGTACCGGCAGGGACGAAGAGATATTGTCTATATTGTTGAACGCACCCAGGATAAAATTCCCCTGAGCGAAGCCCTTTACAGCTGGCTGGGCAGTGATGACCCACGTACCAAAAGCATACCCGGGTACCAGGGATCATTCGACTACCTGCCGGCCAGAAATTACACATTGCCCGTTGACACTTCTGCCATCAGAAGCGCAGGAATTCTTACAAGCCGCGAACTGCCCTCTATGGTGTCCTCAATCGACATCAAAATTGACAAAAACTATATCACAAAGAGCGACATGCTGGTGCTGGATATGCTGGCCACCAGCAACTGGACAAGACCTCTGTATTTTGCCGTTACCGTTTCGCGCGACAACTGGCTTGGTCTGGATCCTTACCTCAGGCTCGAAGGACTCGCCTACCGGATTGTTCCCGTTAAAGGTTCTACGGATATTGCCCGTCCCGGAACCGTTGCCGCCGACATTATGTACGACAACATGATGAATAAATTCCGCTGGGGCGGTATCGATAACCCCCATGTATACCTTGATGAAAACAACCAGAGAATGCTGCTCAATATGCGGAACAATTTTGCCCGGCTCGCTGAGGCGCTCCTAGCGTCAGGAAAAAACGATTCAGCCCGCAAGGTACTCGACCGCTGCATGGAATTGCTCCCTTCTTCCAGGGTACCCCACAACTTCTTCAGCCTGCCTCTCATTGAAATGTTTTACCGGACCAACCAGCCCGAAAAGGCCGGAGCGGTTGTCACCGATCTTCTGAAAACTCTCTCGGAAGAACTCCATTACTACTACCGCCTTAACCAGAAATTCCCCAATGAAGCAGACTATGAACGAAGACTCGATTTCTACCTGATGAGTGAACTCGATGCCTTAACAAGAAAATATGACCAGAAGGAACTGAACAAGAAAATTCAGGAAGAATTAAAGAATGTTTCCAT
>Ga0209381_1003404_pt1 | contig 16646 bp, 12 predicted proteins | sample DewCreD2012metaG_FD_184111 | JGI IMG/M metagenome (GOLD analysis project Ga0209381, IMG submission 184111) | Hot spring sediment bacterial and archeal communities from British Columbia, Canada, to study Microbial Dark Matter (Phase II) - Dewar... ...
GTCAAGATCGGATTCTACGTGCTATCCTCTGGATGTCGTGGACCTTGTGGACGAAATGGACAAGAAAATCAATCCCCTTGCGGGTGAAGTCCACTGGGTCCACAATGTCCATCTCGTCCATGGTTTGGTCGAAAGAGCCGCGTTCAACTGCCGATTTTAGGTTTATCCTGAATTTGGCAATGGAAATCCGAGTCCTATGGGCAAGCCGTGGACATCGCGGACGGTGTGGACGAAGTGAACATGAGAACCTATTTCACTTTTGGGTAAGGTTTGCTGTGTGTACAAGGCCCACGATGTCCAGAAAATAGAGCGTAGAATCCAGCCTTGACTGCCGAATCCAGGAGGGTAACAGAACTCGTTGTGTCATGACGGCGTTGCGTTATGATTGTTATCGCTTATCTCCGGCATATCGCCCGTTGTTCTTATAAAAAGAGGCAGCGGGCGGCGTTCATTTCCTCGAACAGACTGACGCCGAGTTCGCGCAGCAGCCGGTCAAGACGAACGATGGGCAATCCCAGTACGTTCTGGTAGCAGCCGTCGTAACGGGCGACGAGCAGGGATCCCGGCCCGTCCACGGTATAGGCGCCGGCCCGGTCGATCGGGTTGACGGCGTCCACGAAGGCCTCGATTTCGGACGGGGTGAGATCGCGGAATGTGACGCCGGTTGATTCGTATCCTTCGGCGGTTCGGCCCGTGGAGGTGTCCACAATCGAAAGGCCGGTCAGCACATGGTGGGTGTTTCCCGAAAGCCGGGCAATCATTGCGCATGCTTCGGCCCGGTCCGCCGGTTTGCCGAGGACGTGTTCGCCCAAAAAAACCAGGGTGTCCGCCGCGATCACGATTGGTCCCGGCGCGATCTTTTTTACGGCGTCGTCGCGTTTTGCGCGGGCGTTGGTAACCACCATCTCAGCGGGCGTTCCGTCGAAGGTTTCTTCGGCGCCGCTGACGACGACCTCGAAATCGAGGCCGAGCGCGGCCAGTAAGGCGCGGCGGCGGGGTGACGCGGAAGCCAGCACCATGTTGGTCACGGTTTGGGCGCCTTTTCCGGCAGGGGGTTATCGAGCGATTCCACGGCGACGGCGTCATTTGCGGGAACGGTCTTGCCGCCGGGGCCGACAGTTTCGACGAGCGTGTCGTTTTCGATGATTTTCGTGCCCGCGGGAAGCGCGATCCGTGTTTGGGCCAGATCGAGTTTTCCGTTGACGGTGATATTCGACACGGCAATGTGGACCTTCGACTCATCGTCGTTGACGATGTGGATGCGATAGGGCAGATAGTCCTCGTTACGCAGGAACAGGCGCACTTCGCGGAAACGTCCGATTTCTTCCTCCGTGTCCTTGGGCCTGATGAGGATGCCCTTGGACCCGTTCGGTTTGTCGTTCGAATCGAACACGCTCACGTCGTAATGCTCGCGGAGCGATTCGGTGTTTTGATCGAATCCGAGAAAAAAGACCTCCGTTTGTGGGCTGTCCTGCAGATCGTAGATTTGCAGCTGCCGGATGTCCGCTTCGAATTCATAGGCTTTTCCGTCCTGGATAAGATAGGCGGGGCCTTCTTTGGGCTGGTCGTAACGGAAGATAATTCGTCTGGGTTTGATGTAGACGATGCTTCCGCCGGCCTCGATGGTTTCTTCCGGGGAAACGGTTTCCTGCACAAAGCGCGCTTCGAGCACATGGATGCCGTCGCGCTTCTTCGCGAATTCCTTGAAAAACGCATCGAAGGACGGGGACTCCTCCGGCGCAGCTATCCAGGCCAGCGCCATGCCGGCCGCCAGCAGCAAAGTCATTCGGAAGCCTCCTTGGTTTGCCGATCGATCAACGCGCGGTGGGCTTCGATCACCGAGAGCAGATCGTCGCGCAGGCGGTTCCGCTGGTCCTTCAACCGCCGGATTTCGTCCTGCAGTTCCTCCGGGAGTTTTCCGGCGCGCGCCATCAGCCGTTCGTGTTCGGCGTGTCCGGCTTCGCGCAGGCTGTCGGCTTCCCGGCGCGCCGCGTCAATCAGGTCTTCGCCGAGCCGCTGCGAAGTGATAAGGGCGTTGCGCAGCGTCGTTTCCATTTGGCGGTACTCTTCCATCTGCGCCTTGAGCGATTCCTGCTCTTCCTTCAACTCGCGGATTTTATTGATCTGCGATTCGATGATGTCGGCCAGGCGGCGCAGATACTCGTCCACATCCATCGTTTGGTATCCGCCGAACAGCGCGCGGCGGAATTGTTTGCTGTACACGTCGCTTGGATTGACGGCTATCTCGCTTCCCAGCAACTGCGAAACGACTTTGTGATCGCGCATTGTGCGTTTCCCCGGTTATCGGCCCAGTTCCCTGGAACGCGCCGCGGCGGCGGCGACGCCTTCGGCAATCACGCGGTCGAAACCGTTTTTACGGAACGATTCGAGCGCGGCGGCGGTCGTACCGCCCTTGGACGTGACGCGTTCGCGCAATACGGATGCCGGTTCGCCGGTTTGATCCAAGAGGCGGCCGGCGCCGAGGAGCGTCTGCGCCGCCAGGCGCGTGGCTTGTCCGCGATCCATGCCCTGCGCGACGGCCGCGTCCACCAGACATTCGGTCATGTAAAAAAAGTAGGCCGGGCCGCTTCCGCTCAAGGCGGTTACGGCGTCAATCATCGTTTCGGGAACCTGCTCGGCGACGCCGATCGCGTTGAAGATGCGGCGGGCCGCTTCGACGTCGCTTTCGGTGCAATTGTCGCTTGCCGCAATGCCAGCCGCGCCCGTGCTGACCATCGCGGGCGTGTTTGGCATGACGCGAATCACGCGAACATGCGATCCGAGCAGCGACTGGATATACGCGGTCGAGATTCCAGCGGCAATGGAGATCACGCGCGTGTTCGGGTCCAGCGCCGTCTGGAGGGGCGCCAGCGCTTCGGCCATGGTTTGCGGCTTTACGGCGAGAATGATCGTTTCGCAACCGGCGGCCATCGCTTCGGGCGAAGGCGCCACGTCCATGCCGAGCGCCGCGGCTTCGGCGCGTTTGTCTTCGGCGACATCATAGACACGGATCCGGCCGGGCGTAATCATCCGCGCGGCCAGCAGTCCCTTCGCGATGGCCGCGCCCATATTGCCGAAACCGAGAAAACCGATTACGCCGCACGCATCGGCCCTGGGATCGGCCACGAACATTTCAGACGGATCGATCGGGCGGACCATCGCGATTTCGTCACAGTCGGGAAACAACGAACACCGCACACAATCGTTGAACACCTTGTGCGGCAGTTCGTGCTTGTCCACTTCTGCAAATCCGTTCTTGCCGAAAAACGCCGGGCTGCGCGTCAAACAGTAGACGCGCGCGATATGAAGCGCGCGCGCCTCTTCGAGGCAGGCGCCCAGCAGCGCCTTTCCGATGCCCTGCCCGCGCAGGTTCGGGCGGACCACCAGCGAACGCACTTCGGCCAGATCCACGGTGTCAATGTGCAGCGCGCAGCAGCCGCCCACGCCTTCCTCGTCCGCGTAGGTGTAAAAATCGCGGACATTTTCATAGAGTTCCATCAAGGGCCTGCGCAATACCGCGCCACCCTCGGCCGCATTATCGAGCAACTGCTTGATCGCCGGTATTTCCGTCAATTTCGGTTTGCGAATGGTACGCATGCAGCCTGTTTCTGCCCTTCCATGGCCTCTGCCCAAGAGGCCTTTTGCCACGAATATCGTCTGGTGTTGAAAACGGTCCGCCGGGTTTCCGAACCGCTTTATATGGAATCATAGCACAGAACGGATCCAATCCACGATTGGACACGGGTTAGAAATCCACGGCGTCGAGGCCGGGGATGCAGGATTCGAGGGGAATGGTTTCGATATGCGTGGCGCCGAGCATGGCGAGTTCGAACCGGGCCCGCGCCAGCGGCAGCGTTGTGCTTTGCGTGTCCATCTGGACGCTGAATTCGGTAAAATTCGCGCCTTCGTTCATGGTCGGTTCGTCTCCGAACAGCCGGTTGTCGCGTAAATAGCCGAGCAGGCGCGGCACGTTTTCCTTCCGGGCGTTGAAAAAGACCAGGACCTTGTTTTCGGCGAAGATCGAACCGTACAGGTTGAGCAGGAACATTCGGGCGAGATCGTATTTGGCCGGATTTTCCCTAATGCGTGGATTCGCCCAGATCCCGGTTTCCGACACCATGATCTCATCCATGATGCGCAGTCCGTAATTCTGGATGGCGCTACCCGTCTGGGTGATTTCAAGGCCGAAATCCACTGAGCCGTTCTTGACCTTGGCCTCGGTCTTTCCCCAAGATTCGTAAACGACAATGCCCGAGGCGATCCGTGGCGGGGTTTTGAATTTCTGTACGGAAAACGCCGCATGTGATTCGCCGAAACCCAGCGCCGCGCTTTTCGACTGGAACCATTCGAGCGCGACATAGGGCATTTCCGAAACCATCGTGACGAGCCGGTTGCGTTCCAGCAGGCCGCGCAGCCATGTATCGCACGGTGTTTCATTTTCGGCCCGCGCGACGATGACGATGCGAACGCCGCCGCGTTCGAGCGAAAGGATTTTACGCGGGACGATCTCCCGGTTGAACTCGTATTTGAATTCAAGCACGCGTTCGCGAATCCAGTCGTCGCCGCCGATGGCGATGTCTATTTCGCCAAGGCCCAACTGCGCGCCGAATTCCTGGGGGCGGCCGTCCCACCCGACCAGATACGGCATGATGGGAAACGTGCTGGGCCCCCCTTTTTCGTATCCGCGCGTCGGAAATCCCGCGCTCTTGAGCAGATTGACCAAATTGCCGCCGCGCGACGGATCGGCCAGCGATCCCGCGGGAAGCCCGACTATCAGCGTTTCGCCGTTCATGTTAGCACCCTTGTTTATGCATACCAGCCAGCGGGGGTATTATACGATTCGGACCGTTCATACGGAAACGGCGATTCCGTACCTTCGTAAAAAGGCCTGTAAGCCCGTCAGCGGGGCAGCAGCCACACTTCCGACAGGAACGACTGATGACGCCAGTTGAGGTGTGCTTCATCGGGCGTATCCCATGTCAGGGTAATCTTGCCCGTCGCGATGGCGTCTTTCGGAACCGGGAACTCCTTGATTTCGCCGAGTTCCTTGTCGTAGCGCGTGGGCTGCACCCGCACGCCGTTGATTTTCAACAACGATTCGCCCCGTCCGGTTGTCCGGACCACATACTCGCGCCGGGGATCAATGCCTTCATATACGACGCCGATCGGCCAGTCGAGCGAACTGAGCCATGACAGCCGCCAGCGAACGGGTCCCAGCCATGTGCCGTAGCCCGGCAAAGGCGCGCGGAGATCTTCGACATCGAGCAGCGTGGGTTCGCCCCGCAACACGTGGGGATTGCGGGCCGTGTCGCCGACGACGTCGTAGCGGCTGCCGGGCACGGGATTTTCCCAGGTGCGGATGCGGTCGAGTTCGGCGCGCTTCTCGGCCTCGTCCGGAAGGGCGCGAATCCGCGCGAACTGGTCTTCGATCCACCAGCGGTTGTTCAGGGGCCGGTCGAGAAAATCCAGCACCGCGCCGCGTTCGAAATTCCGAGCGTGGTATTTTTCGACGCTCATCTGCATGCCGATTTGACGGAACAAGTCCTCGCCGTCGGTTTCAAGGCGGGCGCGCAGCCGGGCGCAGGCCGGGTCGGTTCCTGCGCGGCCCAACACCTCTGCCGCGGCGTCCATGGCGGCCTCCGCGCCGATATCCGCCGTCCGGGCCAGCGCGGCGCAGGCTTCTTGTTCCAGCGCGGTCTCGTGCAGCAGGCGGCCGCGGACATAGGCGTCGTACGCCGCGCGAAACGCCAGCAGCCGCCAGCGCCAGTTATCCCGGAGTCCGGGCGCGCGCGCTTCGATCGCCTGCCAGCGCGCCCAGACGGCGTCAATCGCGCCGTTCAGCGCGGCAGACCCTTCCCAGTTCGTTTCCAGGGCGAGAATGGCATCGGCGGTTTCAGCGGCGACATCCGGTCCGAAAAAGAAACGCGTGTATTCGACGAGCATTTCGCGGACGTCGCGATTCGGGTCCCATGCGAGCATACTCCAGATGGTTTTGTTCACATCGTCATGCACGCCGTCCGAGTACGACAGAAACCCGTCCGTATACGGCGCGAAACGGTTATGAACGCGCGCGTAGAAACGCGGGCGCGGATTGACGCATTCCCGGCCCTCGGTCAGCGCGAAGGCGGGATCCCACCATGGGACGGGAAACTGGCACAGGATCGTGTGCGTGATGTCGGGGTAAGCGCGAATGCGATAGGCCGTCGCGAGCCGTTGCCGCGTTTCCGCGAGCGGTGGGCTTTGCGGCCCGTGGACCACGCCCGCCAGCCATTCCGGCGCTTTCTCGTTCATGTACGCGAAAAACCAGTCCACCTCATCCCGTTCAAATCCCTGGAGCGAGATCCACATCGTGGCCTTCGGATGATGCGCCCGCAACCGTTGCGTTGCCTGTTCAAGAAACGGCATGACGTGTTGCGGCGCATTGTCTCCCGGATCGCCTCCCGGAAAGAACACCGCGTCGAGCCGCGGGCATATCCGGTAGAAGGCCTCCCATGTGTCCAGCGCCGCGGCGCACACCGCCGGATCGGCCAGATCGGCCTCCACCGGCGTCCAAATCCAGTAGTCCAGCCCGTACCGTTCGCATATCTCGCTCATGGCGATGTTCATGCGTTCGCGCGGCACGGGCATGACGGGGCTGGACTCGTCCTGGAACGGGATGTTTTCGATGGCGTTCACTCCGAACAGCGCGAGTTCGCGAATATAGCGATCGTAACGCGCCTCGTCCCATGCGTCATAACTGTTCGCCGTGTGGCGGTAGCCCAACTGATGGCCCCGGATTGCGTAGGCCGGACGGCTCTCGATGTCGAGATTGCCCGGCAGCGACACGCGACCCGGCGCCCAGTCCATGACGCGCAGCAAATGGCCCACGCCGTACAACGCGCCGCGGCGGTCCGCCCCCACGATGCGCACCCGTCCTTGGGCCGCGTCCACGGACAGGCGGTAGGCCTCCGGCGGCATATCCTTCGCGGCGAAACCGATTTCGACGGATGGTCCCGACGGCGGGCGCGTGTCCGTCGTTGCCCATTCGAGGCCCGTTCGCGCTTTCACCTCTTCGATCAGCACGCGCGCCGCGATGCGATCGTCCGGTGAAACGCCCGAATCGCCCGCGACGACCACCGCCGCCGTCAGATCAATCCCGCTGTGCATCGTCATGAAACATATCGCTCCCGCCAGCCATAGTGAACCGGTCATGATCGCCTTCCTTGAGCAAATTCGTTGCGCGTATTGTACATGAATGTAACGCAAAGGCGCGGTAGGCGCAAAGAATCGCGAAAAGCCTCGTTTTTCCCGGAGGCGCGACTCCTTGCACTCCGGCGGCTTCGCGTTGAACCTGGATTTGGCAATCGAAATCCGAGTCCTGTGCGCAATCCACGGACATAGGCCTCAAATGGACGAAAGCGATTTCGTCTCCAGTCGCGCGACTCCGCGCACCTTTTCCGATTTATCTACACACTTCTCCGATCTTGTGAAAAAAGCCCGGCCACGTGGCGCAGACTGTCCAGTCTGAGCAACAAGGACTTTGTTGCTGTAGATCTGCGCAGATTCGACAGTCTGCGCCACGGGTTTCGTCATGTATTCACAACCTCTCTGCGATCCTTTGCGTTCCCGGCGCCTCTGCGTTGGATCTATTTTGGACAGCAGTGAATCGAGGTTGAAGAGTCTTTTGGATCACAACGACAAGGATCGTCCATGTCGTTCGAATCAATCCGATTCGGGATGGACGATCACCTCGATCGGTTCCCGGATGCCCTTGACGGCGGCGTATTTTCGCAAACGGACCAGATATGCGCTGGTCACGGTGGTTCCGCGCGCGACGAGCGTTCTTCCCTGCGTGGTCAGAATGGGCGCGGCCAGAGTCGTTCCCGGTCCGAGGTCTTTGAATGCAATCGAGATGACTTTGCCTTTGTCGGTTTCCGGCGGCGCAACCACCGCGGGCATTTTGAAAAACACGGCCAGCACGGCGGGATCGTATTTTTCCGCTTGGGCCGCCAGCGCCTTGACGCTGTCCGTACGCGACAACCCCTCGGCCCGCCGCTGGAGGTAATCGGCGGCCACTTTCAAGACGCGGCTTCCCAACGGGATTTCTTTTCCGGCCACGTTGTCGTGCGGAAAACCGGTCCCGTCGAAATTTTTGTTCTGGTACATCACGATTCGGGCGACGTTCTCCAGCCGGGGAATGCGTTCGAGGAGTTCGGCGCCGATGGCGGGAACGCTTTCGATGGACCGCCGCTCCTCTTCGTCGAGCGATTCAACGCCCGAGATCTTCGCCAGGATTTCGGGGGGAATGGCCAGCATGCCGATCTGGCCCAGCATGGCCGCCAGATCGATTTCCCAGGCGTTTCCCGCGCCCATTTTGGCGGAGATGGCCCGCGCCATGTTGCGAAGATGCACGGCCCGCCCGAAAATTTCGGGATTGGCCCACGAAAGCACTTCGATCAACAGTTCCGCCGTGCCTTGGAGTGTTCCTTCCAACACTTCCCTTTCCGCGGTGACCAGGCGGTACTGTTTGATGGCGGCGATGAGCGATTCGCCCATCAGGGCGGCGGGGCACGGTTTCGTCAAGAAGCGGAATACGCACCCTTCGTTGACGGCTTCCATGGCCGTTTTGATGTCGGCGTTGCCCGTCAACATGATTCGGACGGTGTCGGGCGCGATTTCGCGCACTTTTTTTAGGAATTCGATACCGTTCATCAGCGGCATGTGCATGTCGGCCACGACCACGGCGAAAGGGCCTTTTTCCTGAATTTCGCGCAGCCCCGCGTGGGCTCCTTCCGCCGTGCGCACCCGCAGCACGTGCTGCAGTTTCCGCTGGTACGCTTCGAGTACGTTTGAGTCGTCGTCCACAAAGAGCACACGTTCTTCCACGGCTACTCGTCTCCTCTCGCGTCTATTTCCGCGCAGGCGCGTTCCCATTCCGGCAGGCGATCCGCCCGCCCCAGCCTTTCCAGGTATGCCAAGTCCACCTTTGAAGCGGGACAGTTGAATAATTCCTTGCGCCGCGCGAAGGCCAGCGCATCCGCGACATGGGTGGCCGCCAGAGGCGAGAAGGCGTTTCCGATGGCGTCCATGGGCCGGTGATGAAACGCCACGGCCTCGACAATGGGATGCGGCAACCCCCAGATCCCCAGCAGATAGGCGCCGACCTCGCCATGCGTGCAGCCCAGCCATTTTTTTTCGGCGGCGGCCAGCGGAATGGACTCCGCCATGGCGTGATCGTAGATAGACGCGTAATCCTCCACACAGGCGCTGGCCAGCACCAGTTCGCCTGTGTCGTGCAACAAACCCGCCGTGTAGGCGTCGTTCGTCATTTCCTTGGACGCCGATTCGCAGCGGCAGATGGCCTGGACATAGGCGCCCACAATCATGCTGTGACGCCACAAGGAGTCTATCGAAAAGCCGCGGGGCAATTTTGCGCCTTCCAGCGGGGCGAAAAGGCCTGTCGTCAGGACCAACGCCTTGATGGTGTTCAGTCCGAGCAGGGAAGCGGCCTGGGTGGCGCTGGCTACCTGCCGCCGAAGGCCGAAAAAGGCCGAGTTGGCCAGTTGAAGAATTTTCGCGGTCATGGCCAGATCGGTTTCGATGATGCGGCCCACGTCCGCAATCGAACTCTCCGGCGATCTCAGCACCTCACAGAGTTTCGCATAGACCCGCGGAACCGGCGGCAGCGCGCCGATCTGCGCCACGACGGCCTTCAGGGAATCGTCCGACAGCAACTCGCGCAGGGCAAAGGCCCTGTCCACACACTCCTTCAGCAACGCCGGCTTGCAGGGCTTGCTCAGGAACTGGTGCGCCTCCCCCACCGATCGGTAGATGGTTTCGCTGTCCGACTGGCCGGACAAGACGAAACGCAGCGTGTCGGGATGGCGCTTCTTGACCTCGGCCAGCAACCGGCTGCCGTCCATGCCGGGCATGCGCATGTCGGTGACGATGACGTCGAAATGCCGGTTTTCGAGCAGTTCGAGCGCCTGCGCGCCGCCCGATGCGAACGCCATCTCCCATTCGCCCTGCATCGGGAACAGCATCCGCCGCAAACCGTCGAGCACGTTGGGCTCGTCGTCAACAAAGAGAATGCTTTTCATTCGCATTCATCCCCAAATTGATCATACACCTCCAGAATATGGTTGTTTTCGTCGAGAAACGATTCGAGCATGCGGGGATCGAAATGATTTCCCGAACCTTTGCGCAGGATGGCGACGGCCGCCTCGTTGCTCATGGCGGGCTTGTAGGGCCGTTTCGATCGCAGGGCGTCGTAGACATCCACCAACGCGACCATACGCGCCTCGATGGGGATGTCTTCGCCGGCCAGCCCGTCGGGATACCCGGACCCGTCCCATTTCTCGTGATGGTACCGGGCGATCGCACTGGCCATTTGCATCAACGGGGACGGCAGTTCCTCTTCGGCCGCCAGCGTGCCGTTTGCGACGACCTGCGCGGCCTTCATGATGGATTTGGGGGGATGCCTCAGGATGCTCTCGCCGATTATTGTGTGGGTCTCAATCTGGGCCCGTTCCTCCGGCGTCAACGGACCTTCCTTGAGTAGGATTTTGTCCGGAATACCGATTTTTCCGATATCGTGCAGGGGGCTGGTTAGAAACAAGAGTTCCATAAAACCGCCATTGTTTCCCATGCTTTGCGCGAGCGTGAAGGCAGACCACGCGACGCGCGCCACGTGGTTGCCGGTCTGGTCGTCGCGGAATTCGCCCGCCTTGGCCAGCCGCCACACGACCTCCCGGTGCGATTTTTCCAATTGCCGGGTGCGTTCACGGACCAATCCATCCAATATTTCCACCTGGTTCGCGAGGTAGTCCTCGAATTCCTTGATGCGTATCGCGCTGCGCAGGCGCGCCAGCAGGTCTTCGCGGGCCACGGGTTTGTTCAACAGATCCGTCGCGCCCAGATCGAGCACGCGCCGCTTCAGCGTCCGATCGCCTTCGCCCGTGAGAACGATGATGGGAATGTGGCGCAACGCGTCGTCGGCGCGCATGGCCGCAATCAACGCAAGCCCGTCCTTCTTGGGTATGCGGATGTCCGTGACGACGGTGTCGAATTTCACGCGGTGCAACGCGGCCAGCGCATCGTCGACGCTCCCGCAGAACTCTCCTTCCCAAGGCTCTTTGCACGTATCCAACAAACGGCGCAAAACCTCCAGCACATTTGGTTCGTCGTCGACAAACAGCAGTTTTTTCGAATCGCTCATCCGAAAAATCCTCTTCCCGTCACACCGCTCCTACTCTCCGATTGGAAGCCGAATGGTGAAGACCGATCCCTGGCCGGCTTCACTTTCCACCGAAATGGTTCCTCCATGCTTGTCCACAATGACACTGCGTGCAATGGCCAATCCCTGGCCCGTCCCGCGCCCGACCTCTTTGGTCGTAAAGAACGGGTCGAAGATGCGCGCTCGGATTTCCTCGGGGATGCCGGTCCCGGTATCGGCAATTCGCACCTCGGCCCACGCGCCGTCCCGCCGTGTGCTTATCGTAATCTTGCCTTTGTGCTCTGCGCCGCTACCCACTACGTCGCCAATAGCGTGCGCCGCATTGACAATTATGTTCAAGATCGCCTGGTTGAACTCGCCGGGCAAGCATGGTACTTGAGGCAAGGCATCATCCAACTCCAATTCGAGGTCGGCTACGTATTTCCACTCGTTGCGCGATACCGTGGCGGTGCTGCGAATGCACTGGTTCAGGTCCACGTCCATCTTCTCGGCGATGCCCGGATGCGAAAACTCCTTCATGGCCTGCACAATTGTCGAAATACGCCCTATCCCTTCGATTGATTGCTCGATGGCACGAGGAACTTGTTCGGCCAAGTAGTCGATGTTTGCACTCCCGGCCAGCCCGTCGGCCTCGGCCAACAAACCGGGAGGTATCGGGCGTGCGCGCCCGTGTTCGACAAGGCGTTGAAATATCTTCGCGACGTCGATAAGCGTTCCGTAGGCGATCTGAAGAAACTCGATGTTGTCGCCCACATACTGCACGGGCGTGTTGATCTCATGCGCAATGCCCGCGGCCAAGCGTCCGACCGATTCGAGTTTCTGGGCTTGGTTCAGTTCGCGCTCCAGGCGAAGCCGGTCAGAAACGTCCTCTATCGTTTCGATGACCGCTGTCACCCGCTCGTCCCGATCATGAATGGGAGACGCCGTCACCTTCAAATGGCGCACGCCGCCCTTGTTGGGGATTTCGACTGTTCCCTCATGTACATGACCATCTTTGAACACGGATACGGCTGGACATGATGGACACGGATCTCTTCTTGGCGGATCGACGATGCATGCATAGCATGCTGTCAAATCCCCCGGTTTGGCGTCAGGGAACCACTGGCGTATCTGCCGGTTCATCTCGATGATGCACATGTCCGGCCCGATGAGCGTGACGCCCAATCCCATGTTGTCCACGATCTGGCGGAACTTCTCCTCAGACGCTCTAAGCGCCTCTTCCATCTGCTTGCGCTGCGAGATATCCCGAACGATGCCTATGCCCTGCCAGGCGCCTCTGACTTTCACACTGGACAACGAAATCTCGATCGGGAATTCACTTCCGTCTTTTCGCAAGGCCGAGAGTTCCAGTGTCTTGCCGATAGCCGCTCCATCGCCTGTTTCGCTGAATCGCCGGGCCGCCTCCGCATATGCGGCGCGATACCTCACGGGAGCAAGAAGGCCATGCAGTTCCTTGCCCATGACCTCTTCGCCAGACCAGCCGAAGAGCCTTTCCGCCGCCCGGTTGAAAAAGCGAATACAGCCGTCGTGACCCATAATCAGAATGGCGTCTTGGGCGGAATCGGTGATGGCATGGAGGCGGGCCTCGCTCAGCCGGAGTTCTTCCTCCGCGTGTTTGCGCCGGGTGATGTCCTTGTGCACACCGCGGTACCCCTTCAGATTCCCCTGCTGGTCCAGAATCGGCACACCGTTGGTGAGCAGACAGATTCGCTCCCCGTTCCTCGCGATGTTCCAGTTTTCCAAGTCCCTTATGGGCGCCTTTCTGGCCACTAGGCCGGCGAAGATAGGGGCAACCCTTTCCGCCTCATCCGCCGGCATAAAGTCGAACGGACGTTTTCCCAAGACATCGTCGCGAGCCGGCCCAAAGAGTTCGAATCCCTTCTCCGAACTGTACGTATAGACGCCGTTTTCATCCAACTCCCATACCCAATCCGCCATGCTGAAGATGATGTCTCTGAATCGTTCCTCACTCTGGACAAAGGCCTCGTGTTCGGCCTTGATGCGCCGCCGCGACAGTCGCAGGATGAGCAACAGGCTGCTCAACAGGGCCGTCAACAGCACCAGCCCCACGAGCAGGGCACTGCGGCGGATGACTTCCGCCCACCAGGTCCGCTGGTCCAGATCCATTCCGAAGACGGCTAGAACCTCCCCGGCGCCAGGGCCGCGTATCGGCACGAACGCACTGACCCACGTGCCCCAGCGATCCGTGTAGGGACCATAAGCCGCACACTGTCCGGTCGCGAACACTTGGTGCAACGGCTCAGGCGCTTCGGTGTACAGTTGTCCGGGCGGGGATTCGTCCTTCGATCCGGCCGGTTCGGAATCCACGTAAATGAAAAGCCGCCCGTCAGGTTTTTTCCCAACCAGATAGGCGAACCGGCATCCCGTTCGGGCCGCCCGCACGTGCGAAAGCTGTTCCTTGAGCCGGAGGTAATCCGGGGAATGCACGTCCGCTTCAGAGCCGGACAGCGCCCGTACGCGCGCCACGTTGATCGCCTGCGCGACGAGGCGGGCGTCACCGATATGGGCCTCGCGCCGGTCCCGGTCCACGGAGCACGCGGTCAGCCGCACGGCCAAGATCACCGTCGCCAGGATGAGGACCGTCCCCGCGAGCACCCGGAAGCACGTTCCTGCGCCTATCGCCTGCCGGACGTTCAATCTGTCAACTCTCCGTCTCCTGTTCACTCACCGATGGGCAATCGGATGATGAAGGTCGTACCGACGCCCGTTTCACTGTCACACGCGATGGTTCCACCGTGTTTGTCTACCACGACGTTTCGCGCGATGGCCAATCCCTGTCCGGTACCCTTGCCCACTTCCTTGGTCGTAAAAAACGGGTCGAAAATGCGGTCGCGGATATCTTCCGGAATGCCGGCGCCGGTATCGGCAACGCGAATTTCCACCCAATCGCCGTCACGCCGCGTGCTGATGGTAATCCGGCCCTTGGTTTCCGATCCATCGCCGACGACGTCGCCGATGGCATGCGCCGCGTTCACGATCAGATTGAGAAAGACCTGGTTGAGTTCACCGGGCAGGCACAAAATCCGCGGCAACTCCGGATCCAGATCCGTTTCGAGATCGGCCACGTATTTCCATTCGTTGCGCGACACAGTGACCGTGCTTTCCACGCAATGGTTGATGTCAGCGAGTGTCTTTTCCGCCACGCCGGGGTGCGAAAATTCCTTCATGGCCTGCACGATAGACGATATCCGCCCGATGCCCTCGATGGACTGCGCGATGGCGCGGGGGATTTCGTGCGCAAGATAATCGAAACGGGCTTTGTCGTTTCGATCGCGGGCCTCTTTCAACAGGTCCGGCGGCAGGGCGTCCGCCGCCGGCGATTCCATGATCCGGCGAAACAGGTCCATCAAGGCCACGATGTCCCCGTGGGCCGACAGGAGGAATTCGAGGTTGTCGCCGACGTATTGCGCCGGCGTGTTGATTTCGTGGGCGATGCCCGCGGCCAGGCGTCCCACCGACTCCAGTTTCTGCGCCTGGTTGATCGCGCGTTCGAGTTTGAGGGCCGTCCGTGTCTCGTCCGCCACGGCTTCCATTTTCCGCGCGTGCATGCGCGCGCGGCGGTATTCGTCGGCGCGGCGTATGGCATTTTCGAGCAGATGCGGGTTGCAGGGCTTTTCGAGAAAATCGAACGCACCCAGTTTCATGGCCTTGACAGCCCGTGGAATGTCTCCCTTGCCTGTCAGAATGACCGGTATGGTTTCCGGGTGCTTCTCGCGTATGATGGCCAATACTTGGAAGCCGTCCAGTTCCGGCATCTCGATATCGAGCAGGGCCACGTCGAATTCCGTCCGGTCCATCGCGGCGGCCGCGGCGGCGCCGTCGGACACGGTCTCGCAGGTAAAACCCTTGCCTGTCAATTCGCGTGAGACCAATTTCAACAAACCTTCGTCGTCGTCCGCCACAATTACGCGAATCCGGTTGGTTTCAGTGTCTTCCATCGGAATCTCCCATCGTGTTTTCAGGCAATCCGCGCCAAAGGCGTATAAGACGATATTCCAAGGATGAACAGGACTTCAATTTGGATTCGGTAATCGAGACATGAGTCTCGCGAGCGATCGGTGGACGAAGTGGACAAAAAACCATTGCCTTCCAGGAGAGGCCCACCACGTCCACCGCGTATACGTTGCCCACCGTGCCACTCAGTTCCTGTGAAAAAATAACTCAGCCGCGTGGCGCAGACTGTCTAGTCTGCGTAAAAAAGGCTTTTTCAGTAGATCGGCGCAGACTCGACAGTCTGCGCCATGTGTTTCTTCATTTATTCACAACCTCTCGCTACTTGCTGCCGTCCAGCAATTCCCTGATTTTGCGCAGGAGCGCGTCGGGCGCATAGGGTTTCTGGATCAGTTCGACGCCTTTGTGCAGCACAAATCCCGTGTGGATGGAGTTCGCGCTGTAACCGCTCGTAAAGAGGAACCGCAGATCCGGGTGGTCCTTGTGCAAGGCCTCGTAGATTCCCTTGCCGCCCATTTCGGGCATGACCACGTCCGTCAGGATCAAATCAATTTTTCCGCCGCTTTCGTGGAACACGCGAAGCGCATCGCGTCCGTTGACGGCCGTCAGGACCGTATAACCCGCGCTTTCGAGGATGCGCACGGCAATGTTACGGACCATCTCGTCGTCTTCGGCCACGAGGATGGTTTCGTTTCCGCCGAGAACCCGCCGCTCGATTTTGGCGCCGATTTTGGAGGCCGTCCGTGCGACGATAGGCAGGTAGATTTTGAACGTGGTGCCTTTGTCCACCTCGCTGTACACTTGGATCATGCCTTGGTGTTGGCGGACGATGCCATAGACGGTGGCCAGCCCCAGTCCGGTGCCCTTGCCCAGTTCCTTCGTCGTGAAGAACGGTTCGAAAATGCGGGCCTTGGTTTCGGCGTCCATGCCGTGCCCAGTGTCCGTTACGCTCAGGAGCACATACCGCCCCGGAACGGCCCCGATGTGTGTCGCACAGTAGTCGCCGTTGATAACGACATTTTCCGTTTCAATCGTCAATTCACCGCCGTCGGGCATGGCGTCGCGCGCGTTGACGCACAGGTTCATCAGGATTTGTTCCATCTGGATGCGGTCGGCGTGGACCGTGCCCAGGCTGTGGCCGGGAATGACGCTCAAGCGAATATGTTCGCCGATTATCCGCCGGATCATCTTCATCAGATTTTCGACGACCTCGTTGAGATCGAGGTCATCCATTTCGAGGACCTGCCGGCGGCTGAAGGCCAGTAGTTGTCGCGTCAGCCCAGCGGCGCGTTCGGCGGCGTGATCCACTTCCAAGGCGAATTCGCGGAGCCGGTCTTCCTCCGGCAGGAGCCGGTTGCGCTGTAGATTGTGAAATCTGGCCGACGGCAAGGTCCGGTCATCTCAATCGGGTTGGGGCGGGGTTATGTAAGGCGGCACAGCCTGGATGCGCGCGATTTGT
>Ga0209381_1003406_pt1 | contig 16637 bp, 13 predicted proteins | sample DewCreD2012metaG_FD_184111 | JGI IMG/M metagenome (GOLD analysis project Ga0209381, IMG submission 184111) | Hot spring sediment bacterial and archeal communities from British Columbia, Canada, to study Microbial Dark Matter (Phase II) - Dewar... ...
AAAAAACTAAAAGATTGGCTTGTGTTTTATAATCAAAAAAGACCCCACCAATCATTAGGCTATTTAACACCTTATCAATATCAAGAAAAAAGAGGCTTTGTCTCAAAAGTATGTAACTAGGACACATTATTGCTTTTTAGTTTTGCTTGCGTTATCTTAGAATTATGCAAGAGAAAAAGCTCTCTTTGGAAAAATCCGCTCCGCCTCCTCTGGAAGTTATCCCTTCCAAAGAGTTAAAAATCCTTTATATTTGGAAAGCTCCGTCCCGACCATTTAAAAAAAGAAACAAAGAGTTTTGGACTACCATTTTATCTATTCTTTTTCTGATGGCTTTAATCTTGTTTTTTGTTAAAGAATGGTTTTTAATCGCGGCGATTATTTCCATTACTTTTGTTTATTATGTCCTTTCTACAGTTGAACCTGAAGAGATTGAATGTAAAATTACCAATCGAGGGATTGTTTACGCTGCTGAAACTTATCCATGGGAGGCAATTGACCAATTTTGGTTTGGTTATAAATATGGTCAAAGAACTTTAAATTTTAAAATTAGATCCGGTTTAGTCGCGCATCTTTGTCTTCTTGTTGGGAAAGGCGAAGAAGATAAAATTAAGCAAATTTTGCTTAAATACCTAATTGAAGACGAACCCCCCCCTAGTTTTTTAGACAAAGCGGCCGCTTGGCTGCAAAAAAAAATCCCCCTAGAAACAGAAACCGCAAAATAACTTTCGAGGCTATTTTCTGATATAATAGTTGCGGAATTGCCCCTGTAGCTTAATTGGATTGAGCAATTGCTTGCGGAGCAATAGGTTGCCCGTTCGAGTCGGGCCAGGGGCGCAAGCGCTACAGCGCCGCTACTTTCACTGTTGAGGGGGTTTCGGCTAAGCGCGCTATTAAAAAATAAATACGTTTGGCAAAACCATAAGTTGCCTTTTATAAAGGAGGGTGGGCAGGACGGTAATGCGCTGGTTTCGAAAACCAGTGTCCGCAAGGGCTAACAGGTTCGACTCCTGTACCCTCCGCTTTAAAATTTGGTTCAGATAAGAACAATTTTAAGACGTTTAAAATTGATTTTGCGCCCATAGTTTAATGGATAAAACATCAGGTTCCGGACCTGAGGACTGGGGGTTCGATTCCCTCTGGACGCGCTAAAATCTGGAGAGGTCGCATAGTGGTCGAGTGCACGCGCTTGGAGAGCGCGCAGGGCCGCAAGGTCCTCGCGGGTTCGAATCCCGCCCTCTCCGCCTATCAAAAAAAGATGTAATCTTGTTCTCTGCAAAAAATTACCAATTGCTTTTGAGGTAAAATTGATTTTTAATTTTCCCCGTTTGTTTTCGTTTTCTAAGAAACCACAGAAGTTTTACCTATTTATTTTTTTTGGTATTATTGGTTATGCAAAAAGCGGAGTTATTAAGAACCCTTCGTTTTATTAATAGCCAAAATTGCCAAGATATTAGGAGTTAGTGTTGAGGTATTAATAAGATAATCGATAATATGAACAGAGCTATTTTGAGCAAGCAAATAAATAGAGAGTTGATTGATAAGCTTAAAAATGACCCAAAAGCTTTTTTGTCTTTTTTACAAAATCAAAACGATGGAACCATTATTTATATTTTAGAAAAACTTGGTAGGTTAGAAAATGGTTATAGCAAAGAACCATTACAAATTTTACTAAACCACTCAAATGAAAATATTAGAGCTTTATCAATAAAAAATCTAGCAAAAATCGAGGATATTAATCTTTTATCTATTTTTATTAAATACGCAAGTACAGATGAAAGTACAATTGTAAGGAGAGAGGCTGTTTCTGCTACGGGGAGACTCAGAAACGAGAAAGCTATTCCTGTCTTAATTAATTTTTTGAAAGATAAAGATCCAAAAGTTGTAATGCAAGCAATAAGAGGGTTGCTTGTATTTTCCAATAATTCAAACGTAAAGAATGAATTAAAAAAATTGTTAAATCATCCTAATGAATTAATCAGAGAGGTTATCAATAAAGAAGTCAATGGAGTTCAATATCAATCAAAGAGCCAACGAAAACATGATGAATTTCCTGAATTTTTAAAAAATACTGTGGTTCACGGAGATGTGCAAGAAATAATAAAATATGTGCCCGACGAATCCGTTCATTTAACTTTTACATCGCCACCTTATTACAACGCGAGGGATTATTCAATTTATCAAAGTTATGATGAGTATTTAAATTTTTTAGAACGAGTTTTTAAAGAAGTTCACCGTATTACCAAGGAAGGTAGGTTTTTTGTCCTTAATACATCACCAATTATTATTCCAAGAATTAGCAGACAACACGCGAGCAAAAGGTACCCTATACCATACGATATACATCCATTGTTAATAGAAATGGGGTGGGAATTTATTGATGATATTGTATGGGTTAAACCAGAAGCAAGTGTAAAAAATAGGAATGCAGGATTTTTACAACACAGAAAACCACTAGCTTATAAACCTAATGCTATTACTGAAATGTTAATGGTCTATCGTAAGAAAACTGATAAATTGATTGATTGGAATATAAGACAGTATAGCTGGGATAAGGTTAAAAAAAGTAAAGTACTTGAAAAATACGAAACTACAAATATTTGGCGTATAGATCCGACATTTGATAAAGTGCATACCGCCGTTTTTCCACTCGAACTTTGTAACAGAGTTATTAAATTTTATTCTTTTGTGGGAGATTTGATCTTCGATCCATTTGCAGGTAGCGGAACATTAGGCAGAGCAGCATTAAATCTAAATAGAAATTTTTTCTTAACAGAAAAAGAGGCTAAATATATAAATAGAATTAAAGAGGAATTAAGTAAAGTCGGTAATTTATTCAATCAAGTAGGTCAACCGAAATTTGTTAGCCTTCAAGAATTTATTACTTTAACAGAGAAAAAAGATATATGACAATAACCGAACAAGTCGCCAAAAATATAATTAGGAAATTATTAAAAGGAGAAGACTACAGAATAGAGGTAGTTACTTTAATTAATGCCGAATTTTTACAGTTTGCAGTTGATTTTTTCAAAAAAATTGTTGATGCGAAACTCAAAAATAAAAATATAACCATAGATTGGTACAAAAAAGAATTTTTAAGTCCAAATTTACCAGCCAGAGATATTGCTATAAATGCAGGGTTAAACAAAAAGACTATTCACAATATGTTTAATTCTTCAACGAAGGAAATTGTGATTGACGCATCAAATGAACATTATGACGCCTTTTATGAAACAATTAAAAATCTTGTTGAAACAGAACACGATCTTGATCTCACATTAACCATCAAATTTAAAGGGATAAGTGTTGATTTAAATGTAAGCGAAAGTTTGATAGTAATAAATACGCTTGCAGTAAAACGGGCAGAGTTAAGAGGTGGTTTATGGAGTACTGCTGGTAAAAGAGTAGAAAAACCACTTATGCAAACACTGTGCAGATTGTACGATGTGTCTGAGAGCAATTATGCTATAAAAATTAGAGGTAAAATCATAGAAGATGTTGACTTTGAAAGAGAGGTTGACTTTTACTTAATTGAAGGTAAAAACCAATATAAATGCGAAGTTAAATTAATGGGAAGAGGAAATCCAGAAAGTGCCGATGCTGTTATAGCAAGAGATAGCAAGGTCTTTGTGGCGGATAAACTTTCAGAAACAAATAAGAGACAACTTGATAGCTTAGGGGTTGAATGGGTTGAGTTAAGAAGTAACGGCGGATTTCAGAGATTTGAGGCTGTGCTTGACCACTTAAGAATTCCACATCGTGAACTACCGCGAAACGTAGATCAAAATCTTGAAACAATTTTCAAAGAAATATTTAAATAACTATGGCTACTACAATACTGGCATCTTTTCAAAAATTAAAAGAAAATTTAGAAACTACTGGATTACAAAAATCTACTGTTTCCACGCGCCAAAATAATGTAAGAGAAGTTGTAGAGAAAGACTTATTAGTTTTAGATTCATTCTTAACGGGCTCATACTCACGAAATACAATGATAGCCCCTCTTAAAGAGGCGGATGTCGATATATTTATAGTTCTGGACCCAAAATATTTTTATCATTACGACAATAGACAAAACGGCGGACAAACAGGATTACTAGATTTACTAAAAAGAACTTTAAGAAAAACATATACAAAAACGCCGGATATAAGCCGGAATGGACAAGCGGTTACAATAAGGTTTGAAGATTTTATTGTTGATGTTGTGCCGGGTTTTAACAGAAAGGGAGGAGGCTATTTAATACCTAATTCAATTACTCAAAGTTGGATTTCTACAGATCCAAAAAAGCATGTCGAGATATTTAGTCAAGCTAACTCTAACCACAATGGCGATCTAATACCTCTTATAAAAATGATTAAGGGCTGGAATAGAAATAGTGGTAAACACTTTCGTTCTTTTCATCTCGAAGTCATGATATTGCAAATATTAAATGGAGTTACTATCTCTGATTTTCCTTCTGGGGTAAGATTTTTTTTTGATAAAGCAAGATTTTATGTGACGAAACAAAATCTCGATCCTGCGGGATATGGTGGTGATGTTGGAAGCTATCTAAATACTCAAGAGAAAATTCAAGAAGCATCTAGTAAGTTTCAACTTGCTTATGAAAGAGCGTTAAAAGCAGAAGATTATGCCTCTAGAGGCTGTATCAAAAATGCTATAGATATGTGGGTTAAAATTTTTGGAGATTATTTCCCGGCCTATGAATAATACACACGTCACGACAGCAGAGAAACCAATTACTAAGACAAAAGAGGAAATTATAAAAGAAGCTCAAAGAATTGAGGAAAGTGTTTTATATTCTGCAAAGGGTCATTTTGTGGCTGCTAATTTTTGGACCAATTTTCACCTTTGGGTTGGTGTTCCTATGGTATTATTGGCTGCTATTGCGGGGGCATCTTCGCTTGCTCAGTTTGATCCAAAAAATATTATTGCTGGTATCACATCAATTATAGTAACTGCACTGTCAGGCGTAATGACTTTTTTAAATCCAAACGAGAAAGCAAGTACGCACCTAAATGCGGGTAATAATTATGACTCTTTACAGAGCAAAATTAGAATGTTTTGGTCTATAGATTGTTGGAGAGAAGAATCTGAACAAGTCTTAACAGAAAGATTGAAATATTTTTCAGAGCAGAAAGATAGGCTGAATCAAAGTTCTCCGCAAATTCTACGATGGTCATATAGGTTAGCGAAGAAAGGTATTTTAGATGGCGAAGCAGATTATAAAGTTGATAGTGAGAAAAAGAACTTGCTGCCAAGCTTGGCAAAGCTAAGTAATTCGCCAAAGGCGGATTAGAAAAACTTGAAAGCGTCCACCCTTTCGCTTTAGGTGAAGTGGTGAAAGGGGGCTTAGGGGAATTTCGCCGGTCGAGTCCATTAATAAAATCAGTTCGGATTTTCTCAAATACACATTGCCAGTTGTGTGGTGTTTTAAAAAACCCAAACCGATTTTATTAATTGGCTTGGCATATTGCCATAAAGGATTTATTGAAACAAATATGAAATCTATTATTGATTCAATAAAACCAGTTATTGAAAAATCAAAATTTGTTCACATAAACAAACAAGCAATTTTAGATTTTTCAAAAGGTGTTTCCCGTGAAGAATTTGACAATTCAGAATTCGGACCTGAAACAATTTTATCAAAGACGGCAACAGAAGAAGAACAAATAGCTTTAGCTTTCGTCTATAACTCTATAAATTTTTGCTATTGGGGTGAACCGAAATGGACAGTGAAAATAAATGGAAATTTTTATGATGGAAGTTCAGGGATGTTGCGAGCCGTTAAAAATGCTATTGAAAATGATTTTGATTTACTTAATCCAAAGTATTTAGAAAATTTGTCGGAAAAAGATTTAGCAAAAATTTTAGAAGGCAATATTGAAATTCCGCTTTTTAAAGAACGATTAGCCCTACTGCGTGAGTTAGGAAAAAATCTTTTGGAAAAATATGATGGTGTTTTCAAAAATGTTGTTGAAAGAGCAAATGGCAACGCAGTTAGAATTGTCGAGCTGTTAGTAAAAGATTTTCCAAAAATTTTTAATGATGTTGCTAATTATGAAGGCCAAGAAGTTAAATTTTATAAACGGGCGCAGCTCGTCCCAGCTCACTTATTTGACCTCTCAAAATTTGGGCTTATTTCTATACCATTAAGTGGCTATGATGAATTAACTGCTTTTGCTGATTATAAAGTTCCACAATTACTTAGAAAATTTGGAATTTTAGAATATACAAGTGATCTTGCGAATAAAATTGACAACAAGATAGAAATTCTGGCTGGCAGTGATGAAGAAATCGAAATCCGAGCAAACACCATTTGGGCGATAGAGCTTGCTACTAAAATTTTGAGAGAGAAATTTCCACAAGCCAACGCCGCAAAAGTTGACAGAATATTCTGGTTTAAGGGTCAAGTTAAATCACCCAACGATAAACCCTATCACAGAACAAAAACAATTTGGTATTAAGAATTTGCTGCCAATTGGTATTAAGATTTTGTCGTCAAAGAAAAACTTGAAATTATTCTTTTTTCTTCCATTTTTGCTTTATTTGTGGCATTTGTGGTATATACTGGGCATATAGCTTTCTTTTTGTATTTCCTATGGATGAAATTGAAGAAATTCGTTCTAAAATTGATTTAGTCCAGTATATTTCTGAAACTGTCCCCCTAAAAAAAACAGGGCGGAATTTTAAGGCCTGTTGTCCTTTTCATTCTGAAAAAACTCCTTCTTTTATTGTTAATCCAGAACGTCAAATTTGGAAATGTTTTGGCTGTGGCGTTGGCGGAGATATTTTTAAATTCGTTATGGAACAGGAAAGGGTTGAATTTGGCGAAGCCCTGCGGCTTTTGGCCAAAAAAGCGGGCGTAACCTTAAAACGTTATCAACCGACCAAATCCGAATCGGAAAAAGATAAACTTTATGAAATTAATCACTTGGCGGCGGAGTTTTTCCATTATCTTCTCATAAACCATCCCGTTGGCCGTCGAGCTTTAAATTATATTTTGCAACGCGGAGTAACCAAAGAGTCGCTTGAACAATTTAAACTGGGTTACTCGCCGGCATCTTGGGATGAACTGCAGAAATTTTTAGTTGGGAAAAAGAAGTATTCCATTTTTGATCTGGAAAAAGCCGGTTTGGTGGTTAAAAGCGACCGGGGCGGTTTTTATGATCGTTTCCGCGATCGGTTAATGTTTCCTCTTTTTGATCATCGCGGCAATATCGTTGGGTTTGCCGGGCGTCTGCTTGACCCCGGTGCCAAAGAAGCCAAGTATGTTAACACGCCGGAAACATCAATTTATCATAAAAGCGAACTGCTTTATCCTCTTCAGATAACCAAAGAGGAAATTAAAAAAACTGGCGCGGCGGTGGTGGTTGAGGGAGAACTGGACGCGATTTCTTCTTATCAAGTGGGAATTAAAAACGTGGTGGCGATTAAAGGATCTGCCCTAACAGAGTTTCAGGCGCGGCTTTTGAAGCGCTTTACTGAAAATCTTATTTTATCTTTGGACGCCGACGCGGCGGGCGATATGGCGGCTAGACGGGGGATTGAAATTGCCGATAGTCTGGGGTTTAATCTTAAGGTTGTAACCTTGGAAAAATATAAAGATCCTGACGAGGCTGCGCAAAAAGATCCGGGGTATTTTAAAAAAAGACTGGAGGAAGCGGAAAATATCTATGATTTCTATTTAAATTCCGCTTTTGCTCGTTTTCGCGGCAAAACCCCCGAAGAAAAAAAGAAAATCGGTCAAGAACTTATCCCAATTTTTGGAAAAATTGAAGATGAAATTGTCAAAAATGTTTATATAAAAAAACTTTCTCAAAGACTTGGCGTAAACGAAGAGGCGATAATTCTTCAAATTGAAAAATTTTTTAAAAAAGAGTCCAAAATCCTCCCAAAACCCGTTTCAGTAAATCCCGTCAAAACAAGGCGCGAGATTTTAGAAAAGTATTTTTTATCCCTTCTTTTTCAAAGTAAAAAAATTGAAATTCTTAAGGAAGAAAAAGACCTTTTTTGCTTGCCGGTAAACCTTCGGCTTATTAAAATGTTGGAAGATTTTCTGAAAGAAAATCTAAATTTTTCCAGTCAGTTTTTCTTTAAGTCTCTTCCGGGAGAGTTAAAAGAGGCTTTCGACAGTCTTTATCTAATTGATTTTGGAGAAAAGATTGAAGAAGAAGACTGGGTTAAAGAGGAAATTAAGAGATTAAAAAAAGAACTTAAAATTCTTGGGGTTAAAGAAGAACTGGAGACTGTTTGCCTTCGTTTAAAAACAGAAACCGACCCCGAAGAAGAAAAAAAAGTTCAGGAAAAAATAAAACTTCTCGCCCAAAGATTGTCTGAATTGGAAAAAACCTAAAGACAGACTAGGATTTTGGCTATAAAAGATGTAAAATATAAAGAAATAAAGGATTTTTTAACGCAATTAAAAATGACCGCAAAAGAAACTTTAAAATCGCTAAAATCTGTTGATCCAAAAGCCGTCAAAAAACTTTTAGAAAAAGGGAAAAAAGAAGGCTTTGTAACCCAAGAAGAAGTCCTTGAAGTTTTTCCTTATGCGGAAGAATATCTTGACGATCTTGATGAATTTTACGCGGAAGTTATCGATGAAGGGATTGATATTTTTGAAAATATTAGTGAAGAAGAATTGAAAGAAAATGAAAAAATTACTCGAGATTTGGCCCGGGAAATTGAAGCCCTTACCGCTCTTGAAGCTCCTTCTGTGGCTGATCCGGTAAGAATGTATCTTAGAGAAATTGGACGGATTCCGCTTCTTAAAGCCGACGAAGAAGTAGATTTAGCTCAAAAAATTGAAAAAGGCAATCAATCGGCCAAAAAAAAGTTAACCGAATCAAACCTTCGTTTGGTTGTTTCTATCGCTAAACGCTATGTCGGCAGGGGACTTACTCTTCTTGATCTAATTCAAGAAGGCAACCAAGGATTAATTCGCGCCGTTGAAAAATATGATTGGAGGAGAGGATATAAATTTTCTACTTATGCCACTTGGTGGATTCGTCAAGCGATTACTAGAGCGATTGCCGATCAGGCAAGAACTATTAGGGTTCCCGTTCATATGGTTGAGACTATTAATAAACTTATGCGCGCTTCAAGAAAGCTTATGCAAGATCTGGGCCGCGACCCCTCTCCTGAAGAAATCGGAAAATCTCTTGGGATGTCTGCTTCTCGGGTCAGAGAGATTCTTAAAGTTGCTCAAGGAACTACTTCTCTTGAAGCTCCGGTTGGCGACGAAGAAGATTCTCTTTTGGGTGATTTTATTGCCGATACCGCGCCCTCTCCCTATGATGCCGCCTCAAAACAACTTTTAAAAGATAATATTAAAGAAGTTTTAGAAACTCTTTCGCCTAGAGAGGCCAAAGTTTTAACCTATCGTTTTGGTCTAGAAGGCGGCCGGCCGATGACTCTTGAAGAAGTTGGAAAAAAGTTTGGCGTTACCCGCGAGCGTATTCGTCAAATTGAAGCCAAGGCTCTAAGAAAACTAAAACACCCCTCAAGAAGGAAAAAGCTTCAAGATTACCTTGAATAAATTAACTTAATTAATAAAAGCAATCGACTAAAAATTTCTATTAATTTTGAATCGAGAATTTAAAAGAAGAAATCCGTAATTTGCCAAATCTTTATGATTTAGATATAAACCCTGTTTCGGAATTTTAAAGATTTTGAAGTTGTTATAATTCACCTTTTATTGAAGCCGATGGAGAAACATATGCAACAGTGGCTGAAAATCGTCGATTTGTTTGATGTTTTCTTCCTGTTTCAATGTCTATTGATAAAAGACGATGGATTAAACCATTAATATCCCAAACTCGAAAAGACCCCAAGAGCCGATTGATAAGGAACTGAAAATTGCTTATTTAAGAACGCCGAAAATACCAAAAATAAAAGTCTTAATTTATTAATTAAATACCGGCACCAATATCGAATCCCTCTTACATTGTAAAACAGGTCTATCGTCATCATTTAACGAATTTTTTCCGTATAACCAATATGGCTTATCGCCGCTCTCAAGTTGACCCAAAAAGAAATATTGGTTTGTCTCCTCAAAAACACCCCCCCTATATTTAATTTTTTCAACCAGAACAATGCGTTTTCTTTCATTATAGATATTCACTGTTTCAAGGTGACTATTTTTACTGCTTAAGATTCCAAGCATTGCTCTTACTTCTTCTGCGGACTCAACTCTTCTGGGAAAAGCCAAAAAACATATATTTGGCACCAATTTTGTTCCTATTGCTCCTAAAACCGTAAGTCTTGGTGCCATCATGTCATCTTGTACCCCCCGCTCAGTTATTAAATGAACTTCTTTTTTGTTAACCAAATTTAAAACAACATCTTTATCACTGTAATTAAGATAATTAGCCCAATGCATGGCTAAAAAAGGTCTTCCTTCCTTGTTCGCTCTGCCTCGAATTTCTTCTAAAAACAATGTGTCATCGTCCGCACTCTCCATTAGAAATTGAAAAAGTTTAACTTGTAGATCCGTCGCATAAACGGGTTTTAGTTTTTCCGTTAAATTTTCATTTAAAAAACTCATTACGTCTCCTGTAAGCATTTCTGTTTTAGAACAAGCCTCTTTATGGGCTTCAGGAGTAACTAATCTTCGATATCGGAGATCGTAGAAAACTTGATTTAAACCGATTTGCGCTTCACGAGCAAACTTTTCTACCTTGTACTCTAGCCGATTTAAAAATTTTTTAAATCTTTCATGCATAAAATCTACGATGTTAAAAAATTGTTTTTATTTTAATAATTTAATATTGATTAATAAATTATATTACAAAACCCTTGGTTTTTATAGTAGTTTAACGTAGAAAACAAGGTAAAATATTAATCGCGCCACCATTTATTTAAATTTTGATTAAAATTGTTTGACTAGTCAATTGATTTAAAACTTGTTATAATATTTGACATAATTTGACATTCCCCTGTAGCTCAACTGGCAGAGCGGCTCGCTGTTAACGAGAAGGTTCGAGGTTCGATTCCTCGCGGGGGAGCCAGTTGGCACTTAATATACTAAGTTTAGCTTCCTGATGGACAATATTGAAAATATAGCCCGGGGCAGGCCTTACAACAAACTTGATTTCTAAGTTTAAAACCTATTTTAAGCGATTCTAATAAGAGGTGAATCAATCGCATATGTCGAATTTTTCATTAGATTTGAAATTATCGCTTGTTAAATCGCATTATACGAGGTTAAAACTAACGAATTCGGATTAGCAAAAGAGGCCTGGTTTTAGTAAAATAGGAAATTATGAATGACTTTGGAGAATCCTCAAAGCCATTAGAGAAAGAGTTAATTTCAGCTGATGGGTTAGAGTTGCAACTTAGCGTGTTTAGAAAAGATGTAAAACTTCAAAGGAGACCTACAAGCCACATTCACAAGAACGACGAAGGTTATGGTCTAGTTATCAGGGAAGTTAACGATGGGTTAGTGGAATCAGACAGGCCACGAGTTGGTTTAGTTGTTGGAAATGGTGCCATTTTATCAACGTTGCCTGAAGTGCCAGCAGATGTATTAGTAATAAGTGATTACAATCCATTTATTCATGAATGGACGGAATATTCTATTAATGCATTGATGACCGCTAACTCTCCCGAGGAATATCGTGCCCTCGTTTATACAGAAAGAAATCCACTTTATAAAGAATTGATTAAAGAAGGAGTAAGGCCTGAAGAAGGGTTGAGGGATGAAATGCAAGATTTGGGGGATAGGCATTTCTTATCGGGGAGTAAAAGGTTTGCAGAATGCAAAGAGTCTCTTTTAAAGAAAAGATTGTTGATGCTTGCTGTGGATTTAACAGATAGGAAATTATTATCGCGGATTTCTGAGGTTTTAAGGCGGAATGATATTCAAATTACTTTTGCAAATTTAACTAATGTTTGGGAACATGCAGGCAATGTACTAGAAACATCCCTTTCTACATTGCCATTTCATGAACAAGCAGTGATATTACATTCATCAAGAGCGTATACTGATAGATTTAATCCCAAGATGATGGGTATCTGCAGAGGACTTTCTTCATATATAGATATTGCTAAGTCTGCAAATCAATTCTGGAGAAATTATGGAAGACAGGCTGGTGGTGGCAGGAGTAGATAGTCTCGTTAAAAGTAACTCTTTAAATTCGGCGTAAAATTTGCTTTTATAAAAGTGTTGAGGAATGCTAAGGTGTGGTATGGTGCGGTATGTTCTGGCCTCCTTAACATAAGTTGCATTGCTTTACTTTGCAGTGCATTAACTTAAATTGAATTAAATTATTCCCGCCCAAAAGGCGGGATAATTTGTTAATAGGGAGTTTACTTATAATAAGGGAAATCAGGCAGTAGCAGCTTTCGTCAGTATTTGAATCTGTTTCAGTCCTTCCCTTGCTTGTTCTGCAACGATTGGATTCTGAAAAGTCTTTATAATTTCTGCTATACTCTTAGTCAGATTAATCCTAGGATTACGGAGCCGAACTTGTCTCAATTTAACTACATTGATGGTCATTGAGGTATTAAGAATTGGTGTTAGCTTGGGTTCAATCTTCTTTAATGATAGACTCTTTAGTTTCAAAATATCGCTTGTTACATTGTAGAGCGTTGAACAAAATGCGTCTTAGATTTTAACCCCTTTTTACGTCTGAGTTATTGTCCAGAGGAGTGATTTGATATAATTTAGTTCAACTAGGAGATTTTATTTAAAAAACTAAAAGGAAGGGGGTGAAGAGAAAAATGAAAAAGATAATTTTTGGTGCTTTTGTTGTTCTAGTTTTAGCTGTCTTAACAACTTCAGGTCTGGTAATGGCGCAAGGAATAACAAGAAATCCTGCTACAGCGGTGCCTTCCGAAAAAACCGTTGTCGTTCCCGATCGGGCCGTAGATAATTCGCGTGTATTAGAAAAGGCAATTTTTATCCATTATCGAAAAGGGTTTGCAAAACCTGGCGGGGGTGGAGCAAAAGAGAGAAACCCCGCATGCTATGGATTTTTATTGAAAGGAGCTAAATTAAGGTTGACAAAAGACCTGATAATTCATCCTGACTTAGACGTCTTGGCAATTAACAACTCGGCTTTAGAATGGGATAATCACACTTCATCCGCGCTTTTCGGTTCCTATACAGTCGATTCTACTGCCAATTGGGATAATGAAACGCCGGATGGGAGAAATGAATTTTCTTTCGGCAACTATCCACAAGAAGGGGTTATAGCGGTAACAGTAGTTTGGGGTTACTTCTCTGGCCCTCCATCAACAAGACAAATAGTTGAGTTCGATGTCTTATTCGATACTGATTATGCTTGGGGAAATGCAGGTATAAACTCCGCGGTGATGGACCTGCAGAATATAGCGACTCATGAAATAGGACACGGAGTTGGTCTGGATGATGTTTATGAATCATCTTGTTCAGAGGCAACAATGTACGGTTACTCTGATTACGGAGAGACTAAAAAGAGGGATTTAGCACCCGCTGATATTATGGGTCTTAGCCAACTCTATCGTTAGCAGTTTAACTCGGCTGACAAAGGAGGCGGTTTAGGACTGTTGGTTCATTGGACTTTTCTTATCAATAAGGGAGGCCAGTCGGAAGCAGTTTTTGTTAATATCTGAATTTGTCTATAACAAAATACTTTCTTGTGTTTTCGTTTTATTCTAAATTTTATACAAGTGCAAAATTATATACCATTGAAGATGAAAAAAAGTTCAAAATTGTTTAATATGCAAACATATGGAAAGAATAGAAGGAGAAAAATTCAATTTGTCGCTTAACCCGGAAACGAAAATGCAAGGTCCGAGTTTAAAATATTTAGACACAGCATTCTCAATTCTTCGCCAGAGAGAAAAAACAGAGCTGGGAGAGGAAGAAAGCTGGCTTGATCTAGCAGAAAGGGTAAGACCATTCGAAACAGGACTGGAATTTAGCAGTAACATTCGCGAAGTTGTTTATAATTTTATTGCCAAAAAAATTCCGAAACTCAAAGAGAGTGTTCCTAGTCTAACCCAATTGCCAGAAAAAGAACTTTTAGAGGCATTAACCAAGAATTGGTTTTCGGGGATTGGTGAAGAAATTGTGGGTAAAAGAAAAGAGGTTCTTCTTGCGACAATGGCTCATGTCGTAAAAAGAATTGAAAACAGAGTAACACTTCAGGTTCTGTCCCAATTGAGCGAAGAGGAACTTAAGAAATTAAACCTTAACGGTTCTACTCGCGATCTTTTACAAGACGTGCTGAAAACATCCATAAAAGCCGACCCAATCTTTATTCGTTTTATGGCTTATTCACAGTTGTCCGGCAAGCCGCCGGAAGAAGCCGGACGAGTTGTTTTGTGTCTGCCTGGAGACAATAAACTGCATACGCTTCCAGAACTTTTTCCGCATGAATCGCAATTTTTGGCAAAACGGTTTGAACAAATTTTAGAACACGGCGGGATGTGGCTTGAAATGCCGGGCGGAGAAGTATTTAAAGATTATCTTAAAACACTTGTTGATTTTTATAAAGAACTAAATCCGGAAAAAGCAGGAGAATTACAAACAGCGATCGAGGATCAATATGAAAAGTTGCTCGCTTCTGATTTCCCAATAATTATCACGCCAGCAACTGGGGGTTATTATAAAGAGCCATATTATGATCCAGAACTAAAAATTTCGTTAAGAACGCCGGACATAAAATATCAGGAATCTGATTGGCAAAAAATGCGTGACGCGATGTCCGACAGTCTATATTTTCTAGGGGTAGAACAATTTTCAGATCGGGTGCGAAAAAGAAAAGCAAGGAGCGCTTTAGTCGTAGGTGGTTTTGGCGTAAATATAATTTTTAATGCCGTGGCGCAGGGAAAACCTAATATTCTTATTTTCTTAAACGAACAAATTCAAGGATATGACAGGGAATTTCCGGAGGTAGTGCTAAAATGGATTGTAAATGCAAATGAAATTTTTGGCGAAATATTAACAGATGAAAAAAGAGAATTTTTAGAATCAATTTCGAGAAATAATACCGTGCTTCATGAATTTACGCATGCTGTTTTTCCAGGTGATTCACCAGAGAGAAAAAGATTTGGCCGCAGACCATATACAATTATTGATGAAGTGAAAGCGGAAATTGTTTACCGGTCGCTTGTTCCGAAAATTATTGAAAAAGGCGGTTTGAAAGGCACAAAAGAAGAATGGGCAATAGGCATGCTTGCATCATCTTTTCAAATCGCCCGCGACCAACCGCCGGGTGATCCATATTACTATGCTGCAATTTATACTTTAAATGATTTATTTGAAAGCGGCGCAGTCGTCATGAATGGCAATCAGGTTTGCATAAAGGATTTTGATCTCTATTATGAAGTGTTGAAAAAAGCAGCCGAAGAATTATTAGGCCTATATCGTAATGAAAAAATGACAGAAAAAAAAGCAAATACATGGATAAAGATACGTTGCAGACCAACCGAAAAAGTTAGAAAAGTTTTGAAAATTATAATTTAGAGAAAGCGTTATATAAAACTTTGAAAGAAACGAAACAGAAGAAAGCATTTTGTTACAGATGGATCTTGCCCCATTTTACCTCTAGCAAAAAGCTGAGCAATTGTCTCTTTTTTATACAGTCAATTTTTTAAAGTTTGATTTAATGCTAAACTGGATTTATTTTTGTTATGTCATAGATAAACGATGTGATTACTGGTTTTATTCTTATTCTCATTTCAAGTACAGTAATGATTTTCTGGGCCATACAAAACGGGTGGTCTCTAATAGACAGGCCGTTAATATGGCATGGTTTTGCCTTAAATGTACTTTTAATGGCGTGGATAGCTCTTCTCCTAGCAGGTTTATATGTTTTATTTAGAATTAATTTATTTTCTGCAATTATTGGTCTGATAATCTTTTTTCTGATTTTTCCAGTTCTTTTTTCTAAACCAATCAAAGATTTAATGAAAAAAATAGGAATCTAGTATATCTGACTAAAATAATATGGATGACAAACTCCTGTTCTAGAAAAAGATATTCCCTTTTAACAGATAGACGGGTACTCTCTCAGACTTATTAGTCTTTCTTTTTAGGAAAAATCCTTTTTCAATCCATACGCTTTTGTCATTGTTGAGGAAACAGCGTTTCAGGGAACGGCACTCTTTCTAGTGTTTTAGAGAACTGACTTCAAAAACCTTTCTGATGCTTGGAAATTAAGAATAGGTATTGATAAAGAGCTTCCTGCTTGGCCCGGCTGACAGTCACCGGATCAATTCCCAGTTTCTCGGTGGGTTGGAGCAAGACCTCAATTGCTCCTCTGGCTGTAGCCTTTAATTGTTTGTACATAAAACAATTTTAACGGTTGCAGTTGGAATTAGAACTTACGTTTTTCTTTATGTCTTTTCTTTATTTTATAATTTAACTAAATGTTTCAATAATCAAAATCGATACCCTATAATTAATTGACATATGGCTTATTTTGAATATAATTAATAGTAATATGTATCGTTTAGAGAGGTATCATATAGACGTATCAGAACTTTCTCCAAAAGAGTTTATTACTTCTCCCGAGCATCTTGGATAGTGTAGTATTTTAGTGTGTAAAAACGAAGCGGGTAGGCATACAATATTTCAAGAAAGGAGAAATATTATGTTACCTACCCAAAACAATAATACCAAAATTAGGAAACTGGAGGTGTTCTCTGA
>Ga0209381_1003407_pt1 | contig 16637 bp, 12 predicted proteins | sample DewCreD2012metaG_FD_184111 | JGI IMG/M metagenome (GOLD analysis project Ga0209381, IMG submission 184111) | Hot spring sediment bacterial and archeal communities from British Columbia, Canada, to study Microbial Dark Matter (Phase II) - Dewar... ...
TATAACATTGCACTAGCCTGTGAGATTGCCACACTGGGCGCTGATGAAATACAGTTTGATTATATACGCTTCCCCACCACCGGGGATCTATCTGACGCACAGTATGCATATGACTTTGGCAAAAAGTCAAAAGTGGAAACCATAACCCAATTTTTAGCAAAAGCTAAAAGTGAATTGCATAAGCTCAATACCGCAGTTTCTATAGACATCTTTGGGGTTACTGCATGGCAAAAAGAAGAAGATGTCTATAAGTTGGGTCAAAAAATTGAATTACTGGCACATAACTGTGATGTGATCTCGCCAATGTTATACCCTTCCCACTTCAATGACAATTTTGATGGATATGCAAACCCTGGCGATGAACCATATTACTTTATAGCAACAGGAAACAAAAAAGTCATGGCGATAGTCCCCAAAACATTAATCCGCCCATGGTTACAGGCGTTCAAATGGCGTGTCAGCAACTATAATGAAGACTATATACTTGCTCAGGTTAAGGCATGCATTGATACCAACACCTATGGCTATTTGTTCTGGAATGCATCCAATGACTATGCGGTAGTGTATAAAGCATTTATGAAAAAGAATAATGGCAATGCTAAAAAAACAAAGGGAGATACTAAGTGATAGTCAGGGATAAGGATTTCTTGCATGATTATATAAAAGTATGGGACGATGGCGCAATCAAAGACGCACCATTTATCACTTTGGGGCTTGAAGCAGTACTGACTGATTATTATGGAAATCTTTTAGATGCTCCACCACCCTTTGAAGTAACGCCTGGTGAAAAAATATTGGATTTAGGCTGTGGGTGGGGAAGAGTATTAAAACCAGTGCGCACTATTACACAAAACGCAGTGGGTCTTGATATCTCTTTTCAGATGCTTAATTCGGCAAAAATGCATCTTTCACATCATAACCTGCCAACACCCTTAGTGCGTGGTGATGGTACCCTGCTGCCATTTAAAGATAATAGTTTTGATAAAGTGTATTCCCTACTGGTTTTACAGCATCTATCAAAAGAAAATGGCAAAAAAGTAATTCTAGAAATCCAAAGAGTTTTAAAACCAGGTGGAACAGCTTTTATAAGGGTGCCTTCGCGATTTGCTCCTGAAAACATGTTGATGGCATTTTTACAGCTTATTAGCATCCACATATTTAGATATAAAGACCCTATCAGAATGCGCTTCTACCGTATTGGTGAGATTAACAAAATCTGTAAGCCATTGTTCAGTACAGTGGAAATATCTGCACATGAATTCAGGCCACCGTGGAACTTTCACACACCGTGGACATGGCACTATATCATCATTCCAAAACGCTTCCACCAAAGGCTGCGGGTGCTATCGGACAAAATAGAAAAAAGGGCAAACATCAAAAGCCCCTGGCTTAAACACTTTGGCGTTACCTTAATGATTAAGGTAGTAAAGTAAGAAATTAATTTTCCATGCAAAAATCAATAATCTTAGACAAAGACATTTTACCCAACTTCTTCATATCAAGAAACAATTCATAATCAAACGGTGTAAGCATTACATGTATTCTTTTCCAGCTATTATTCCCTTCCCTTTTGCGATATTGAATTCTTCTACTAGCAATCACAGGCAATTTATTTTTGTCTGTAACATATCGTAATAAAGATACAATAAGTTTTGTTGGCTTTATCGTATATTTTTCAGCATAATACTCAATAACTTCCAGATTTTCTTTTGATATGCATGTGGTTGTTTCAAAATTCATAACCTCCCTCCAAAGCATTCATTTAATCTATAATTTTTAATAGTAAAAAAGACAATAAACAATTTTCTGCTATAAATTATAAAATAGTTTCGGCATTTATTACTTAAAAATAATTTAATATAAATACTTGTATACTCCGCCGCCGAAGGCGGCGGGAGTATACATTAATTATTTTTTGTACATAAAAATACATTTAGGAATTAACGGTGAAACAGTTCTATTAATTATATAAATATTTTATTTCCATATTGGATATAACTTATTATCTTTTTTATAAACAAAATTAATACAATCTAATTGAATCAACCTTTCAACTTCCCGCACAATCTCATCTTTGGGGAATTTCATTTTTTGCGACAGATACTCAATAAACTCATTTTTTGCATCAACGGGAACACCGTTAGCAATTCCCGGGTGGTTTTCAATAAGCCGGTCAAGGATTAAATCTCTCGTTATTTCAAATGACCGTATATTACTGATTAGATCATGTTCATTTTGTGAAAGCTTCTGGCCCTGCTTCTGCTTTTCGCCCAATGATAATATATACGCTTTTATACTGCCATTGAACCTGTCAACTATCTCATTAATCCTTTCAGCAGTAACCCATGGCGTAACCGAAACAGCCCTGTTAGCATCGTACAAATCCCAGTCATTGCTTAAAATCTCAATGCCGTAATAATCTTTCATTTCGCGTACTTCAGTACCGGGGAATGGTGCCAGAACATGGAACCCGTAATTATCACTCAACTCTTTTGCAAATTCCAGTGTCTTCTTTATGGTTTCTTCCGTTTCACCAGGCAGCCCTAATATATACGAAGTCATAGGGCTTATGCCAACCTGCCGGCACATAGCTACCGCCTGCTTGCATTTTTCAAGCGTTATCTTTTTCTTTACCTTATCAAGAATCTCCTGATTGCCGCTTTCAATGCCAAAACAAAGCATGGTACAGCCAGCTTCTTTCATATGCTCAAGCAGCTCTACATTGACGGTATCAACACGGGCAAATGCGGTCCATGGATGATTAATACCCCGCCGTTTAATTTCCTTACACACTTCAATGCAACGGCTTTTATGCGATGTAAAAAGGTCATCAACAATATTAATTTGTTTAAACTTCATTGTAGCAAGCATGGCAAATTCATCAACAACGCGGTTTGTTTCAAAATAGCGTACCTTCCTGCCAACCATCTTGCTGCCAACACAAAAGATGCAATTAAACGGGCAACCGCGTGAAGTCATCATATTAATAGGAAAACCAAGCGCTCTATATTTTGAAAGCTGTACTAAATGGCGCGCAGGGTATGGAAGGATATTAATATCAGGGATAAAATCCCTGTTAGGATTATGAACGATAGCATTGTCATTATCGCGGTATGAAATGCCTGCAATTTGTGAATACTTGTCTTTATCATATAGGTGCGATAGTAACTGTTCAAAAGTCAATTCCCCTTCACCACGCACAATAACATCAATATACGGTTGATGCAATAACATATTATGTGCATCAAACGTTGCGTGAGGGCCACCAAGTACAGTACAAACACCAGGATTAATCTGTTTGTATATTTGTAGAATTGATAGCGCCTTCTTTATGTTCATGGTAACACCGGTTGAGCCAACAACATCCGGTGCAAACGATGACATGACCTCATATGCGCGTTTTTCAGAAAACCTGTTTACAATATAATCCTCTATTTTTACTTCAATGTTTTTCTCTTCCAGATATGCAGCAAGTGCCATAAGCCCAAATGGTGGAGATGGTGATTCCTCAAACGGATACGGTGGATTAATAAGCAGTACCTTCATAGTTTTCCTTATAATAGTGTATTGTTAAATTATTTGATTAACAAAGACATTAAGAAAACAAACAAATTTTAGCAATATTTTTTTATAAAAATATGCTTATGCCCCATTTGCTTCCAATCCAGATGCTAAAACGTTTACGCACCTGCGCATGTTTTATCCTTCTATTCTGCTATTACAATACACCAAATATTTGATTTATTATATTTGAATATCATTTATTTATATATATTTATTAAAATTTATATATTTTAATTGACAATATGAAGCACTATACATATACTATACAAGAGTACAATTATTTTTTAAAAAATGGTGAGGTTATATATGCTGTCAGATTATCATTACAATACACACACTGTCCTAGACATTTTTAAGGATGGTGTAAAGAAATATGGCAATAAAGTTTTATTGAATCGTCATAATGGCAAACAGTGGGAATCCTTTACCTGGAATCAGGTTGATGCAATGGTTAAAGCTTTGGCATCATATTTCATTAATCTGGGATTAAAAACCGGTGATGTTGTATCAATTTATTCAGAAAACCGCCCGGAATGGGTGATAGCTGATTTAGCTACTCTTTCTATAGGTGGCATTGATGCAGCTATTTATCCAACCAATTCTGCACCTGAAGCTGCATACATACTTAAAGATTCTTCATCTGTTGTATGCGTTTGTTCATCAAAGTTTCAGGCTGACAATGTCCTTTCCAAAAAAAATGAGCTTCCAAATTTAAAAAAGATTATTGTGTGCGATGACATCCATTATGATGATGCCATGGTAATCTCATTTAAAGACGCAGTAACTGCCGGCAATGCTAAACTACACATTGAAGAGATAGATAAGCGAACCAAGAACATAAAACCAGACGATGTTATGACATTAATCTATACATCAGGAACAACCGGCGACCCAAAAGGCGTTATGCTCACCCATAAAAATATTATGTTTATATGCCTTACATTTAACAAAGTTGAAGCTTTACCAGAAGGCTTTATCCACTTATCATTGCTTCCACTGTCACATTCGGTTGAACGCACCATGGATTATTACAGTGTACTGGAACGAGGTGCTGTTGTTTACTTTAGCCGCGGTACAGAATACTTTGCCGAGGAACTCAAAGAAATCCGTCCCCAGTGCGATATTCTTGTCCCCCGCGTTTTTGAAAAAATCTATAACGGAGTAATGGCAAAGGTCAAAGAAATGCCCCAAAAGAAACAAAAAATCTTTAACTGGGCACTATCGGTAGGACTACAGGCAGCACCATACTTTATGGCAGCAAAGCGCAAACCTCCCCTACTAGCAGTAAAATATGCAATAGCCGACAAACTCATTTTCTCAAAACTTAAGAATGCACTTGGCCTTGACCGTGTAATCTGCTGGGGCGCTGCTGGTGCACCGCTTGCAAAAGAAATTCATGATTTCTTCTGGGCAATGAATATTCAGGTACGCAAAGGATATGGACTGACCGAAACATCACCTGTCCTTACTGTTGACGGCTCACCTAAGATAAAGCCAATAAAATCTGATGGGTGGATTTGTCCATTCCCTGAAACGCAGATAAAAATTGCTGATGACGGGGAAATATTAGCCAAGGGCCCACAGTTAATGAAAGGATACCTTAACAAGCTTGAAGCAACAAAAGAAATGTTCACTGAAGATGGCTGGATAAAAACAGGCGATATAGGTGTTCTTGACAATGAAGGATACCTTAAAATCACTGACCGCAAAAAAGACATCATCGTCACAGCAGGTGGAAAGAATATTGCACCACAGGTTATTGAGCAGCGCTTGCTGATCCATCCATTTATTGAGCAGATTGCCATCGTAGGTGATGCACGGAAATATATTGTTGCCCTGATTGTGCCTAATTTTGACACTTTAAAACAATGGGCAGCTACACAAGGAATATCTGCAACTTCCAATAATGAACTGGTTAAACATCCTGACATACGCAAAAAATATGAATCAATAGTCAACGAGGTTAATCAGGAGTTTGGCAAGGTTGAACAGATTAAAAAGTTCACACTGCTGGCACAGCAATTCACACAGGAAACAGGTGAATTGACACCAACCCTCAAAATCAAGCGTAAAGTCATCCAGAATAAGTATGCAGAAATAATTGAAGAAATGTACAAAGAATAATAAACGTACACTCCCGCCGCCAAAGGCAGCGGGAGTGTATAAGTATTTTTATTCAAGGCTCTGACCCCATTTTTCATTTTTTTAAAAAAATCAAACCCATATCTTGACGAAAAAAAGAATCATTGCTATATTAACAAGTACGAACGTTCGTTCAGAGGTGAATTATGAGCCAGATAGTTACTGATAAACGACAACATATACTTGATGTTGCAAAAGAACTCTTTGCCACAAAAGGTTATTCGGCCACTGGTATACGCGAAATAGCCGAAAAAGCCGGATTATCGCTTGGTAATTTTTACAATTACTTCAAGAATAAAGAAGACCTCTTTACCTGCCTGCTTGACCCTGATATCATGATCCAGCACATGGACGAAGTAAAACAAATGATTAACACGCAATTCCCCAATAATTTTAAAGATATCATTAAAACTGTTAAAACCCTTGTGGACAACGATTTTCAAAAGTTCAGGCTCATATTTATTGATCTTACTGAATTTAACGGCAAGCATACTGATAGGATACTGGATAGGATAATCAAAGAATCAACTGAAACATTTGATGAAAATCTTAAAAATACTATTGTTGGCAAAATAATCAAGGACGAGGATTATCAGTTTTACATCAAATCATTCGTTATATCCTTACTATCGCTGCTGGTTATAGGCAAACTGCTTCCATCAGTTAATTTTAACAATAAATCTGATGACTATATTGCCGAAAAGCTTTCCAATGTTATACTGCATGGTATTTTGTTATGAATAAAAGGTTATACATATTATTGTGGGCGATAGTTACTGTTGTAATAAGCCGGGTTGCCTTTGCACAGGAACCTTTTAGCCTTTTAACCGTAGAAGATAAGCCAGCATTGAATATGAAAGGTTTTGTTGAAATTGACACCACCACGTCCACCTACCCTCACCAGGAAACCAGCGACATATTTAAAAAAGACGAACTGAAAATAAACACCACCATCAAATATGGCAAGGACACATTGTACGTGTATGCCGATACAAACGCATATATGCTCCCAAACCTTATAAACAAAAATATAAATCCAGATTACACATACGCATCTGAATCTGAAATTTTGCGCAATGGAACCGTAACATCAAGCAATGCAGAAATTAATTTCCGTGAATGCTACGTTAACTGGGAGATTGGCTCCGTGCGCCTTAGAGCGGGCAATCAGATAATTGCATGGGGCACCGCCGATGCATTTAATCCAACATCATACTTCAATGCATACGACCTCCGTGAATTTCTATTTAAAGATGAAGACACAGAACTTAAGATGGGCATACCAGCGCTATCAATGCTCCTCACATTAGGCAATCATACACTTGAGCTTGTCGTCACTCCGCTACATGTTCCATTACGGATGCCAGCAACCGGCTCATTTTGGCAATTAACCGTAAAAGAAGGCCCATTTCCGGTAACTATCGCACAACCACAAGCTTTACCGTTTGATATTGGCAATGCTGGTGTTGGAGCACGGTACTACCATACTATTGCCGGATTTGATGTTCACCTGAGTGCATACCATGGCCCTGATACTCAGCCATACCTTTTGCCGGTAAAAACAGTGCTTGAGCCAAATGCGCCCGTGTCAATTCTGGTAGAGCCACGATATGCAATCGTTGATATGGCAGGTGCGGCCATTTCAAAGGCATATAAAGATTTTGTGTTTCAGCTTGAGGCAGTGTATTCCCCTGATAAAACTGGTGTTGTGGATGTAAAAGATTTTAGCACTACACCACTACAAACGCTTCTGCCTTACTCAACGCGCAAAAGTCATTTTGTAACATACTCAGCAGGATTTAACTATTTTCTACCCGTTCGCGAATATTTCAAAGAGCATGAAGGGCAATGTGTATTCACCTTTGAATGGAGCCAGTCACACTTTTTTGACGATGAGCTTATGAAGCCCATGCTTTCGGACATTGTTGTGCTGAGACTACAGGATAGCTTTTTTAATGACAAGCTTGATGTAAAGGTAAGCTCATTCATTGAAAAGCAAACGGGTAGCTACATGGCAATGCCAAGCATAAGCTACCGTTTTGACAGCGGCCTGCGTTTTGAGGTAACCTATGTTTATCTACACATGACCAAGGATTCGTATTTTGCAGGCTACAATGACAATGATTGCGTAACAGGGAGGGTTAGCTATGAATTCTAAAATACTATATGTGGCGATAGTTACTGTTATAGCCTTTACTTCCTGCGGAGCATTGAATAAGGATGACGCAGTCATTGCCGGCTCTGTCACCGTGGATGAAGCTATACAACGTGCCCAGAATGCACCGGTATTTGTTGCCGTTGCCAAAGATGGCAATATGGAAGCCATACAACATGACCCTGCCAATGCCATTATTACCATCATACAACCAGATGAATCCGGAGCCTTTTCTATTGAATGCAAAGACTATGGCTTAAAAAGTGGCGATGAGGTATTTCTGTTTGCGTTTGTTGATAATGATTACACCGGTAGCATCCCCTTTCCTACGCCGGGCGATTCTGTTGGTTTTTATTACAACGGATTTAAGCTTTCATATACTATTGGCGTAGATGGTGAAGCAAATATCCTGATTAACCGACAGCAATATGACTTTGATGCAAATATCATTGGCATTCTTGATGGCACAGAATCAGGCAATGTTATCGTAATTGCCTATGCAGGGGATTTCAATTCAAGTAACTTTTCAGACATTGATATTAATGCTGTCATTGGATATAAAAAGATTGTAAAGCCGGCTAATCCTGTAAATTTTACCCTTCCTGTTATGCCGTACGGATACAATGTCCCTATTGGGGGCGTCTTTGTGATTGCACTACTTGATGTCAATAATAACGGCATCCCCGATGAAGGCGATAAGATTGGCTTTGCTGTTGATCCGGGCAGCAACACGCCGGTAGCCTTAACGGTAACACAGGGTGTGGTTTCTGCTTCTACCATCAGGTTTTTAATGCAAATCTACGGTGAGCCCACCACTAATGACCCGCCACTTACTATTAGCGGCCAGTTTGATGCACCGGCAGGGTATAGCTCTGACCCCAATACAAAGCCAATATTTATAGTTGTTGCCAAGGGCTCTGACCCCAATGAGGTGTTTGCCAACATTAAAAACTTAAACACCCAGACTTTTGACTACACCCGCGTTATACAGGGGGAAAATAGCTTTGCTCTGACCCTTTCCCGAAGTAAATTTAACCCTGGTGATTCAGTATTTATCTTTGCACTGTGGGATAAAGATTACACTAGTGGATTGCCCAATGCCACTGAAGGTGACATATTAGGATTTGTCATGAATAAAAATAATTTTGCCTATACTGTAACCTTACAGGAGGGTGGTAACCAACTAATAAAAAGTGAAACTCAATATCTTTTCAATGGGCAAAATGGCTATTCTTTTGCCTTAAATAGAATTGTATATAACCATAACGCTGCAATCAGGTTTCAGCTTGAGAAAGGTAGCCTTAATGATACACAATTTGCCAATGGCACCAAAGTGCTATGCGTTGCAGTCTATGAAACCCAGGACATAGCTCAACAATTTTTGCAAAATGGCACTTATAATCTAGATATGGATAAAATAATTGCCACAGCAAATGTTCGTGTCAATCGTGAATCAGGCTCCAACACCACAGTGTATTATACAATGCCGGTGATGCCCGCACTTCATGAGTCAATACCGGCAACACAGAATGGAGAACTTTTCATTAATAATGTATGGGTACTGGCAGTATTAGACAGCAATGGTAATGGAAAGCCTGATGATGGAGAATATATTGGTTATTACTGGAAACCAATTGAAATAGGGGGTATTCCAATTCCATTTACTTATGTACCAAGTAAACTTATATCACCATTAGGTGATGGTACAACAATTTTAAACAAGACAGTACGTTTTTCAAGTTATACCTATTAAATTGAAAAGGTTTTGACGTGCATGGATGCACGTCAATTGATAATGCGAGTAATGCTTATACATGTTCAGCACATATAACAAGGGATGCTATTGTAGCAGCCTGCAGTTGAAATATGTATATATGATAGCTAAAGCTAAAAATTAACAATAAAGGCAAAAGGATTCTTCTATGAAAAAGTGGTTCAACATTGTGCTTACCTACCCCAAAACAGTAATTGCAATCATTATTGCAATAAGCATACTTCTGGGAAGCGGTGTTTTTAAGATTCAGTTTGACAGCTCATTAGATGCAGTCATGCCCAAACATGACCCTGAATATTTACTGAATGAAGAAGTAAAGAAGACGTATGGCAACACCGGTAAATTCATCATTATCGATGTTGCATCAAGTGACATGCTGCAACCACACATTTTAACACTTGTATCGCATCTTCACGATGACTTAGAAGAATACCGGCGATTTGATGAAGCAAGGGAAATGCACAGGCTTTCCCTTTTACAGGAACTATCGCACAAAAAAAACATACATAAACAATTGCTATTTGATACATTTGCAGATGACCCCGTTTTTACACGCTACCTGCAAAGAACGTTACAACAGCTTAACTTTGAAGGCAACACACTTTCAAAAGGCGATATTAAAAAGATTATAAAAAATTTTACAAAAACAATTGAAGTCAAACGAAATGAAACCATAGATTTAATAATTTCCCCATTTACTATGAAAGACCTTCGCGGTGAAAAGGACACATTGTATGTGCGGGATATCGTGGAAAAGGATGAAACAGGTAAACGTAAAGTTCCGCAAACCACTGAAGAAATTGCTGCATTTAAAAAACGGCTTACCAACAATCCTGCTTTTGAAAAAGGCATTTACGTGAAAGATGCTAATGGCACTATCACTGATTTTGGGATACTAATCCGCCTGGTTGACCAGCCTGTGTATGACCCGCTGGTTTTAGAAATCACCGGCATTATCTCTTTATATCAAAAAGACGTAAATATTATCTTGCAAGGCATGCCAATAACCCATCACGAAATTAATGATTACATGAAAACTGACCTTGAACGGTTTTTGCCTCTGGTAATGCTTGTGATGCTCATCGTGTTTTATTTAAATTTTAGATCTATACGTGGCATGGTGCTGCCATTTGCTACACTGGCACTTGCTGACCTGTGGGTAATTGGGCTTATGGGGCATTTGGGATATAAGCTCAATGTCATTGGTGTTGCACTGCCAACGCTCATGACTGCTGTTGGCAGTTCATATTCTATTCATATATTAAATCAATATTACCTTGAACAAAAAACTATTCACAGGCTTGGAAAGTTCAAAGGGATACGGCTTGCCTTAACACATATTGCACTGACGGTGATGCTTGCGGGCTTAACTACATTTTTAGGATTTATTACGCTTGCCACAAATCAGGTTTCCTCAATTCGGGAAATGGGTATTTTTTCTGCAATCGGTGTTTCATTTGCAGTCGTGATTTCGCTTACACTAATCCCCGCAGGTCTTATGCTGCTTCCACAGCAAATTAAAACAATAGAATTTAAATCAAAGATTTTATCTTTTTTCAGCAATCTGAATGTTGTAGAACACATTGTAAAAAAACTTGCCCACTATGCGGTGAACCACAGTGCAACCGTTATATCTGTACTGACGATAGCTCTTTGCATTGCCTTAGTGGGGCTATCCCAGGTAAAAGTGGAATCTTCAGTACATGCCTATTTTAAAGAAGGAGATTATGTGCTGGTTAGCTCAAAGATTATTGGTGAGAAATTTGGCGGTGCGTATGGATTAAATATTCTTATTGATACAGGCAAACCCGATGGCGTTAAAGACCCCCAATTTTTACGATTCATTGACAGCTTCAGAGGCTGGCTTATTGCTGATGAAAATATAGACTTAAACATTGGCAGAACCGATGCATTTACCGATTTTATTAAAACCATAAATCTAGCCATGCACGATAATGATTTTTCATTTTATTGTATCCCGCAAACGGATAAAGATGTTGACAGCTACATTGACCTCTATGGCGGAAAGGATGATAATGATAACGGCCTTGCCGATGAATTTGAACCATACGTAGATAGAAAATTTACCACTGTTAATATCTTTGCCCGCTTGTGGGAAAAGGAAGGAAAGCTTTTAAGCTCCAATACCATGGATCACATCATTAACAAGATAAGTACATATTTAAATCACAATCTTCCTGAAGGCTATACGTATAAAATCAGTGGTGAGCCCAAAGTACTTGTTCGCATGTCAGATTATATTGTTCAGGGTCAAATCATGAGCTTAGCCTTAAGCCTTGTCAGCGTATTTGTCATAGTTCTTTTAATTTTTCACAACCTTAAAGCAGCATGTGTTTCACTCATCCCAATCAGCACTGCAGTACTGTTAAATTTTGGCGTGATGGGATTTTTAGGCATACGACTGGATATTGCCACTGCAATTATTGCATCAATAACCATTGGTATTGGTATTGATGATACCATACACTTTTTAAATACCTACAGGCATTTTTATTTACAGGGACTATCGCAAAAAGAAATAATTGTGCAAACGCTGCATCGCGCTGGGGTGGCTATTGTATATACATCGCTGGCGCTGATCTTTGGATTTTTAGTGCTGGTAATTTCAAGCTTTAAGCCTGTAATCTATTTTTCCATATTGCTGGCAACAACAATGATCACAACAACATTGGGCGCATTGCTGTTCTTGCCCGCAACTATTAATCTTTTACAGTTGGATCTATCGCCATCAAAAAGCACATCAAAAATATGGCAATATTTTAATTTAGGAAAATATTTTGAATTTGAATCTGAATGAAATGGGCGCATTATTACATTGCATTACTATACTATGAATGGACTTACATAACAATATTCACTAATAATTAGGAGGGATACAATGAAAAGGCTTTTCGTTTTAAGTTTGCTTCTCATGTTTAGTTTGGCGATAGTTACTGTGTATGCACTCACAGGCCGGGAAATAATGGAAAAGTCAGATGCCTTGCCTGAACCCAAAACCGCACTCAGTAAAGCAACGATGCTAATTTACAAAGGCGGTGATACATTGCAGCGAACCATTGAAATGATGGCAATGAAGGTTGGGCAAAATGACAAAGTGCTTGCAGTTGTAAAAGAAGAGCCGGGTGGCGATATCACTAAGGTATTGACACACACCAATAAAACAGGTGAAGATCTACAGTGGGTTAAGATGACAAACGGGAAAGTCAAACGCATATCATCAGGCGATCGCAGTGGTGCATTTGTAAATTCACATCTTTTTTATGAAGACTTGCGTTCGCGCAATATTGATGATTATGAATATACTTTGCTTGGCGAAGAAACCGCTGAAGGATATCCCTGTTACAAGGTTGAGGCAAAACCTAAGCCCGGCAAAAGTATCTATGACAAGGCTATATTCTTCATCATCAAATCAGGTGAGTTTCAGTACTTTGCAATACGCATAGATATTTTTTACGAAGGCTATTTGTATAAACGGTTGATCAACTATAACCTGAAAAAAGTTGATGGCATCATTACCCCGTATAAAGCAGTGATGTATCGCTTAGACAAAAATGGCCAGAATTTGGGAAGAACTGAGGTCACTATCACTAATCTTCAATACAACAACCCCGCAATAAATGAAGGCATGTTTAACATGAACAAGCTGTGATTTAATTTATAAGTTTATGCTCTGACCCAGTATAGCTAGAGCTAGGGGTCAGAGCATATTTTATTAAACCTTTTTATAACATAACCACCAATCATAGCATTCAAATTCGCCTTTTTTTGCCTTTTCAAGACGATCTTTAGCTGTTTTTACATCTTTTGCTGGTGGTATGATTACTTTATCACCAATAAGTTCATTGTCAGGCCATCCTGCAGGCATTGCAACGCCATGCTTATCAGAAAATTGCATAGCTTTTACAGCTCGCAATATTTCATCCATATTTCTTCCTAATTCCTGAGGATAATAAAAAATAATTCTGATTTTGCCTTTATCATCTACAACAAAAACTGCTCGGACAGTATTGGTACCCTTACCTGGATGAATCAACCCTAATGTATTGGCAACTGCACCAGTATCAGCAATAATTGGGAACTGAATCTCAATATTTAGCTTTTCTTTTATCCATTCCTCCCATTTAATGTGTGAAAAAACCTGGTCAACACTCATACCAATGAGTTCGCAATTCAGTGCCTTAAACGCATCATAGCGTTTTTGAAAAGCAACAAATTCAGTAGTGCAAACCGGGGTAAAATCAGCTGGATGACTAAAAAGTACAAACCATTTACCCTTAAACACCGTTGGTAATTCCATTTCACCATGGGTTGTAACTACTTTCATCAGCGGAAAATCATCTCCCAATAAGGGCATACCTTTGGTCTCCTGTACATTCATACACACCTCCTGTTATTATAATAATTACATGTTTGTAATAGTTATAATATAATATATCTCATAGAACATGTCAAGTATAGAATAATTTTTTTAAAAAAAATAAAAATAGTCCTAAATTCTATATATAGGTCCAGAAAGTGAAAACAATCTAACTATACATCTTTTGTCAGGATATTAACGATGGGAGCAAATATGATATCTTTGGAAGGGAATCAATTTTTAAACAAGAAGATAGTTGAATTAAGTATAATAACCAAAAATTTTTAAAACGAAGGGTTATACACTAATAAATATAAATAACTTTTAAATTTTATAATCTTTGTCATAGCCTGCAGGTATATGATAATATTTAAAAGGCTGTTGTAGAATTTTACTGGTTTTACTTTCAGGGTTTTCAAAAAAGTCTTTAACTATTTCCATAAAATTCAATGATGCCCCATAATAAAGGCTTCTATATGGCTCCCCGGTTACATCCCCACTGCGGTAATTTCGGGTAAAATATCCAAAATCAAGCTGAATATACCGTAAAAAATTTGGTAATTTCAACCCTAAATTCTGAAGCCCGGCCAATCTGAAATTGAGGACAAATTTTGCACCATTATAATCGGTAGTAAAGTTAAGGGGTTTTTCCCCATTTTTGCCATAATACCGGGAGGTGGGCCAGTACTGCCAGCTATAGCCAATAAGTGAATCCAATGTTGGTGAATATTCAAGTATTATGCCCAGGGTAATCCCCGACAGGTCAGAAATTAAATCTTCATAAGAAAAGCCATATTCACCGGTATATGCATCACCTACTTCAATCATAAGGCCTAGGAAAGCTGCTGTCGTAATTGAATAAAACCACTTGGTATTTTTACCATTTTCTGACCAATCATAATAATTATGCAATATCCTGAATGCCAGATAATGTGAAAAAGCATGCCCAACTTTGTCAGCACCACCATCATTTGTATTCTTACCCAAAAGACCTTCATGTCGTACATGGAAGCCTTTTTCTTCACCCCAATTCCATGTTGCCATCCCATATACTAAAGTACCAATTGGAACTCCAATAAAAGCAACCAGTGTATATGGTGTTGGCCAATTATTTCCATTTGGTTGTGTCATATTATCTGGTGTATTAGTACTCGTATCATTGCTTACTTCACTCATAACAACATTATTATCCGTAAAACCTCCCGAATTTTGGGATAGTATGCTATGTTCCTTTGCAAATGCATAATATGTAAAATTTATTGAAAGAATAACAGATACTAACTGTACAATATGCTTTTTCATTTTACAGCCCCTGAAAAAAATTTTAAAAATAATTTAATATAAAAACAAGTCACACTATTATTATTCATACATAAAAATTCATTGAGGAATTAACAGTGAAACTATTCAATAAAATTTATACAGTACGATATAAATTGTTATTCTTGTTGTAAAGAAAAATATATAAATACTTTATGCTTTTTTTACAAATTCTTTATTCGCGAAATTTTAGTACATAACCAATTGGGGATACCCGCTTTTAAAATGTGGGTATAGAAATATAATATAATATTACACCTACAATATTATATTTATGTAATCTAATAGGTGTGAAGAAGTCTCAGAGTATAATTTTTATTGATACAAAACAGATGTCATAACTGATTTTGTAATATTCATTAATTCTTCAATACTATCCTCAGTATATTGATTAATGTCTATTGGTTTGTGGATGTAAAGGTGGACTACCCCAGGAAATAAATTAATTGTATGGGCTGGTAATATTTTTGATGTCCCGATTATTGTTACAGGCAAGATTGGAAGACCTAAATCAAATGCCATTTTAAAAGCACCTTTTTTAAACTCTCCAACTTTTCCATCTTTACTGCGCGTACCTTCGGGGAAAAATATTACCGATGTTCCATTAACAATCTTCTTCTTTGCTTCATTGAGTGATGCTAATGCCTTTTCTCTGTTTGATCTATCAATAAAGATATGCCCTACCTTTTCGCAGCCAATCCCAAGGCCAGGAACTTTCCTTAGTTCCTGTTTCATGACCCATTTAAAATCTATACCTAACCAGCCATATAAAACAAACACATCATAATGGCTTTGATGATTTGATACAATAACATACGATTGTTTTGGATTAATGTTTTCCCGCCCATGTACTTTTACCAGCATAGGTGTCATATATCCATTAAGTCGTGACCATAAAGCACCACAGATGTAGCTTGCAACTTTGGGGTTTGTTAACGGTACCAGTATGATAGTAAGAAATCCAAAAAATAACGTTGATATAACCAGAAAAGGAAAATATACTAACCATTTATATGGCTGATAAAGAATATATAAAATTTTCCTCATAAAGCACTCCAGATATATTATATTAATTTTCCTATTAAATTTAAATATTGATGATTATAGCATCAACGGCTTAAAGTGATTTTTAAATGATTTATTGAACAAATAGCATATTATATAAATTTTTGCAAGCATAACTTATAATAAATTGGGCTATTTTACATAATATAACTTGACATTTTGACAAGACTTTATAAATCTACTTACTACATATAAAGGGTTTGGGCTTTTATTGCTACTAATATTTATTCAATTAATGT
>Ga0209381_1003418_pt1 | contig 16584 bp, 15 predicted proteins | sample DewCreD2012metaG_FD_184111 | JGI IMG/M metagenome (GOLD analysis project Ga0209381, IMG submission 184111) | Hot spring sediment bacterial and archeal communities from British Columbia, Canada, to study Microbial Dark Matter (Phase II) - Dewar... ...
ATTTAATATTTGCCTTCCGGCCCTTCCCGCCGGCTGGCCCGCTTTGTCTTCAAACGGCCCGCCCGTGCCGCGTCCGCGTTGCTAACTTTCATCCTGGATGAGAATGGGGGGGCATTCGGAAGCGCCGTTGTTTGATTTGCCGCCTCGACAATCGCCCCGGCTGGCGATAGCTTATTGACAGATATGAAAACCAACTTTGCACAGTTGCCGGCAGTCCCCCGGTTCCTGGCCGGCGGCCTGCTGTGTTTGCTGATCGCGCCATGGACCTCGGCGGCGGGGCCACTCGAAGGCGACAAAATCAGTTCGCCTGAGGGTGACCTGGTCGTTCGGCCAATCAATCACGCCACGCTGGCGCTGGGCTGGAAGGAACAAGTCATTTTGGTGGACCCGGTGGGGGGAGCCAAACGGTTCGAGGGGCTGCCCAAGCCAAATCTCATTCTGATCACGCATTTGCACGGCGATCATCTGAGCGTGGAAACCTTGAAAGCGGTGGCCACCGCCAAGACCCGTCTGGTGGCGCCGCCCTCGGTGGCCGAGCAACTGCCGGACAACCTTCGCCAGTCAACCGTGGTGATGACCAACGGGCAGCGCGCCACCGTGGAGGGCTTCGAGATCGAAGCCCTCCCCGCCCACAACCTGACGCCGGAGCGGCTGAAATTTCATCCGCCGGGCCGGGACAACGGCTATCTGGTCGCGATTGGCCCGCAGCGCGTTTACCTCAGCGGCGACACCGAAGACATCCCCGCCATGCGCGCCTTGAAAAAAGTGGACGTGGCTTTTATCTGCCTGAACCTGCCCTACACGATGACCGAGGAACAGGCCGCTTCGGCGGTGCGCGAATTTCGCCCGCGCATCGTTTATCCCTACCATTGCCGCGGCAGCAACCTGGAGAAGTTCAAGCAACTGGTCGGGACCGACCCCGGCACGGAGGTTCGCCTTCGAAATTGGTATGGCCCCTGAGCAAAGCGGATGCGCCAAGGGCGGCGACGCCCCCCCCGGCGGGCTTGTTTTGCGCCGGCCAACTTGGACGCAACCAGTTCTCTGGCCAAAACATGACTGACACAAACACGCTTCGCCAAGTCATGTGGCGGCGAATGGAGGAGGGCCGCCTGATTGCGGCGGGCCCCTTTACCGGCTGCTCATAAGGTTGGCGGCGAGGGTGAAGAACAATAGCCCCAAGGCAAACAGTCCGCCAAATGTCCCGGCCAGTGGGGATTTGCAGGCCAGGAGCGCAAGGCCGGCCGCTCCCACCAACGCCAGCGCGGCCGTGTAGATGGCCAGACCACGGCGGGCGCGCCCGGCGCGGCTGAAGGTGCCGCCGATGGGAATCATCAGCGCGACCCCGCCAAGCCCGGCCAGCGCCAGCAAACTTGAATTCAGCAGCGCGCCCGCCAACAGCAAACCCAGGCCCCCGAACAGGCAGGCGCCCACCCAGTTGGCGCCTTTGACCTGGTCCTCGCTCAGCGCGTATTTGCCAAAGCGGTCGAGCCGCAGCAGCAGGTTGAACAGATGCGGCGCGGTCCAGCTTAACACGCAGAAAATGACGTAAAGAATCTGGATGGGGAAGACGAAGGGAGTGATTTCCGGATTTTTCCGCGAAGCGGCGCCGAGGAGACGGATCAGGAAATAGCCGCCCAGCAGGATGCCCCATTGCATGCCGGCGCTCAGCCGGGACATCCAGAGGAAATAGGCGAGCATCCAGCGGTAAAGAAAGTTGCGGGCCTTGAGGGCTTCGATGATGCCGTGGCGGGCGTAATCGTTTTCCGGATTCAGGCGCAGGGCTTCCTTGAAATGGTCCAGGGCCGGGCGCGGCTGGCCGGCGTGAAGCAGCGCCCAGCCCTTGTTGGCGTGCGTGAAGTCATCCTCTGGGTCCTCCGCCAAGGCGGCGTCGAGGGCCTCGCCGGCTTCCGCCCGGCGGCCAAGCTTCACCAGCGCCTCCGCGCGGCAGTTGGCGCAGGTGACATGCAAGGGGTCCGCTTCCAGGCCCTGGCTGGCCGCCTCAAGCGCCCCCGGCCAGTCGCGGCGGGCAAGGCGTATGCCCGCCAGCAAGCCGAAGTAATCGGCATCGTTAGGGTTGAGGCGAACAGCCTCGGTAATGGCCTGTTCGGCCTCCTGGTAAAGCTTGCGGCCCAGGGAAAGCAGAACCTGGTGCTGGTCGGCGTGCGCATCGCGCTGGAACAGCACCACCGCCAGCGCGTAAAAACTGACGCCCGCATCAGGCGCGAGCGCGACCGCCTGGCGGGCTGCCTCCAGCGCCGGCTCGTATTTTTTCTGCGCCGACAAAGCGAGCGCCAGCAGGGCGTGCGCGAGGGGATTTTGCGGCTCCCCGCCAAGCGCAAGGCGCAACTCGGCTTCGGCCAGGCTGTGGCGTCCTTGTTGCAGCAGCAATTGCGCGCGGGCGAGTTGGGGATTCATAGGGCGAAAAAGGCTGGCGATGGCGGACGGATTTTCAAAGCGGGACGGCGTTGGGCATGGATGTTATTCGGGAATTTTTCGGCCTTTTTCGCCGTCACATCTTCAGAAACTTGAGGATGTCGTCATAGATGCCGCCTTGGTTGGAGTAGAGGGCGAAATTGCGGGCGGTGGAAAACCATTCGCGGGTGCTGGGCTTGACCTGCGCGGCGGCGGCGGCCAGGTCGGCGGTGGCAAGCGGCTTCGGCACACCTGATTTCATCGCCTCCCGCAGCTTGGCTTCCACGGCGGTTTCGACCACCGCCTTGAGGTCCGCGCCCGAAAAGCCCTCGGCCTTGCGGGCCACCGCCTCAAAGTCAAGGTCGCCCACGGGCCGGCCGCGAATGAGCAGTCGCAAGATGGCGGCCCGGGCGGCGGTGTCCGGCGGCGGCACAAAAAGCACGCGGTCAAAGCGCCCCGGGCGGCGGAAGGCGGAATCGAGATGCCAGGGGGCGTTGGTGGCGGCGAGGATGAGCACTCCCTCGTTGGAGGACGAAACGCCGTCCATTTCCGATAGAAACTGGTTGATTAAATGCCGGCCCGCGCTCTGGCGCATGTCGTGGCGGCTGGCGCCCAGCGCGTCCACCTCGTCGAAAAACATCACGCACGGCCGGCTGCGGCGGGCGCGCTCGAACAGCTCGTGGAGGTTTTTTTCGCTGTTGCCGATCCACATGTCGAGCACCTCGCTGATGCCGACGGCGATGAAGCCGGCCTTGATTTCGCCGGCGGTGGCGCGGGCCAGGTGGGTCTTGCCGCACCCGGGCGGGCCATAAAGGAGGATGCCGCCGCCGATGCTTTTGCCGTAGGCCTTGAAGAGATCGGCGTGCGTCAGGGGATAAATGATTTTCATCCGTATCTCTTCCTTCAGGGCGTCCATGCCGCCGACATCCTGGAAAGTGAGGCGGGGCCGCTCGACTTCGACCTCCGGCGCCTCGCCCGCTTCTCCCCAGCCGGCGCGCACCCGGCCTTCGGAGACTTCGTCGGCGGCGCCGGCGTTGATGCCAAGGCGGGCGGCCAATTCGAGGTCGGCGGCCAGGGGATCGTCCGCCATTGCGCGCTGGTATTGATCAACCGCTTGGGGGACATCGCCGCCGCGCAACAGCAGGCGGGCGAAGAGCACCCGCGCGCGCGGCGGGACGGCGGTTTCCCGGCACAAATCCTCGAGCACTACCAGGGCCTGGGTGTTTTTGCCCTGCAGATAGAAGGCCTGCGCCAGGCCGGCCCGCAAGCCCGCCTGGTCGGGCCAGTCTTTGAGGGCGTCGCGAAATTCCGCCTCCGCTTCCGCGCCGCGTCCGGCGCTGATCAATAGTTCGCCAAGGTGCTGGCGCAGCGGCAGGTTGGCCGGAGACTGCCGAACCGCGTCGCGCAACGCCTGGATGGCCTGTTCATTGGGCAATGGCTGGGCTTCCATAAAAATCCGCGCCGAGCAAATCGCAACGGGACGCCGAAGGCAAGCCGCGAAGCACGGGCGGCGAGATCAGGCAATCCCCAGTTGCCGGTTGCGATAGGCCTCCAGGATGGCCGCCGCCAGCACGGCAAAAGCCTCGATGGTCGGTTGAATCGCCGAGTCAAAGGCCGTTACCACGCCGGTGCGCGGGTCTCGGGCGTTGATGAGTTGCAAAACCCCGATCACCTGCTGGTGGGCGTTTTTCAGCGGCACGGTGAGAAAGGATTGGGAACGGTAGCCGGTGTTGGCGTCAAACCGGCGCGTGCCCGAGAAATCAAAGCGTCCCGCCGAATAGGCGTCGGCGATGTTGACGGTTTGGCCGGTCAGCGCGGCGTGGTTGGCGACGTATTGGTGGTTGGGCTTGCCGGAATCGTCGTAAAGTTTCAGCGGCGGGAAGGTGATCGGCTTGCCGGTGCTGCCGCCCATATTGATGTCCAGCATGTCGTTGCGGACGAGGATGAATCCCAGCGTTTCGTCGGCGCCGCGCATGTAAATGGTGCCGCCTTCGCAGTCGGTCAGGCGCATGCCCTCGGTAAGGATCAATTCCAGCAGGCGCACCGGGTCTTTTTCGTTGACCATGCTGACCCCCAGCGGGATGAGGCTGGCGACCAATTGCTCGGCCTCCTCACGGGCTTTGAAGTTGAGTTCGAACTCCACCTTTTGCTGTTCACGCCGCTGTTTGCGCCAAACGCAGTCCCTGAGCCGTCCCAGCAGCAACGGGGCGCTCACCGGCCAGGTGATAACCTCCAAGGCGCCCTTGCCCAGGCACCGCGCCGCCGCTTCGACATCCGTCTGGCCGGCCACAATAATCACCGGCGTTTGCCAGGCGTTTTCCGATTGGCGCAGAGTGTCCAGGGCCTGCGCCTCCGGCTCGCCCGGCAGGGCCACATCCAGCAATAGCACATCGCCTTTGTCAATCCGGGCCAGGGCCTCCGCCAACGTGGGGGGATAAAGAACGCGATGCCCCTCGCTCACCATCATTTGGGTCAATTCGTTGCGATGCGGGCCGCCGACCATGAGGATGGTGGCCGTTTGGCGCTCCGTGGAACCGTTCGGGACGCTGGCGGGTTCGGCGTTCGTCATCATATCAGCCGTTCGTTCAATGGAACCAGTTATTCGACTCTGGAGCGAGGTTGGCCCAAACCAGCCTTGGCGTCAAGCCCGGGAAATCCTCCGGATTAAGTCCCAGGCGCCTCAATCCGCTTTTTGCGGTTTCACGTCGAGTTTGATCACCTTGCCAGTCTCGGCATCCACAAAAATTTCCCCGATTTCGACATCTTTTTTGGGATTCTTGATTTTGGCGACCCAGAGCTTGATCTTCCACACCGGCGATTCCTGGTAACGCTCCATTTTCATCTCGCTGGCGGTGACGGTCAGGTTCTTCAAGATTTCCGCCGCCAGCGCGGTTTGCAGGGCCTTGTCCGAGTCCACTTTCAGGCGTTTGGGATCGAAGTCGCTGTCCTTGTCCGTCACGGCCGCCACCAGCCGCAAGGGGCGCTTCACCGCCATCAGCTTGCCGCCGCCAAATTTGACCTCGGTGGCTTTCATGGTGGCGAACTCATCGTAATACACAATAGTCCAGATGTTGGGCGTAACGCTGCCCACGGATTTCTCCGAGCGGATCTGCACCACGCGGTCCTTCGATTGCTCGCCGATGTGCTTGTTGCCTTCCTTGACCAACTCGAAGGCGGTGGCTTCCGCGCCCTTCGCCGTTCCAAGCGCCGCCGCAGTGACCAGCCCAAGCGTCAGTTTCAAAACGAACCGCCCCCAGTGTGTTTTCATAATGCCCAATATACCTCGATTGCTTGGCGCGCGCCAGCCAAAAAGCGGCCCGTCCGGAAGCGGATCGGCTTACAGTCCGGCCAGCGCGGGCAGGCTGACGGTGGCGGGCCGGCGCGCGAAAAATTCCGCGCCGACCCGGCGGATTTCGGCGAAAGTGGCGGCCCGGGCGATTTGGGCGCGGAAAGCGTGGCCAAAGGCGAAATTGGCGGCGTAATACTTGGCGAACATTTGTGCGCGGCGCAGGGCTACTGTGGGACCAAAATCCTCGGCAATATAATCCAGCATCCGCTCCCAGACGCGGGCGTAATCGGGCGCCAGGTCCCGCTCCCAGGCGGCAAAAATCCAGGGGCGCGCCACCGCCATGCGGCCAATCATGATGGCGCAGGCTGGTTCGAGTTGGGCGGCGAGTGAACGCGCCTGCTCCGGCCCGGTGAGATCGCCGTTGGCGATCAAAGGCAAACGGGTAAGCGTCCTCAGCCAGGGCAGCACCTCGTGGCGGGCGCGGCGGCGGAACTTGTCCTCGAAAAAGCGCGGATGCACCACGAGCGCGTCCAGCCCCGCCTCCTCGAGCAGGCGCAGACGCTCGGCCAGCCGCGGCGCCCAATCGGGCCGCCGGCTGCCCAGACGAATTTTGGCCGTCAACAGCCCTGGCCAGTGGCGGCGGGCCGCGGTGGCCACTTTTTGCAGCGCCGGGAGGTTCTCGAACAACGCGCTGCCCGAGGACCAAACCCGCGCCGCGAGAGCGTCGCAGGCCAGGTTCAAATCCACCGCCTCGACGCCATGCTCGGCCATGCGCCCCAGGATGCGATCAAGCGGGTCTTCCGCGTGGGTCATTAACTGGAAAACCACGAAGCCTTCGCCCGCCCGCCGGCGCAGCCAGGGGGAGCGGGCAAAGTCCTCTTTGAGGATTTGCCGCGCCGCCAGCATCTCCGTCCAGAAGGCGCCGCAGCCGCCGAAATCGGCCACCAGGCGGCGAAAGGCGCTATGGGTGTAACCGGCCAGCGGCGCGCTAAAGCGGGCCGGCGCCAATCGCCGGCCGCGGATGATGCATTCCTCGAACACGCGCCGGGCAATATAAAGGATGCCTCCGTTTAGGCCATCGAAAAGGCGGGCTGACGGTTTTTCTTGCCGGGAAGCCGGCTTGCCGATGAAATGCCGCCATGAAACGCGCCATTACCTCGGCTTTGCGCCAACTTGTGACCGGTCTTTTTTGGACGGGCTGCGCCAGCGTGTCCTTGCCGGCGTTGGACCTGCATATCGCGCCCGACGGCCGCGACACCTGGTCGGGACGGCTGGCCAGACCCAACGCCGCCCGCACCGACGGCCCCCTCGCCTCGCTGACCGGCGCGCGCGACGCTCTGCGCGCCCTGCGCGCCCAAGGCCCCATCAACGAGCCAATTCGGATCCTGGTGGCCGACGGCCTTTACTCGTTCACCGCGCCGCTGGAGCTTGGCCTCGAAGATGGCGGCACCGCAAAAAGCCCGATCACCTACCAGGCCGCCCCCGACGCGCGCCCGGTTTTTAGCGGCGGTCGCGTCATCCAGGGCTTCAAGCCCGGTGCCGACGGCCTTTGGCAGGCGCGGGTTCCCGGCGTCGCCGAAGGCAAATGGTATTTCGAGCAATTATTCGTCAACGGCCGGCGCGCCACCCGCGCCCGAAGTCCCAACAAATTTTTCTTCCACCTGCTGAACGTGGAGGAAGAGGTGCTGGCGGGCGACGGCAAAAAACCAAAGAGCGCGCGACAAACGGTGACCCTGCGCCCGGATGCCTACCAGGCGTTGGCCAGCCTGGCCCCGGCGGACCTCAAGGATGTCAACTTCGTGGTCTATCACAACTGGGACAACACGCGCCGGTTTATTGAACGGCTGGACCCGCAGCAACAGGCGCTAATCACCGTCGGCGAAGGGATGAAATCGTGGAACCCGTGGCGCAAGAACGCGCATTTCATTCTCGAAAATTTCCAGGCGGCGCTGGACGCCCCCGGCGAATGGTTTTTGGCGCGCTCCGGTACTCTCTATTACAAGCCGCTGCCGGGTGAGGACATGGCCAAGGCGGAGGTGGTCGCGCCGGTGGCGGAAAAATTTGTCGTCATCAAGGGCGATCCCGCCAACGGCAAATATGTCGAGCATGTCAACTTCAAAGGGCTGGCGTTTCGGCACGGGCAATGGCTAACGCCCCCAGGCGGCTTCGAGCCGGCGCAGGCCGCCGCGCCCATTGAGGCGGTATTCATGGCCGACGGCGCCCGGAACATCACGCTGGAGGATTGCGAGATCGGCCATGTGGGCACCTACGTGGTCTGGTTCCGCAAAGGCTGCACCAACAGCGTTATTCGCCGCTGTCACCTGCATGATTTCGGCGCGGGCGGCGTGCGGATCGGCGAGACCGGCATCGCCAAGGCGCCCGAACGCACCGGCGGCATCGTCGTGGACAACAACATCATCCGGCACGGCGGTTATATCTTCCCGTGCGCGGTGGGCGTGTGGGTCGGTCACAGCGCGGACAACCAGATCACCCACAACGAAATCGCCGACCTGTTTTACACCGGCATCTCGGTCGGCTGGCGCTGGGGCTACGCCGAAAGCCTGGCCAAGCGAAACACGATCGCCTTCAATCATGTCCACCACATCGGCTGGAGTTTGACCAGCGACATGGGCGGCATCTACACGCTTGGCCCCTCGGAAGGGACCGTCGTCACCAACAACGTGTTCCACGACATTTACGCCTATTCCTATGGCGGCTGGGGGCTTTACACCGACGAAGGAAGCACCGGCATTCTTTTCGAGAACAACCTGGTCTATGACGTAAAGACCGGCGGTTTTCACCAGCATTACGGCAAAGAAAACATCGTGCGGAACAACATTCTCGCCTTCAGCAAAGTGCACCAGCTCCAGGCCACGCGCGTCGAGCCGCACCTCTCCTTCACCTTCGAGAAAAACATCGTCTATTGGAACACCGGCCCGCTGCTCAGCGGCCAATGGGACAAGGTGAAGCACGAGATGCGCAACAATTGCTACTGGGACGCCAGCGGCAACCCGGTGCAATTCCTGGGAAAAACGCTGGCGGAATGGCAGGCCAAGGGATTCGAGCAAGGCTCCATCATCGCCGACCCGCTGTTCGTGGACCCCGCCAAGCGGGACTTCCGATTGCGCCCGGGCTCGCCCGCGCTCAGGATCGGTTTCAAGCCGTTCGATCCGAGCCAAGCGGGCGTGTATGGCGACCCCGCCTGGGTGCAGAAGGCCAACAGCGCGACTTTCCCGCCGCTGGAAATTGCGCCCGAGCCGCCGCCGGTGCCGATCAACGACACTTTTGAAAGCACCCCGCCCGGCAAAGCCCCCAAGGGGATCGAACTGCACGTGGAAAACAAGGGCGATTCGATCCTTGTGACGGCGGAAACCGCCGCCGCCGGCAAGCACAGCCTCAAAATCGTGGATGTGCCGGGCCTGCAGCATTCCTATAACCCGCACCTGAACTGGAAGGCGAATTACAGCGAAGGCCTGGTCCACAATTCCTTCGACCTGCGCATCACCGAGCGGGCCAGCATCCAATTCGAGTGGCGCGACTGGAGTTCCAGCCAGTATTACACCGGCCCGCAATTCAGCGTCAGCGGCAATAAGTTCAGGACCGCCGGCGGCACGCTCGACCTGCCCCTCAACCAGTGGGTGCATTTCGAGATGTCCGCCGCCGTCGGCGCAAAAGACAGCGGCAAATGGGATTTGACGGTGACCTTGCCCGGACAGCCGGCGAAGTCCTTCAAAGGCCAGGCTTACGGCAATCCCAAGTTCAAGAAGCTCACCTGGGTCGGCTTCACCAGCGGCGCCAACACCAACACCGTCTTTTACCTGGATAACTTCAAGCTGGGCTTGGACAATTAGGCCGGATTTTATTTTTTATTTGCCAGCGGCCAGGGGACGGATTTCCACGAAGTCCCCCGGCTGCAACTCCGGTTCCGGCTTGCCCGCCTTGACCTGGCTCCAGTCGCCGCGCAAGACTTTCGCCCCGCCGTCGCGGAAAATGGTGAAACCTTTGCAATAGAGGTCCATTTCGGCGGTTTTGGAGGCCGTATAGAGCTTTAGCCCCTCCGTCCAGGGAATCTGCCGGATCGTCTGGGTGCTGGCGTCCTTGAAAGTGACCAGCGGAATTTTCGCCAGGGAAGCGGTGGTTTCCACGCCGGTCTTGGCAACCGTGCCGGTGGTTTTCAAGGCCGTGACGGTCGCCTTGCCGCCCGCGCCGACGGTGGTTTTAGTGGCGGCATACGTGGTTGTGGCGGTGGCTTGGGCCGCCTTGCCCGCCACCTTGCCAGCGGTCCCCGCCGTGCCGCCCACCAATTTGCCGGTGGTGGCAACCGTTTTCACCGCTGTCTTGCAGCCGATGGCCATCAGGGAGATAGCCAGCCACAAAAGCGCCCGGCAACCGGCTGATTTTTTCGTCAAGCGGCGGTGAAACATCGCCTCATTGTTGCGATTCCGGCAAAAAAGACACGCCAAATTTTTCGGCGCCCGCAAGCGGGGCGGCCAAAGCCGAATCTTTTTCGCCGGGCGGCGGCGGGTTTATGGGGAATGCTTTTCCGGCTTTTTGGCGGGCGGCGCGTCCGCGCTTTTCAGCCAGCGCCGGATGGCAAAGAAATAAAGGGCCGGCAGTGAGGCGGCCAGCACCACCACCAGCAAGTTATCCCAACCTAAGAATGTCAGCGCGCACAGTTCCATCGTTCGAGGCGGAAACCTTCCGCCGGCTCTACCGGCCAACCGGTTTCCCGCCCCAAATTGGCTTCGGCGACGGGCAATGTCAAATCGGAGGCTTGCAAAAACCAGGATGATCGGTGTAGCGTAAGGAAGCCGAGGTCAGCGGACCGCTTGGTGGCGGCCGGCTGGCTGGGGCGGAGGGAGCGCTTATGATACAACTGGAAATGACAGTTGAAGAAGCCGGCGTCCTGGCGGAGGAACTTCACAGCCGCCTATCCGAACTGAACCTCGAGATCCAGCACACCGACCGGGGGGATTTCAAAAGCATGCTTAAAAGGCGGCGGGAAACACTGACGCGGATCGAGGAAAAACTGGCGCGTCAGACCCCGACGCCGTAGCGAGCGGGGCGGCCGGGCCGCGCAGGATCAGCGGGCGCTTTTTTGCGAAGGCTTACTTGCCGCCTTGGATGGAGAGCAATTCAATGTCGAAAATCAGGGTGCTGTTGGGGCCGATCTTGGGGCCCGCTTGGCGCTCGCCGTAAGCCAGTTTGGCGGGAATATACAACTGCCACTTGTCCCCTTCCTTCATTAACTGCAGGGCTTCGGTCCAGCCGGGAATCACCTGGCTGACGCCAAAACTCGCCGGTTCGCCGCGCTGCACCGAACTGTCGAATACCGTGCCGTCAATCAGGGTGCCGTGATAGTGGGTGGAGACGGTGTCCGTGGCCTTGGGGGTTTTGCCGTTGCCGGATTTAATCACCTTGTATTGCAGCCCGCTGGGCAGCACCTTCACCCCCTCTTTCTTGGCGTTGGCCGCCAGAAACGCCTCGCCTTCCTTGAGGTTCTTCTCCCCGTCGCTTTTTTGTTTGGCCTGCATCTTGGCCATCATGCTCGTGCGAAATTCATCCAGCGCTTTTTTCATCTCCTCCTCGGTCAAGGCCGGTTTGCCGGCAAAGGCGTCCGCAAAACCGGCGGCCAGCGCCTTGGCATCCACCTCGATGCCTTGGCGTTTGAAATTGTTACCGATATCCACGCCAATGCAGTAGCTGGCCCGTTGGCCGGGGTCTTTGAGATCGGGCTTTTCCTGCGCCAATGTGGAACCGGTAAGCGCCGCCAGGGCGGCCATCGCCATCAGATAATTTTTCATTTAGTTTCTTTCTGCCGCGCCCGTTTCGGGCTGTGGCGCCGAACAAACTGACACCCGGCCTCCCCCTCGTCAAGCTCCGTGAAACGATCGGCAAGCCGCCGCGCCCGCCCCTTCGCGGTCACTGTATGCGCCTGGCCACCACCACCGCGTTGAACATCAGGTGCCGCCACGGCCCAAGGTTCAGCGCCCACTCCAGCGGCTTGGCCACGTAGCGGTCCGTGCAGGCCGTGGACAACACCTGGCAGCCGTTGCGTTCCAGGAAAAAGGCGATCTCCGGCGCGTTGGTGGCCACGATGGCGTCGTCGTCCGGGGTGAAAGGCTCTTTCACAATCGGGGTCATGCGGTCAAATCGCACTTGCTCCGGCTCCACGCGCATCTGCCGCCGCTTGGCCCGCAGCCGCCGCCAGTTGCGCCATTTGTTGCCCAGCCCGCGCATTTTGGGGTGGTAATCGCGAAAACCGAGAGCCCGGAAGAAATTGGGGCTGGAAACCACCACCCGCCCGCCAACTTCAACCACGCGCGCCAATTCGGCCAGAAACGCCTCCGGTTCATCCACATGTTCGAGCACGTTCAATGCCCCCGCGCTGGCAAAATGGCCGTCCGGAAAAGGCAGTGTCCGGCCGTCGTATAGCTGGCACTGGGAGGAAATTTCCCTGGCCCGTTCGATATTGGGAGCGGAAACATCCACGCCCCAAGCGTCGCAACCGGCCTCTTTCAGCCGTTTCACCACCTGGCCGACGCCGCAGCCGACATCCAACACCCGGCCGCCGGCCCGCTCCGGGCGGAGGGTGTCGGCGTATTTGGCGTAAAAACCGGCATCCCACCCCGCCAGGAATTTGGCGTAGGCCTCGTTGTCGCGATAATAAGTGTCCTGGTGGCTCATCTGCCTTTGTCCAAGCCGAGATTACCCGGAAAAGAAAGCCGGCCAAGAAAAGTTTTGTTTCCCAAGCAGGATTTTGCCAGTCTCGGTGGCTGCCGAACGAGCGGGTTGGACGCGGCCGAATGGTTCCCCGCGTCTTTGGGACAAAGGAAGTCCGGTGGAAAATGAAAAGGCTCAACCGAGCGAAAAGCGGGAGGAATTATGAACTTGTTTTGTTTGAAGGATGAAGTGGCGGTGGCGATTGGAGCGGGTGGGGTTTTGGCGGGGGCCATTGCCGAGGGATTTGCCAAGGCGGGCGCCAAGGTGGCCGTGCTCGATCTGCGCCTGGAAGCGGCCGAGGCCTGCGCCCAACGCATTATCGCCGCCGGCGGCCAGGCCCAGGCGTTTGCCGCCAACGCCATGGAAAAGGAAAGCCTGGAAACCGCCCGCCAGGCGCTCACCGCCGCGCTGGGCGTTCCCACCATCCTGCTGAATGCCGCCGGCGGCAACGATCCCAAGGTTACGGTCACGCCAGACAACCCGTTCGAGAACATTCCCATTGAAAACTGGCGGCGGAATTTCGACCTTAACCTGGTGGCGGGCGCGTTTTTCCCCTGCCAGGTTTTCGGCCCGGCGATGGTGGCCGCCAGGAAAGGCAGCATCATCAACATCGCCAGCGTTTCCGCGCACCTCCCGCTGTCGCGGGTGGTCTCCTATTCCGCCTCCAAGGCGGCGGTGCTGAACCTCACCCGCTTTCTCGCCCGCGAATGGGCGCCGGCGGGAGTGAGGGTTAACAGCATCACTCCAGGCTTCTTCCCGGCCGACCAGAATCGCAAGTTGTTGTTCAATGATGACAACACTCCGACCGAGCGCACCCGGCAAATCTGGGGACACACCCCGATGAACCGCTTCGGGGAGGCGCGGGAACTGGTGGGCGCGGCGGTGTTCCTGGCCAGCCATGCCGCCAGCAGCTTCGTGACCGGCGCTGATATTCGCGTGGATGGCGGATTCCTGGCGCAGACCATTTAAGGAAAAGGAAATTTTGAATTTGCCTTTTTCAATTTTTATTTCCCCATGAGCCTAATCGCCCACCTTTCTCCACCCGACTTGAAGGTCACCGCCGAACAGGCCGCCGAGTTCATCGCCCGCGCGATGCCCACGGCGGATTATCGCGGCAAAAAAATCCTGCTGATCGTGCCGGATCATACCCGCACCGCGCCGGTGGGGCTGATGTTCAAAAACATTTTCAACCAGGTCGGAGCGGTGGCGAAAAACCTGGATGTGCTGATTGCTCTGGGCACCCATGTGGCCATGAGCGAGGAGGCCATCGGCGAGCGGCTGGAAATCACGCCGTCCGAGCGGCGCGATCAATATGCCAAGGTCCGGTTTTTCAACCACGCCTGGGACAATCCGGCGGCGCTGACAAACATCGGCGTCATCACCAGGGAGGAAATCAGCCACCTGACCGACGGGCTTTTCGCGATGGACGTGCCGGTGGAGATCAACAAGCTGGTGTTCGATTACGACCAAGTGGTGATTGTCGGGCCGGTGTTCCCGCACGAAGTGGTCGGCTTCTCCGGCGGCAACAAATACCTGTTCCCGGGGGTGGCCGGCCCCCAGATTCTGAACTTTTTCCATTGGCTGGGCGCGGTGGTCACCAACCCAATGATCATTGGCAACAAATGGACTCCGGTGCGCAAGGTGGTGGACAAGGCGGGGGCGCTGGTCAAGGTCTCCAAGCTCTGCTTTTGCATGGTGGTCGAAGGGAAAGACTTGGCGGGACTTTATGCCGGATCGCCCGAGGGCGCGTGGGATGCCGCCAGCGAACGGTCACGCCAACTGCACATCACTTACAAAGACCGGCCTTTCCAGACTATTCTCTCCTGCGCGCCAAAGATGTATGACGAGCTGTGGACCGGCGGCAAATGCATGTACAAGCTCGAGCCGGTGCTGGCCGACGACGGGGAACTCATCATTTACGCGCCGCACATCACGGAAATCTCGCTGACGCATGGCCGCGTCATCCAGGAGGTCGGTTACCATTGCCGGGACTATTTCCTCAAGCAATGGGACAAGTTCAAGCACTACCCTTGGGGAGTGCTGGCCCATTCCACGCACGTGCGCGGCATCGGGGCGTATGAGAATGGAGTGGAGAAGTGCCGCGCGCGGGTCACGTTGGCCACCGGCATATCCGAGGCGGTCTGCCGCAAGATCAACCTGGGCTACCGCGATCCGCGAAGCATCCGCGCCGAGGACTTCGCCAACCGCGAGGACGAAGGGGTGCTGCTGGTGCCCAAGGCGGGCGAGATGCTGTTCCACCTGAAAAAACAGCCCAAATGGGCGGGCGGAACGGATTAAAGTTGAGCCACCATCTGATCGGTCACCACTTACGGCATGTCTGGCAAAATTGGACGGAATGATCCTTGTCGTTGCGGCAGCGGCAAGAAATACAAGCGCTGCCACCTGCCAATTGATGAGCGGGAACGCAAAATGACATTGGCGCCATTGCCAGTCATTGATTCCCCGGATGCTCCGAATCCTGCCGACGCCCCACTCCCCCCGCCCATGTTTGGCGCCCTGCCCGATTTTTCCAAAAAACAGTGGCGCCATTTGGAGAAAATACTGGGCAAGGACGCGGGGGTTTTGAATTTTTTTGCCAAACAGCGTGAAATTCAAGCGGCTACGCGGGCGCTCGAACCGTTTCGAGCGGAATTTCAACATCTTTTGGAGGATGACCAGGCAGCGGAGCGGCTGCAAGAGAAGTTGCTGCGCGATAAAGAGGTTCAGGCGCTGGCTTTTTCCGAGGAGGATGTGGAGCGCGCGTTTCGGCGGGTTGGGTATCCGATTATCGAGGCCATGCCGCAATCCAAGGTGTTGGAGATTCTCTGCCAGGCGGCCCATTATTTGGCCGATGAAGACTGTCGGGTTAAAAAGAGCTCGCAACTTTGGCAATTATTGCCGCGCTTGGTGGCGGAAGGCCGTCCTTTGGAAGCCTGCCTCGTTGAACTTTATGTCGCCGCCACCCTGCAGGAACGCGACGAAGTCAATCCCTTCCTCATGCAGATGTTTCTTGAGGGGTTAAAAAAGTGGGACGCGCAACGTTTCCAAGGCGACCTGCAACTGGTGAAAGCGGCGGGGTTCGATCCGGACCAGGCCAAGAACATGAGCTTGGCGGAGATGTGCCAGTGGTTGAAATCCCAATACGAGGATCCCGCCGCTGCCGCCCGCTTGGACGCGCTTTTGGCGGCCCATCCCGAGCAGGAACGACGGGCTGCCGAATCCATCCAAGCCCAAGATCGCGAGTTTCTCGGCATGCTCGCGCAACCGGAATACCGCCATCTTTTGCCAGACTCGGAAGAACTGATGCCGTGGGTGCCCGAACTGACGGAGGCTTTGTCCTCCCTCGCCCCAGACCTGCGGCCGACGGAAAATCCGACGCCTGAGCAGGCGGATGCCCTGATTGGCGCCCTTTGGCCGTTCATGGAAAAAATGGCCCGGAGTCTTTTTACCCTCGAGCGTTCCCGGTGCTTGGCCGAAAAGTTGAGAAGCATGGTCAGCGGTCTTCGGTCCAGTAACAACGCCCACATGGCTACTTGCTTTCTCCGAGTCGCTGACACGATCGAATCATTACCCGGCCCCTACCGCGATCATCTGCTGACCTGCATTTGCTGGCTGTCCACTAGCGCGATATCCCTGGAAGGGGGATGCCCGGACGGCGATATTTAACGGAGGGCAAGGCGCTGGCGCGAGTTCACAAGTCCGTTCTCATTAACACCCCGCTTTAGCGGGGTGTTGGGTGCCGGAGAAAGAAGCACAACGGTTTTAACCGTATTGCTTGTAAAAGCGTCCCGCAAACTCCGCGAGGTCTTGGAGTGCGGCAGTCCTCTGCCGCTTTGCCACGGCGGCCTTCGACTGCCCCGCGTGCCTTTGGTGAAAGCGGCACTGCGGCCCCTTTGCCCCCTTGCGCCGCACTCCAGGACGCTGGCGCGCGTTCGCAAGCGCCTTTCTCATTAACACCCCGCTTTAGCGGGGTGGTGGGCGCCGGAGAAAGAAGCGCAACGGTTTTAACCGTTTTGCTTGTAAAAGCGTCCCGCGAACTCCGCGAGGTCTTGGAGTGCGGCAGTCCTCTGCCGCTTTGCCACGGCGGCCTTCGACTGCCCCGCGTGCCTTTGGTGAAAGCGGCACTGCGGCCCCTTTGCCCCCTTGCGCCGCACTCCACG